>Ga0307373_10001637_pt1 | contig 41883 bp, 43 predicted proteins | sample OX2MG_FD_202534 | JGI IMG/M metagenome (GOLD analysis project Ga0307373, IMG submission 202534) | Soil microbial communities from Risofladan, Vaasa, Finland - OX-2 | ecosystem: Environmental > Terrestrial > Soil > Coastal area > Acid sulfate soil | place: Finland: Risofladan, Vaasa | collected...
TCTAGGCGCTGCTGCGCCCAGTCTTCGCGCCGCCCACGTACTTGCCAGGGTCCTTGTCGAAGCTTTCTTTGCATCCTGTCGAGCAGAAGTAGTACGTCTCGCCATCGTGAACCGAGCGGTGCTCGCTGTTGGCCTGGTCGACGCTCATGCCACACACGGGATCGATCGCTGACTGGTGTCGTTCCATTTCGCCTTCTGGAGTAGTTGCACTTACGGGTGAATGGCCTTCATGACCGGCGTGGATGGCGTCCCCGGCATGCACCATCTGAGCCGTATATCGGGCCGGTTCTTTTTCAAAAGTCGACCGGCAGCCGACCGAGCAGAAATAGTAAGTTGCTCCCGCATAATCGACCTTCTCTTTGGCGGTGGCCGGATCGACGGTCATCCCGCACACGGGGTCCTTCACCAACTTCGCCTTCTCCTCTGGCGGGCGCCCCATGGCGCGGAGCATTTCGACGCCGCCCGTCGTGAAGAACCGCCAAGCCATCACCGCCATCAAGACCAGGAATCCGATATCGAGAAAGGTCGTGTAGTTCCAGGTCGGTTGTGTTTCGAAGACCGCCACGTGGTGGTTTGTCGGCACCAATCCGGCCAGTTGGAACGCACCGCCAATCAGGAATCCGGCCAGCGCCATAGCAAGGTAGGAGACCCCGAGCAGGTAGAGCGACATCCGGCCTCCGTAGTACTTCCGGTAGATGTTCAGGATCGGCAGGATGATCAGGTCGGCGAAGATGAAGCTGATCACTCCGCCGAAACTGATGCCCCCATTCCAGAGCACGACCGCTAAGGGCACGTTGCCGACCGAGCAAACAAAGCTGAGCATCGAGATCACGGGCCCGATCAGCGGTCCCCAGAACTCGTTCAAGGTGGGGTGGTTGGTCAGGAAGAGCGCCTGCCACCAGCTGTTCGGCACCCAGGCGGCGAGCGCGCCGGCAATCAGGAAGCCCAGCCCCAGGTCGATATAAAGGCTGTAGACATCCATATAGAAGTAGTGGGAGATGGCGGTGAACGCCCGAGGTGAGAAGAGCCGGGCGAGAAAAGGCCCTTCGGTGATGGACATGTCCATCTCGCCGTGGCCCTCCATGGTCGAAGCCACGATTCCGCGCTCCGCCTGGCGCTTCGCGTCCTCGACCATCCGCTGGCGCAGGGTCAGCTTGAAGATGATCCAGAGGGTCACCGCCATGAGGAGGCCTCCCGCGAACTCGGCCGCGACGAACTGCCAGCCCAGGAGGATGAGCAGGACTAGCCCCAGTTCGAAGACCAGATTGGTGGATGCGAACTCGAAGATGATCGCGTTGACGAAGCTCGCCCCCCTGCGGAAGAGAGCCCTCGCGACAGCAACGGATGCATAAGAGCAGGACGAGCTGGCCGCGCCGAAGCCGCAGGCGAGGACGAAGCCCTTGAAGTCGGGCTTGCCCAGGACGCTCGCAACGGCTCGTTTCGAGACGACTGTCTGGACGATGGCCGAGAGCAGGAACCCGAAGGCCAGCGGCCAGAGGACCTCCCAGAGCATGAAAAACGAGATCTGGAGGGCGTGCAGGATTGCGTTGAGCACCAACATCCCGACCTAGCTCCTCACTAGCCGTTCGACCGCCGCGTTGGACGACCGCGCCCAGACATTCGTGCGTTGGTCGAGGCGCGCGACGCCCTTCTCGTTAAAGCCGGCAAACGTCGAATTGCTAGAAAGACCGACTGGGGGTTCGGTGCTGTTCTTCGGTCCCCGTTGAGTCCGCATGTCAACTCAAACTGAACGGCTGGACTAGCGGATAGCGTTCAGCTCGGCCAGCATCCACCAGATGAGGCCGATCGCAAGGGCCATCGCGTAACGAGCTCATCCTGCTCATGCGGCGCAGCAGCTCAGCTTGGAAACATCGCGCTTGAAAGTCTGGGCGGCGAGCTTGAAACCTTCGGCGAAGGTCAGGTACGGAGCCCACGTGCCCGCAACCTGGTCGGTGGTGAGCCCGAACTTGATGGCGTAGATGGCCGCCTGGATCACGTCACCCGCACCATCGGCGACCGCGGAGACCCCGATGATCCGCCCGCTTGCGCGCTCGGCGACGATCTTCACGAAGCCCCGGGTGTCGCGGTTGACCAATGCCCGCGGGACTGCGGAAAGGGGCAGGACTCGGCACTCGCACTCGATGCCCTGAGCGTTGGCCTGCTCGTCGGTGAGCCCTGCCGCGGCCACCATCGGGCTGGTGAAGATGACCCTTGGCAGTGCCGTAAAGTCGACCTTCAGACCCGCGTCCTCGAGCGCGTTGCGGGCCGCCATGTTGCCCTCATAGGCGGCGACGTAGACAAACTGCGGGTGGCCGGTGACGTCGCCAGCCGCCCAGACCCGCGAGTTGGTCGTGCGCAGCTCCTCGTCGACCTTGATTGAACCGCGCGCGGTCAGCTCGATACCTGCCTTCTCCAGACCCAGGCCGGCAGTATTCGGCCGCCGCCCGGTCGCCACCAGGACCTCATCGACGTTGAGCTTGCGGCTTTCGCCCTCGTGCTGGAAGCTCACCATCCGCCGGTCGCCTTCGCGCGTGACGGAAGTGATCTTGACGCCAGTGAGAACCGTAGCTCCGTCCTCTTGGAGAATGCCCTGCATCGTCTCTGACACCTCGGGCTCCTCGAGCGGAGTGATCCGAGCCATTGCCTCCAAGAAGGTGACCTTGCTCCCCAATCGCATGAAGAGTTGGCCCATCTCGAGCCCGATGGCGTTGGCCCCGATCACCGCCAACTCCCGGGGTGGCTCCCGCAATTCCAGCGCGGTGGTGCTGGTCAAGTAGCCGGCGTCTTTCAGGCCGTCGATGGGTGGAATCGCAGGCGAGGCGCCGACGGCGATCAGGTAGGCGGGGGCCCGCACTCGCTCACCACCGCACTCGATCGTCTCACGGTCCACGAACTCGGCCAGGCCGTGACACACAGTGAAGCCATATGCTTTGGCCAGGTCGAGGTACTTCTCAGCGCGCAGCTGGTCGACCAGCTTAGCCTTGGAGTCGACCATCGCACCGAGGTCGACGCCGTTGGCTGAGGTCTGGATGCCTGCAAAGGGATGATGGCCGGCCCGGAAGTAAGCGTCGGCCGGCGCCAGCATCGCCTTGGAGGGCACACAACCCACGTTGACGCAGGTGCCGCCGACCACGTTGGACTCCATCAGAGCCACACGGGCGCCCGCTTCGGTCGCCCGAATGGCGGCGGCGAAGGCCGCCGATCCGGAGCCGATCACAACCAGGTCATAGTCGTGTGCCTTGTCGCCAACCAGCGCCTCAAACCCACTCTTCTCGCGCTTGGCGTCCTGGATGGTGGTGACCTTGTAGCCGGCTGCCTCGACGGCTGCCTTGAGCTGCTCGTTGGTCGCATCTACCGCATCGAGCGTGGCGCGGCCCTCTCGCCAGCTGGCCTCTACCTTGGAAGCCCCAACGCTGGTCAGCGCCTCCGCGATCGTCTTCTCACAGTGGAGGCAGGTCATACCTTCGATCTGCATCTGTTTGGTTGCCATTCAGCATTTCTCCTCGCGGTCCCCTTTTGTCGGCACCACTAACTTCCTATGATATCCTGTTTGCCAGATATGAATTCCATCCGCCTTGTTGAGACTGAGGCGAGCGCCGCGGCTCGATTCTTCCGCGTCTTGGGCGATCCAACGCGCCTCAAGATCCTGGAGCTGCTTGGTGAGGGCGAGCGCACCGTCGGCGAGCTGGTCTCGGCGGTTGGGCAGTCGCAGCCCCGGGTCAGCACCCACCTCGCCTGCCTGCGCCACTGCGGTTTTGTCAGCACAGAACGGCGCGGGAAGGAAGTCTCATACCGGCTTGCCCTGAACGGCCTGGACGGAATCATGGATCGGGCGGACGAGGCGATGGCGCCGATCAGCGAGCGGCTCGCCACCTGTACGCGCATCGGACCCGATTGGGTGTGATGGAAAGCCAGCGAAATGCGGGGCCGGCTGATCCTCCTGAGAGCAGCCTGTCCGCCGATCACGCGCCAACTACCCCACACGATCGCGCACACGGCCTCGGGGGCTGGCTCGCGACCCCGGTGATCGCGATCATTGCCGTGGTCTGCTGCGCCGGCCCGCTCCTGCTCGGCGCTCTGGCCGCGACCGGGGCGGGAGCTTGGCTGGCAGCGCATGGATACACCCTCGGGACCGCAGTGCTGGTGGTGCTGGCCGCACTTCTCGCCTGGCGGATCAGCGCGCGCACGAGCCGGGAATGAAGCTCCGGATCGTTTCGCTAGGTTTCCCGGTCCTGATCGCTTCGGCATGCGGTGCCGCCACCACGGGCTCACGCCCTTGATGGAAATCGTTAGCCGGAACGATCTTCCGCATGACAATCAGCTCAAATCGGATTAAGAGGGGGACTGCACAAATTGGACTCGACTCCCTACGACGCGATCGTGATCGGCACCGGGCAGGGCGGGGGGCCGCTGGCGTCGGCACTCGCCAACGCGGGGATGCGGACTGCCGTAATCGAGCGCTCGGACGTGGGGGGTTCCTGCATCAACACTGGCTGCACGCCCACCAAGACGATGGTGGCCAGTGCCCGGGTCGCCTACCTTGCCCGACGGGCAGCGGACTATGGCGTGCGGACCGGGCCCGTCAGCGTCGACCTCGAGATCGTCCGCAGGCGAAAGCGGGATATGGTCAAAAGCTTTCGGAGCGGGAGCGAGTCCCGTATCACGGGAACCGAGGGCCTCGATCTGATCCGCGGCGAAGCGAGCTTCGCAGGGGCTCACGAAGTAGACGTTCACACGGATGGCCGCGCGGTTCAGCGGCTGTCAGGGGCCAAAATCTTTGTCAATACCGGAGCTCGAGCCGTCACGCCGAACCTACCGGGTCTCGACCAAGTACCCGCCTTGGACAACGCCTCGATCATGGAGCTCGACACCGTTCCGGAGCATCTCCTTGTGCTTGGCGGCGGCTACATCGGCCTCGAGTTCGGGCAGATGTTCCGTCGTTTTGGCAGCGCCGTGACCATCGTCCATCGCGGCAACCAGCTGCTGGCGCGCGAGGACGCTGACGTCGCCGAGGAAGTGGCCAAAATCCTCAGCGAAGACGGGATCACGGTCCTGCTGCAGGCGGAAGCAACAGAAATTGCACAGGAGAACGGCGGCAGTGTCCGGCTCACTGTTCGCACGCACACTGGGGAATCGATCGTCGTGGGCTCCCACCTCCTCGTAGCGGTGGGGCGCACGCCAGATACGCAGGCGCTCAACGTCGCGGCGGCCGGGATCAAGCTCGACAGCGCCGGCTACATCGAGGTCAATGATCGGCTCGAGACCAGTGTGCCCGGGGTCTACGCGCTCGGCGACGTGAAGCCGGGGCCGGCGTTCACCCACATCTCCTACGACGACTTCAGGATCCTGCGGAGCAACCTGATCGAGCACGGGAACGCCTCGATCAGGGGCCGGCTGGTGCCCTACACAGTGTTCATTGATCCCCAGCTTGGCCGGGTCGGGATGAACGAGACCGAGGCCCGGGCAGGCGGTCGGAAGATAAAGGTGGCCAAGATGCCGATGGCCTGGGTTGCCCGGGCCCTGGAGATGGATGAGGCGCGCGGATTCATGAAGGCCATCGTTGATGCGGAAACGGAGCAGATCCTGGGTGCTGCCGTTCTTGGAATCGAGGGCGGGGAGCTGATGTCCGCGATTCAGGTGGCGATGATGGCGAGGCTTCCGTATCCAGCCTTAAAGGACGGCGTGTTCGCCCATCCGACGCTCGCAGAATCCCTGAACAACCTTTTCAGCAACTTCCAGGACTGACTTCCCGCGTCTAGGCGCCTCCCAGTAGCCGGATGTCGTTCAGGTGTCCGAGGGCGTCTCAAATGCGAGCCGGCTGCTCGGCCGGCACGAACGCGATTTTTACGCCGTGCCAGAAGAAGCTTGGCTCCCTCCCACACCGCCCTAACCCGTTGTCCGGCAATCGCGCCGCTCCCGCCAAGCACTCGATTCAACGTTTTCCTGAGGTCCGTCAGGGCGCCGCTATCGGAACCGGCCGACGCCCAGGTCTCCTCCTGTAAATTTGTGATCTAGGCGGCCGCTTGGCGCAGGCTCGGAGCAGTGATGCTGGGACGCAGCAGCGCGAAGGCGATCAGGCCGAAGGTGAGCCCATAAAGAACGTGCCCGATGATGAACGTGCTCCGTGGGGTCGCGTCGGCCATCAGCGGGTTAGCCTGAGGCAGGATCGCGTACATCATCAGCGCATAGAGCACGAGTCCGCCAATCACCGCGGCGGCCGTGTATCCGAGCCGCGTCGCGAGCAGCGTCAGTCTGAGCACCCGCATGGCCGCGAATAGGATCAATGCGAAGGACACGCCCACCACGACCGAGAAGGTCATGTGCAGAAGAAAGCCGACGGCGAGATGAGATGGAATGAGAGCGGCGTTCATCGACATCATCCCCGGGTGCATCATCATCTCCTTCATCATCGTCTCGGCATCAGACCGATAGATGAACGACGCCATGCATACGTTGAGGGGTGTCCAGAATCCGTTGTTGATAGCGGCCGAGTAAATCATCATCCACATGGCCATCACGACTCCCCCGGCGACCCCGCTGACCGCCGCGAGGCCCACAAAGCGACTATCGATCCTACTGTTGGCTTCCATTCGAACCTCCTAGCACGCGACAGTCGATTCGCAGGCACAGACCTGCCACGTCAAGGCACAACACGGCAAGGAGCTGGTAATTCCCGGCTTTTCAGCCGGTCGGCAAATGGGCGGAATCAGGGATCATGCGGTACGGTTTCCATAGCTGTGGAGAAAGCGATCGACTTCGAGCTCACCGACCACGAGGGCAAGACTTGGCGCCTCGCCGATCACCTTGCCCGGGGCCCGGTTTTGCTCGTCTTCTACCGCGGGGATTGGTGAACCTACTGCAACGGGCAGTTGGCCTCGTATGCAAGGAACTGGGATCGCTTCGTCACGGAGGGCGTGAGCTTCGCGGGGATATCGGTGGATCCGATCGAGAACAATCGCGCCATGGTCGAGAAGCTGTTGCTGCCTTTCCCTGTGCTCAGTGATCCCGAAGGGCGCGTGATTAAGGAGTGGCACGTGTGGACCGACAACGAGGGCGGCATCGCCAAGCCTTCCATTTTCGCCATCCGGGAGGACGGCTCCATTGCCTGGGCCTACGTCGGGCGCGATTTCGCCGATCGGCCGACGGACGACGAACTGTTCAACTCAATTCGCGGAGGAGACTGAGATGGCACGCGGCGATCGACCCCTACCTTTCGAACAATTGGAGCCGTACATGAGGGGCGCCAAGTTCGCGGCCCTGGCATTGAGTCGGCGACACCAGGAACACGACCCTGACCTCGGAGATGATGCTGCCCGCTACGTCGAGATGGCTGAGCGCTATCGCCAAGCGGCGATCGCGACCTTCCGTACGCAACGCGAGCGGCGCGGAACCAGTTAGGCGTCTGAGCCTAACTCAGTCGTAGAGAAGCGTTCCCCACTCCTCGCCCTCGAGGTCGAGGTCGAGGAGCTTGAGCGGACCGATCCCGCGTACCGTCAAGCCGAAGCGCGAAGGCAGCCTGGCAGCTGCCCTGCGATCAATCAGGAACTTGGTACCGTCATCCAAGACGCCCGTCGCGTACTGATCCGGATCGTCGTTCTGAGTCAGTCCGCGAATTTTGACCTGGCATATCTTGCCGCCCCCACAACACCGGTGGACGTCATAGGCAATAACCCGTGGTTCAGCTGATGGGTGGGCCTCCAACCAGGAGCGGACAGCGTCGCCGGCCTGCAACTGAAAGTCCGTCGTGGCCGACATGAGCCCGATTATCCCTCGACCGCCTCGACTTTGACGCCATGCCAGAAGGCGACCCGGCCCTTGATCCGGTCCGCGGCTGGATTCGGGTTCGGGTAGTACCAAGCGGCATCGCGATTGACCTTTTCCTCGACGACGACGTCGTAGTAGCCGGCCAGCCCCTTCCAGGGGCAGGTCGTGTGGTTGTCGCTGGGGCGAAGGTGCTCCTGGCGCACGTCAGCAAGCGGGAAGTATTGATTGCCTTCGACGGGGACCGTGTCCCCGCTCTCCGCGAGGACAACTTCGTTCCAGGTTGCCCGGTAGCGCGTGCTCACGGCTTTTTCGGACGGCGCTGCGAAGACCCGGCTTAAAAATGTCATGACCCCAACCTACGGCGGACAAAAGACACCCAATGTGATGCGGCGCACATTTCCCGATGACGCTCGTCACTGCGAAAGCTGCGCTTATCGCGAGGGCACAGGAGTCGACGACGCGCTGGCTGGGCCAGGGCGAGCCACTGCGGGCAAGCCTCAAGCGCCTACAGGCGCACACCCACCGAGCGTTTGGCTTATGCGTTGACTGCGTGCGGGAACACGTGATGGTGTTCCTGCAGGTACTCACGAACCTGCAGCAGAGCCGAGATGCCCTCGCCGACAGCGGCGCCCAGCTGCTTGGTCGAGCCGGCCCGCACATCACCGGCGCAAAAGACCCCTGGCATCGATGTCAGGTGGCTTTTCGTCTCCACGAAGCCCCAGCGATCCAGATTCACCGCTCCCTTCAGGAACGCAGTGTTGGGATCCAATCCGATAAACACGAATGCGGCCGCTGGGTGCCATCGATGCTCTTCGCCGGTGGCGCGATCGCGAGCGACAACCTCCTGCAACTTGGGCTTGCCTTTCAGCTCGATGACCTGAGTGTTGGTGTGGACCACGAATTGCGGATGCGACCGCACCTTGTCCTGCAGCAGCTTGGACGCCTTCAGCTCAGGGTTGAGTTGAACGATCCGGATGCGCTTGGCGAACTGGCTCAGAAACAGGCCCTCCTCGAGCCCCGAGTTCCCACCCCCAATCACCAGGAGCTCGTCTGCACCCTTGTAAAAGGGACCGTCGCACGTGGCGCAGAAGTGAACGCCGGCGCCGATCAGGTCCTCCTCGCCGGGCACGCCCAAGCGTCGATAAGTACTACCACTGGCGATGAGCGCGGCATGCACGCAGACCTGCTGGCCGTTGCTCAGCCGCAAGACGACATCTCCCTCCTCCCGGCCGACACTTTCCACCCCCACTGCTGCGACCATCTCGACCCCGTAGCGCTGCGCTTGGGCCTCGAATCTGACGGCGAGCTCCGCGCCGCCGACACCCTCTGGGAATCCCGGGTAGTTGTCGATGCGCTCAGTCACGCCGGCCTGACCACCGATGGCGCTGCGGTCGATGACGACGGCGTCGATGCCTTCACGCGCGGCGTAGATGGCGGCCGCCAGACCGGCGGGGCCGCCACCGATGATGGCGAGGTCGTAAGCCCGGCGGTCGGCCTCGATCTTGAGCCCGAGCTTGCGAGCCAGCTCCTCGTCCGAGGGCTCGAGCAGATGGGTGCCGTCAGGAAACACGATCGTGGGAATGGTGCGGCCACCTTTTTGGAGCTCTTCGACGACGCGCAAACCATCCGCATCCCCATCGATGTCGATCCACTCATAGGGCACCCGGTGTTCGGCGAGGAACTTCTTGGAACGCTTGCAGTCGGGGCACCACGGAGCCCCGTACACCTTGATGTCGGCCATTGATCAACTCCTTGTGATTCGTATGAGGTCGGATTCGGCGAACAGGGGCCCCGGATCAATGCCAAACTTGGCGTAGGCCTGCGGCGGCACCGAGATGTCCGCGAGCCAGAGCTCGCCCACTGAAGAAGCCGCCTCTGGGCGTAGCAGCCCAGACTTGGGCAGCGCCAGCGCGAGTGTCCGAGTGGCCCTGATGGTTGGGTCATTAGGCAGGCCGCGATCAGGGTCCAGGCCAGACGGCAGGTCGAGAGCGATGATCGGGGTGCTGTGCATGCCGGCAAACCGGATCATTCCGGCCTCGGGCTGGCGCGGCGGGCCATCGAGGCTGTAGCCGAGGAGGGCATCGATGACGACGTCGGCCTCATGTACGAGTGAGACCACCTCGGCCGGACGATGCACGGGCACCCCCATCGCACGCAGCGACGCCAGCTGATGCGCAGGCGCCTCAGCGAGCGCTTCTTCCGGGTACGCCAGCACAACCCTGACCTCGGCGCCCCAGATCGCAAGGCGCCGCGCCGCCGCCATTCCGCCTCCACCGTTGCCACCTCGCCCCGCCAGCACGACGACTCGCCGGCGACGCACTCCACCGAGGTGGATTCGCGTCAATTCGGCAAGCGTTCGCCCAGCGTTCTCCATCATCTGGAGCAGCGAGATCCCGAAGTCTTCGATCGTGATGCGATCGACCTCACGCATCTGGGCTGCGGTCACCGCCGGCAGCAGATCGAGTCGAGCCGCGTGGTCAACCATCGGAAACGTGTATCAGCTTGTGAAGTCGCTGGGGATCGCGGATCAGGATCCGGCGCCCGCGCAGCTCAACAATGCCTACCTTGGACCAAGCCGACAGCGTCCTCGAGACGGACTCTCGGGTCGTGATGCAGATCTTGGCCATGTCCTCTCGGGTTATGGCCGGCAGAAGGATGCCCTCCCGCTGCTTTTCGGCCGAGCTCTGTAGGTCAACAAAGAGACGGGCCAGCCTGCTGTCGACCGGCTCTCGGGCCAGGCTCTCGATGGTCCTCTCGAGCCGGAACATCTGCTTGGCCATGGCCATCATGACCCTGGCCATCATCAGTGGATGGCGCGCCAGGATGGCCAGGAAGTCTTGCCCGCCAGCTTCGCAGACGTATGAGTCCTCGAGCGCCTGGGCGCTGATGTCGTCGCTGCTGCTGCCGAAGAGAGCGCTGAGGCCAAAGAGGTGACCTGGCTCGAGCACGTCGGTGGTCACGTCTTGGCCATCCGAGGACATGTGGTACAGGCGGACCCGCCCCGCCTTGAGCAGGTAAACACGATCGGGCGAGCCCTCGAAGACGGTCTGGTGAGCCCCGCAGTGCCGCATCTTCAGCTCTCTGGAGATCTGTTCGACCTCGGCCTCTCCCATCTGCTCGAACAGGTTGAGCCGGCGCATGAAGCCGAGCTTGTCGCCCATTCCCTCCAGAGTACTGGTCGATGTCGTGTGCGTTGGTTGCATGTCCTCGCCTAGATTCCGGGATTCGAGTTCCGCGAACCGTGATGCGCATCACGGCAGGCACCGGGGCAAGGTCGGATCCTCGAAACATCACAGCGCCCTTTTGGGGCAAGGAGGACATTTAGAAATGTCGCAAGAATCGGGCACCAGAAGGGTGCTGAAGTGGGTTCTACCCGGCCTGATCGCCGGGTTGGTCTTCGCCATGTGGGCGATGGTGGTCGGGCTCTTCACGAGCACGCTCTGGGCGCCACCGCAGGGTATCGCGCAGTCGATCGGTATCGGTTCGCAGGGACACGATTTCCAGCTCGTACCTTTCCTGGTCGGACTGATGGGCCACATGATGAACTCGATCGTGTTGGGCGTCATCTTCATCGCGATCGCACGCGCGCTTCGGTTTCAAGGCATCGCCGCGGTAGCCGTTGGAATGATCTACGGCGTCATCGTCTACGTAGCGATGTACTGGGTGCTGCTCCGAGGCGTGCTCAGCTCAAACAGCGCGTCGTTCCTCTCCGCCAACCCGGAGTGGTCCTGGATTGCCGCCCACCTTATGTTCGGAGTCGTGCTCGGAGCCCTCGCCGCTTACGGCCCGTTGCGGAGCCTTTACGGGCAGACCGCGCGGCCGGCCCACGCCGCGTAACACCTTTAGTCGAGGCGGGTCGGCTGTACGCCGATCCCGCCTCCGCATAGTTCGGCTCCCGGCCACCGTATTGGCGGGGCCCCGGGCCTCCGGCTACCGACCACGTCCGCTGTGCCCACAGGGACGGCAATCCCAATGCATAGTCGGAATCTCAGCCAGCCGCCTCCAAGTTGGCCGACCTCGGCCGGACTCTTTCACCGTGAGACCGAACGCCGGGAACGGCAGGTGAGCAGGATCTGCGTAGCTGCAGACGCGTATCGGACTGCCTTTGGCCTCGGGTAGTTGATAGTCCGTCCGCTCATGAAGTACACCAGGGAAATGGCTGCGATAGACGACGCGAACAGAGTTACCGGGACCCATCGCAACCAGCGGTTCGGTTCCCAACGCAACGCATACCAGCTCCAGAAGGCGCCATCGGCGATAGGATCCGCGTAAGCGCCGAACGCAGACTCCTCTCCCCTCCGTGCCACCCGACCGTCGGCAAAGTCGGTCGCCAGAGCGACCATCGATGTCCAGCGGGAGGCAGGGGCGAGAGCGGGTAGCAGGGCCCGGAACAAGGTCAGCCGATTCGGCCATCCCAGAGCCCGACGCTCGCCGAGCAGGCCCAGGTGAGTGATGCACAAGGACCAAGACACCAATGTCCACCGCTGGCTGCCAGTAGCTGCAGCAAGGAGATGGATCGCCGTCACCTCCACGGCGGCACTTGGATGTTTTCGGGCCTGTTTCACCGCGCGGACAAAGCTGCGGCCAATGAAGACTCCCCATGCGGACGGGACGAAACGTCTTGACGCCAGGTCGCCAAGAAGGTCGTCCACGAACTGGCGGCTTTCCGCGGATCGCTCGATGGCGTCGCGATTGGCAAGCCATCGGCTGCGCTGACGGACCACGGTCGGCACGTTAATCCCCGCTGCCCGCGAGAGGGTGATAGAGATCACGTTTCACGGGCGGACGAGGGTCGTAAGGATCGACTCGACAGCTGCCGGCCACGATCAGAGCTCGCATCAACCACGGTTCGCATGGCCGCCAAGACGTCCTGTCCACTGCTCCGACCGCACGAAGCTTCGGCCGGCGGCCTAGCGTCAATGCCCCCGGCGGCGTGACGCTGGCGACTAGGCCGCCGCTGATTCAATAGCGGCCGCGGTTTGCCACATCACCTCTCAGTCGTGCCACTCCCGCCGCCTGGATAACTACAGTTTGCACCGGCACGGCACGATCCAACTGGATTCGCTGGCCGGGTAACGTACCCGCATGGCCGCACCCGGCGCGACGCCAAGACTTAGGCGGCTGTTTCGTGAGCCGGCCATCTGGTTCGCGATCGCCGCCTCCGCCAATACGCTGAGCGTCGCAGCCGAGGGGTGGTTGGCACTCCACACTCGGCTGTTCGGGCGCAGAGCGTGGCTGGCCCATACCGTCGTCATCCTGCCGGGTTGGCTCGGCTTTCTGGCTTCGTTGCAGTCCATCCGTCCAGGCGAGCGCCGTTGGCCGATGGGCAGGCTGGTCGAGGGAATCGGAGCAGTTCTGGTGGGCCTCGGCTTTCTCGAGCTTGGACCGGCCTGCGCGGTCAACGGTGACTTGTTCGGCCTTGGCGTTCGGCGGCAGCAAGCCGGTGGAATCTACCAGCGTCTCGACAACCCTATGTACTCCGGCTACGCGTTGCTGCTCCTGGGCCGCGCGCTGCGCTTGGGCAGCGTCCGCCTGGGCCTCGTTGCGGCCGAGTCATGGCTGCTCCTAAACGTAGTCGAGGCTCGGGTTGAGAGCCGCGCCAGAGCCCGCAAGGCGCCGACTCGACTTTGACTCCGCGCCAAACCCAGGGATCATGGCGTCCCACCGTGACGGGCATCACGTAATCGCCATCCATCGATGTCGCATTGTTAGGTAGTGATGGAAACCGGCGACGAGACCCCAAAACGTCTAAAGATGTACAGCACCACCTGGTGCGGGGATTGCAGGATGGCAAAGGCGGTGCTGGATGGTGCAGGTGTCGAGTACGAGCAAATCGACATCGACCGAGACCCAGCCGCTGTCGACATTGTCCTCGCGATCAACGGCGGCTACCGCACGGTTCCGACCATCGTCCTACCTGACGGTCGAGTGCTGGTTGAGCCCAGTCGCCGCGAGCTACGCTCCGCTCTCGGTCTTCCGCAACCCCCCACCCTGTTCGAACGCGTGGCTGGCACCGTCAATCGTCACAGGTAGAGGATGAGTTCCGTCTGGATCATGGGTCCGTTCAGCACAGGCAATACGATGGCAGTGAATCCGGGATTTCGTCAGTATCAGGAGGTGGTGCCATGCCGATCCCTACCGAACCCATCGGGAGCATCCCCCGACCACAGGAGCTGATCGAGGCCGGCCAAGACCTGGGATCCGGCCGGATCACGCCGGAGACTTACGCCAGGTTCGTCGATCGGGCGGTGCGCGAAACCATCGCACAGTTCGAGGCGACCGGGTCGCCTGTGATCACCGACGGGGAGCAGGGCAAGCCCAGCTTCGCAACCTACCCCATCGACGGCCTCAAGAACCTGGCCCCGGACGGGGTGATCATCCCCTTTGCGGACGCGCATTCCCGCCAGCTGCCGCGGCTCACGGGGGGCCCCTTTCGCTACCGGACCTATGGCGACAGCTATCTCGAAGCGGCCCTCCGCCACGCCCATGTTCCCGTCAAGCAGGCAGTGATCTCGGCCTCTGCGCTGAGCCTTCTCTACCCCCCGGATGGCATCGAGGGCTATCCGCGGGAGGCGTTCCTGGCCGACCTGGTACGTGAAGCGGCGGCTGACATCCGCAGATGCCTTGACAGGGGAGCGCACAACGTACAGATCGACTTCACGGAGGCCAGGTTGTCGGTCAAGCTCGACCCCACCAAGAAGCTCCTGCATTCGTTCATCGACCTCAACAACCAGGTGCTGGACCAGTTCTCGCCTGAAGATCGGCGGCGGATCGGCGTGCACACCTGCCCGGGCGGCGATAACGACTCCACCCACAGCGCCGACGTCGACTATGCCGAGCTCCTGCCAAGCCTCTTCAATCTGAACGTGGGCGCCTTCTACATCCAGCTGGCCAGCGAGAAGGACCGCCGCCGAGTCCTGGGAGTGATCAGGGAGCATGCCAGGCCGGAACAGCGGATCTTCGTCGGCGTGATCGACCCGATCAACCCGAAGGTGGAGACCCCCGAAGAGGTTAGAGACCGGGTACTGGAGGCAGCCGAGTACATCGATCCGAGCCGGCTCGGCACCTGCGACGACTGCGGTTTCTCCCCCTTCGGCGACGACACTTCGACCGGGCGGGAGACGGCCTTCGACAAGATCCGGGCACGCGTGGCGGGTACGGACCTGGCGGCAAGGGAGCTCGGGCTGCTGAGTGGGTAGGCCCGGCCACCCGGCATGAGTTGCGCAGAGGGGTGAGACAGTGGTTTGATCTCGGCGGGCCACAGGGCTGCGGAGCGATCGCGTAGCGGCAGCCCCCGCGAAAGCGGGATCGGCTCAGGCGGTCCCGCTTTCCCTCGGCTGAAACCGGATCGAACCTACGCCCTCCCCTGTCGCCGACTCCCCACCAGGATCCCGTAGTTGGCAACCAGAAAGGGAACGACGTAAGTGAGCCCAATGCGGATCCATGTGGCACCGGTGGCCCGGCCTGTGAAAACCACATCTGCCTGGTTGATCAAGAACAGCACCGTTCCAACTAACAGAGCTGCGGTGACCGACAGCCTGAGGTTGCGTGGATGGAAGCACACGCGGGGGGCTTCATTCCAGGTGCCCCACTGAGGTGTCTCGCTAGGGAGCCCGTTCACTCCAGGCTGGACGGTATCCGAATTGGCATTCGTCAAGCGAAGTATGGAGCGCGATAGATGTTGTCGATGCCTGTATGCGGATGGCCGCGTTAGACGCCTGGTACTCCCTGGCGGAGGCGGATTGGCGCAGTACATTCCGGCTCGGATGGGGAATCGGCAAAGACTGTTGCTGGTTGATGAGTGAGATGAGCGAGTCGTTCGAGGAATTCAAGGACTCCTTCAGCTACGGGTCGCGATCCGATCTGGCCTTCAAGTTCTTGAAGCGACTGGATGAGGAACAAGCGGCCGCGTTTCTTCTGGAACTCCTGCACAGGCTTGGTGACGCCGTCGACGACGGCTCAGCGGAGAGCCTCGTCCAGCTGGTTTACGAATTTCAGGCCCGCGCCTATTCCGGACCGTCGGGTCAGCGCGCGCCCGAGTTCCAGGATGCCCCTTTTGCCCCTCTCCTTCGTCCGCTCAAGCAGGCGCGTCTGGGCTTGGTGACCTCCACGGGGCATTTCGTCGAAGGAGACGATCCCCAGCCCTTCGGTGTCGAGTCGATGACCCAGGAAGAGGCAACGCGGCGGATCCTCGACTTCCTCCGCTCGGCAGCCCAGCTCTCGGTGATTCCGTCCGGAACCCCTTCTGACGGTCTGCGCGTCCGCCATGGTGGATACGACATCCGCGGCGCGCAGAAGGATCCGAACGTAGTCTTCCCGCTGGACCGGCTTCGAGAGTTCGCGGCTGAGGGCGCGTTCGGCAGCCTGGCCGAGCGGGCCTACTCGTTCGTGGGCGCCACCTCGCACCTGCGCCTGGTCCGCGAGACCGGACCTTCGTGGGTGGAGCGGTTCAAACAGGATCAGCTGGATGCGGTTCTGCTCGTCCCCGCTTGACCTGAATGTCATGTGTCCGTCGGACACCTAGCCAGGCTGATCGAAGAAGCTGGAACGCCGACGGTGGCGATTTACGTACACGCCTTCCGACATGTCGCCGAGGCGATGAAGTTGCCTCGCGTCGTGGTGACCAGGCATCCGATCGGAAGGGCGCTCGGCGCGCCCGGCGACATCGAGCGACAGCGCGAAGTCCTGTCGCGCGCGTTTCAGTTGCTCCAAAACGCCAACGCCGGCGCCTCGCTGGTCGAGCTGGACGGGCCCTATCGCACAGCCCGAGGGATATGAGCCACGCTTTGATGTACGCGCTCCATCAAAGCTTGATCGAGGCAAGCTGGTGGGCACGACGATGGTCCCGAACCGTGGCGCGGTGGTCGTGCTCGAGGAGCGGCCGGGAGCCTTGTGATGAATTCCCGACTGCCCATCATGCAGCCCCGCGCCGTGCTCCAGGCTCGGTCGCGGCGGCGTGATCGCCAAATGTGATCCAGGTCACGAAACCCTCTTCCTGATGCCCGATACGATTCCCAGAGTGGCGGACGTCATCGAGCGCGTAAAACAGGACGCCGACCACGTCTTCCTCGAGCTGACACGAAGCATCTGTCCGACCTGTCGAAGAGTCGTCGATGCTCAGGTGCTGCTGCGCTCCGGCAAGGTCTTCATGCGCAAGCGCTGCCCCGATCACGGAGTCTTTGAAGCACTCGTCTACGGCGACGCCGAGGCCTACGTCCGCCTCGCGCGCTTCAACAAGCCGGGAACGATCCCGCTCGCCTTCAACTCGGAGGTCCGCAACGGCTGTCCGCACGATTGCGGACTCTGTCCTGACCACCAGCAGCACGCCTGCCTCGGCATCATCGAGGTCAACAGTGCCTGCAACATGAGCTGCCCCTTGTGCTTTGCCAACGCCGGGCACGGCTTCAACCTCACGCTCGCCGAGGTCGAAGGTATCCTCGATGATCTCGTCCGCACCGAAGGTGCCCCTGAGGTGGTGCAGTTCTCGGGTGGAGAGCCGAGCATCCACCCCCAAATCGTGGAGATGCTGCGGGCGGCCAAGGAGCGCCCGATCCGTCACGTCATGCTCAACACCAACGGCAAGCGTATTGCCCGAGACGACCGCTTCCTCGCCGAGTTGAGCGAGATCAAGCCCGCGATCTACTTCCAGTTCGACGGTTTTGAAGAGCGGACCTACGAGGTGTTACGCGGTGAGGCCGGCATCCTGCCGGAGAAGCTGCGCGCGCTCGACCGGCTGGCGGAAGCGGGTTGTCCGGTCGTGCTGGTCCCAGCGGTGGAGCGGGGAGTCAACGAACACGAGGTCGGCCGGATAGTGGAGTTTGCAATCGGCCACCCGGCTGTTTTCGGCGTCAACTTCCAGCCCGCCTTCCATGCCGGCCGCCACATCAAGCACGACCCGCTCAACCGCCTCACCATCCCGGATATCCTGCTCGGCCTCGAGGAGCAGACCAAGGGCCTCTTCAGGGTTTCCGACTTCGTGCCCGTGCCCTGCTGCTTCCCGACCTGCAACTCAGTCACCTACGCGGTGGTCGACGGGGGCAAGGTGACCCCCATCACCCGCCTGCTCGACGTGGATGACTACCTGGACTACATCGCCAACCGTGCCCTCCCCGACGAGCAAGCGATCCGTCAAGCGCTGGAGGGACTCTGGAGCAGCTCGGCCGTTCCCGGCGCAATCAAGGCCGCCCAGAACTTCGCGATCGCATGCGAGGCCTGCGGTCTGCCGGGCGCCGGCTGGGAGGAGGTCCGTGAGCGCATGTTCATGGTCATGCTCCAGGACTTCATGGACCCATGGACCTTCAACCAGAAGAACGTCATGAAGTGCTGCAAGGAGATCCTGCTGCCTGGCGGACACCAGATTCCCTTTTGTGCCTACAACAGCGTCGGCTACCGGGAGCAGGCACGCACTCAACTCTCAGATCGCGGGCGCGCCAGGCAGCGAGCGGCTCGCGACGGAATGGCCTTCGAGCCGGCGCCGATTGCGTTCGACTTCACGAACGAGCGCCCCGGGTCGAGATGAGCGAGAGCCTCAGCTCGACCGATGCGAACGAGATCAAGACCTGCTGCGCGCGGCTCTACTCCAATGACTGGGTGCGACTGCTGGTCGGAGAATCGCTGCATCCGGGCGGCCTTGAGCTGACGCGGCGCCTGGGCGACTTGCTGGGACTCGTTTCGGGAAGCGAGATCTTGGACGTGGCGTGTGGGTCGGGCACCTCCGCCTTCCACTTGGCCAACGAATTCGGGTGCCGCATCACCGGGCTGGATTATGGAGAGGACAGCGTCGCCTCTGCCCGACAGGCTGCCGAGTCGCGCGGGCTGTCGGCGCGGGTGCGATTCCTGACCGGAGATGCCGAGTGCCTGCCATTGCCCGCCGCCTCATTTGGGGCTGTGATTTGCGAGTGCGCTTTCTGCACCTTCCCCGACAAGCCGGCGGCGGCGCGTGAGATCTTCCGCATCCTTGGACCCGGCGGGAGGTTTGGGCTGGCCGACCTGGTTCGTTCCGGCCCACTGCCGGCCGACTTGGAGGGCCTACACGCGTGGGTCGCCTGCGTCGCCGACGCTCGGCCGGTCGATGACTACCGGTCGATACTCGAAGGCTGCGGCTTCGATGTGGACCTCGTCGAGTTCCACGACCAGGCCCTCTCTACCCTGGTTGATGACATCCGCCGCCGGCTTGTAGGTGCACAGCTCGCATCCCGGCTGGGCAAGCTTGAGCTGCCGGGAATCGACCTGGCCAAGGCCACTGCACTGGCAAGAAGTGCGGCTCGGGCGATCCAAGACCATCGACTCGGTTACATCCTGTTGGTTGCGACCAAGCCCGGACCTGAGCCCACGTCCGCGCGCGATCGGATCGCATGACAGGACCTGATCCAAATCGTTTGGAGGTGGCGCCGGCATGACCACACTGCGCTTGCCGCGACCAGAAGAGCTGGAACCGGAGGACCGGAGCGCGCTCGAGAGGGTGGCTCAGCGTCTCGGAGCGGCCCCGGACAAGTTGTCGATGATCTGGCAGGCGCAAGCGCACTGGCCTCAGCTGATCGAGGCTAATCACCGCCAGATGCTCTACGGCTTCCGCTTCCAGGGCGACGTTCCAAACCTGACCAAGGAGGCGATGCACGTAGCGGTCTCGATGACAAACCGCTGCGAGTTTTGACTGAGCCAGCACACGGCCGCCGTGCTGCGGCTTGGCGTCGGCGAGAGAGGAGTGACCGAGATTATGGCCGTAGCAGAGCACACTGCCAGCCTGTGCGCCGCGGCCGAAGGACTGCGGCTGCCGGTGGACATCCCTGAGCCTCTAGAGCAGTCGAGCCCTTATTCGGTCCGACCCGCCGACCCGGCTGACCTGTCTGGTGAGGCGGCCGACGCCATGGCCGAGATCGCCACCTGGGCCGGCGAAGCCCTGGCGATAGCCCATGTGCCGCTGATCTGGCGCGTGCTCGCACGCCACCCCAGGTTGATGGCAAGCACCTGGCGCAAGGATCGGCTGGTGATGTCCGCCGGGAGGTTTGACGCGAAGGCCAAGGCCTGTATCGCCTTCGCGGTCGCCACCTTCAAGCAGAGCCCGTACATGATCGCCTACACCACGGGGCTGTTACGACGGTCGCTGGTGATGGAGGATCAGGAGCTCGTCGAGCTGGTGGCCTCGATCATGCATTACGTCTCCTTCAACACCATCTCTCACGCCATGATGCTCGAGCCTGCCTTCTCCGAGATGCGCGCAACCGACTTCACCGAAGGCGGATGACGGTGCGCACCCGGCGGCGACCTGGCTGTCGGCTCATGCTGCCGGCGCGGCCGGCTGGTGACGCGACGCCGGACGGCCGAGCCTTGCCGCAAAGATAGGTGATGAGCACTGACAGCTTTGACCTGGCCGTGATCGGCGCCGGCTCGGCTGGCTTGGTTGCCGCCACCACGGCGCGCCGGCTGGGGGCTTCGGTCCTTCTGGTTGAAGCTGAACGTGTGGGAGGCGACTGCACGTGGACCGGCTGCGTGCCCAGCAAAGCCTTGATTCACGCGGCAGCGGTTGCGCACAGAGCCCGACGCTCCGGATGGCTCGCCGCCGGCGAGCCCGACTTTGGTGCTGTGATGGAGCAGGTCCGTCGAGCTATCGATCGCGTCTACCAGTGGGAAACACCTGAACGGCTGCGCGAGCTAGGCATCGATGTGCGAATCGCCTCCGCCCACTTCCGAGACCGCTCGACTCTTATCGCTGGCGGCCAAGAGGTGCGAGCCCGCAAGTACGTCGTATGCACGGGGGCCGTACCGACTTTGCCCGCGATCCCAGGGCTCACCGAGACACCCCACCTGACCTATCTGGATGTCTTCGATCTGAAGCAGCTGCCGAGGCGACTTCTCGTCCTTGGCGGCGGCCCGGTGGGAGCCGAACTGGCCCAGGCCTTCGCACGACTCGGCTCCCGCGTGACAGTGCTGGACGCGGCAGAGGTGCTCCTTCCGGGCGCGGATCCCGAGGCGAGTCGGGTTCTGGCAGATGTGTTCGCCGCTGAAGGTGTCGGACTCCGGCTGGGCGCTTTGGTGAGCCGGATCGAAGTCGCTACCGACGGCGTCGTCTTGCACGACGGCTCAGGCAGCATCACTGGTGACCAGCTGCTTGTGGCGACCGGCCGAAGACCACGAATCGACGGCCTCGGCTTGGAGAACGCAGGCATCAGGGCGAGCGCGAGTGGGATCGAAGTCGACCAGCGCCTGCGCACCACCAACCCGAACGTCTATGCCGCCGGTGACGTGGCCGGATCGCTTCAGTTCACTCACTACGCGGCCTGGCAGGGCTTCGTCGCAGCGCGCAACGCCCTCTTTCCCGGAGGCGGCCGCGGCACGCGTGGCGGCCTCCCATGGGCGGTGTTCACAGATCCGGTCGTCGCTCAGGTTGGCCTCGGCGAGAAAGAGGCTCGGGACCGCTATGGCGAGATCCAGGTGCATCGCCTGGATGTCGCGCGGGTGGATCGGGCTCAGACGGATGAGTCCGAGATCGGCTTCATCAAGCTGGTTGCACGCAAGGGCCGACTGCTCGGTGCCTCAATCGTCTCGGCCGACGCGGGAGAGATGGTGAACGAGCTCGCACTGGCCCTCAACGCACGACTCGGGCTCCGTGAGCTGGCCGAGACCATACACGTCTATCCGACGTTCGGGATCGGCATCCAACAGCTCGCCTCCGAGGCCAGCCTTGGGCTTTGGACCACAGGCTGGCGGCGCCGTGTCGCGAGCCTCCTGCGGACTAGAAAGTGATGACCTCGTATACAGGCGCCTAGATTGCTGCGGATAAGGGACGTCCGTAAGGATCCATTCCGAATCGCGGTTCCTTCCGAAAACAGCGAGCCCGGCTTCGAACCGGGTGCCTCACGGTCCTGCCCTGTGCGTCCGCCAGCTTGGGACGCTAGGTGGCCACCGCTCGGTGTCCAGCGATCTCACCCTGGCCTACGACAACACCGTTTACACCGCCTCGGTTTGGTTGCTCCGTAGGAAATTGTGATCCAGCTGTGTGCCGCTGACTCCACAGAGACTCGGAAATCGCCGATTTCGAATACAAAAATGGTCGGCCACTCTGGACGTTATTAGAACTTTGCTCGCTGGGTGTTCCGATTCATCTCAACCGGCAACGACCGCCTTTCGCAGCGTAGCCTCGGTTCGGCCTCCGTCGGCCGGCGTGTAGAGATAGAGGCGCAGCGAGGGCTGCTCGGCGACGTGCAGGATCGTGAACTCGAGTTGTCGGGACTCCACGCCAAGGTTCGGGGGTACTTACGCGGGTCAGGATCATCAGCCAGGCGTGGCGGGAAGTCCGACGGCATCGCCTGAGCGAGCGGCCGTTGATGGTAGTCGCCGGTGGCGCTCGCCCACCGAACCGCACACTTACAACGTGGAGCCAAAGCAACTGGAGGCGACCCTACGCGCCGCCCGGGCAGCCCTGCGCGCGGCCGACCGCGCAACCGAGAGTGCCGCCGCGGTGGGAAACAGCCAGGCGGAAGCTCTGAGCCGTGACGTCCAGCGGGCGGCCGAGCGGTTGGTGCGGCACCTTTCGGTGCTCGAGGCCCGGCATCGTCAACGGTCGCGTCGCGGCCTCCGCTGAGCTAGTGGACCTGGCCCCAGATCATAGTCAGCGGTCGGGTGGACTGCGGCGCCTGCCAATGGAACATGCACCTGCACTGTCTGAATCACACCGCCAATATCTCGCCGCAGCTCGAACCTGCAGGCCTGGGCCGGTTGGGCTACACCCAATCTCACTACGTGAGTCGCAGTGAACCTTGAAGATGCGGGCGCCGCCGGCTTGCGGGCGGCTTACTAAGATTCCGGTGCCGGGGTGATTCTGGTCATCGTTGATAATCACGGTGGCATCGAGCATGCGGTCGACACTTGGCACAAGGCGAGTCTAGTGAGCCACCCATCACAAGCGCCCGACCTAAATTTAGTACGCCAAACCTTCTGTCTCCCACCGCCACCGGCAACATCGCTGGACGCGGGACTTGGTTCGAGCGTATCGACCTCTTCCTTACCAAGGAAGTGCTGGACAACCATTTCCCAATCGATGCTCCGCTGAGATCAAAGTCAGCGGCTATTGCCAATAATCGCTGCCTAGCAGCGCTTCCTAGGAATCGCCTCGCCGACTATGGAAAAACTCCTGGAGCATTCCGAGCTAACAGACTTGGAAGGTGGCCTGCCTGCGCCAAGGAGGCCAACATGGGCGCCGCGAGACGAGCGGTTGGAGTCCTTCCCGGTGGGCCTGGGATTCTATAACGCGAACCGAGCACTGACTGTGACCGGCAAGCCCATCCCGCTGGCATGACGTGGCCACGCACGACTGAGATTATTGGGGGGTCGTTCAGCCGATAATGCGGATCTGCGCTACAGCCTCCGCCACCGAGTCAACAATCAGCGTTGGACGGAAGGCCGTTAGAGGCCATGGACGGCCACGGCGAAGCCAAGCGCTTCGGATGCCAGCTGCTTGGGCGCCTCCGATGTCAGCCTCTGCGGAGTCCCCAATCATCCACGCGTACCTGAGATCGACGCCGCACCTGTGAGCGGCGAGTTGGAAAATGGCCGGCTCAGGCTTCCGCACGCCGTCGACCTCAGAGATGCACCAAGCGTCGACGCATTGAACGACCCCGGTCGCTTCCATTTTTGCGAGTTGGGCGGGCGACCCGTTAGTGACCACTGCAACCTTCCAGCCCTGCCCGCGAAGCGACGTCAGCGCGTCGGCGATCTCGGAACTCAAAGGCTGGAAGTACCCAGCAATGCTCGAGTCGAAGTCCTCGACCAGCATGCCGACATCGACCGGAGAGCGGAGATGCCGGTTGACGATCGCGAAGAATTCTCGGCGCCCTCGAAAGCCGTGGCGATCTTCTTGCGTAAAGCGGCGAATGACGTTTTTGTCGAATCCATGTTGCTTGGCGAATTCTGCCAACCAACTCGCGAAGGCACGGTCACGGTCAATGAGAGTGTCGTCGAGGTCGCAAATCAGAAGGCGCACGATGGCTATGTTGGCAGCATTAGCAGCCGACGCCTGCGCACGCCCAAAGGGTTCGCAGCTGGGGGGTCGCCCGAGGGGTCGCGATGGAGGGGCACTGTCAATTCGGAAAACACTGTCTAAACGTCTCTGTGACTGAAAAGCGTCAGGCGGTCGTGACTGGGCCCATTCGCGGCGGCGGCGAGAGTCCCGAGTCTGGCGGGACCTCCCTGCAGGCCGCTTCTCCCGGACGCTCTCGAGCTGTTGCACGACCAGTCTGACAATGCTCCCGTTGGCGGTTCAGGCGACCCGCTCGCAACGTAGGATGTGGACGTCAACGCCGGATAGGCGCGGACCAGTTCACTTGTGGCGTCGCCTGGCAGCCAGCGGGCGCGGCGCGGTGGCGATCCCGTCCGCGACCGCCTTCATCTGGCGTCCCCTAACTTGTATGGAAATCATTACAGGATGCTATTATGCGAAGAGGACACCTTGGATTGTCAAACTTGGATCCCGTTAGCGATGACCTACCGTCACCCGAACCGGTGGCTGCGATGCCAAAGATCGACCACGGCTCGCCCCTCCCCCTCTACTACCAACTGAAGCAGCACATCTCGGGGCAGATCGCCACGGGTGAGCTGCTGCCGGGCCAACAGCTGCTAGGCGAGCATGAGTTGTGCAAGCTATATGGTGTCAGCAGGACCGTGGTTCGTCAGACTTTGAACGAGCTCGGCTACGAGGGCCTCATCGACAAGCAGCGGGGGAAAGGCACCTTCGTCGCCAAGACGAAGGTAGTTGAAGGCCTGATCAGCGGACTCACCGGTCTCGCCGACGACGTCGCGCAACGTGGCCAGAGCCTCGAGAGCAGGGTGCTGACGCTCCGAGAGGCACCTGCGACCGCATCCGTGGCGGCCATGCTCCATCTCGAGCCGGGCGAACCGATCGTCGAATTGGAGCGCCAACGCTTGATCGACGGCCAGCCGTGGGTCCTCGTGGTCACCTACTTGCCGGCCGCACTCGTCCCGGGACTCGCCGAGCGCGACCTCAGCGGCACCAAGTCGCTCTACTCGATCATCCGCCACGAGTACAAGCTGCCGATCATCTCCAGCACCCGCCGCGTCGAGGCAGCAATCGCCGACGACCGCGAGGCCCCCTTGCTCGGGATCCGGCGAGGCGATCCCGTGATCGTTCTCCGCAGCATCAGTTTCACCGCTGGCATGCGACCGCTGGAGTACTTCGTGGCCCATCACCGCGGCGACCAGAGCGCATTCGAAGTCGTGCTCACCGCAGACGCCGGCCAGCAGATCGCGCAAGCATCCAAGGTGATCCGCGTCCTGCGCACCAACGACTAGCCGTGGAACTGCTCGTCGGCGTCGACGTCGGGTCGCAAAGCACGAAGACCGCCATTTACGACATTGACGGTCGCACCGTCGCCGAGGCGGTCGTCGACACGCCGCTGAAGTGGTCGGGATCACAGTCGGTCGAGCAAGACCCGGAGGGGTTCTACAGTGCGACGCTCCGGACGATCCGCGAGTGCGTCTCGGGGGCAGGCATCGCGCCGGACTCGGTCCTCGCGATCGGCATTGCCGGCCAGATGGCGGGCGTCCTCGGCATCGGAGCCGACGGTCTGCCGACGACCGAATACGATTCGTGGCTCGACGCGCGCTGCAAACAAGAAGTCGAATTCCTCGAACGCAATGCAGGCGACCTGATCATTGAGCGTACGGGTTGCGCGGCGATGATCGACCACGCGCCGAAGATCCGCTGGTGGGCGCGGCAGCACCCGGACGTGTTCTCGCGAACGGTCAAGTTCGTAGTACCGAGCGCGTACGTCGCGGCGCGGCTTTCTGCCCTCCCTGCCGAGGAGGCGTACGTCGACCGGACGCATCTCCACTTCACAGGACTCGCCGACGCGGCCAAGTGCGCCTGGTCGGAGGAGCTCGCGGCCTTAGTCGGCGTCCCGCTCGATAAGCTCCCGCGGATCGTCGACCCGACCGAGCTTATCGGAACATTGAGCCCCGAGGCCGCGTCCGAAACCGGTCTACTCCCAGGTACGCCGGTCGCGGCCGGGCTCGGGGACACTGCTGCCGGAGCGCTCGGCGCTGGCATCGTGGAGCCGGGTCAGGTGCTCGACACGGCAGGCACCGCCTCCGTGCTGGCGGTCTGCACCGACGGCTTCCGGCCCGACACGCGGACAAGGACGCTAATCGCGATGCAGGGGGCCTTACCGGGGCAGTGGATCTCGCTCTCCTATCTTGCGGGCGGCACCCTCGTGACCTGGCTGCAAGGCCTGCTTGTCGGCCACGCCGACGACGCAGCTCTTCAGCTGCTACTAGACGAGGCGGAGCGGGTATCGCCGGGGGCCGACGGCGTTCTCTTCTGCCCCTACGTTGGTGGGCGAATCTTGCCGGCCGCTCCAGCCGCGAGAGGCGGCTGGAGCGGCCTTAACTTTCACCATGGGCGCGGCCATCTCGTTCGCGCAGCGCTCGAGTCGGTCGCCTTCGAGTACGACCGCTACCTATCCGCGGCGCTCGATCTCTTCCCCGAACTCAAACCCTGTGAGGTGCGGGTGATCGGGGGCGGCGCCAGTAGCCAGCTGTGGAACCGGATCAAGGCGTCCGTACTAGGGCTCCCGTTCCTCCGGCTCGACCGCAAGAACTTCACTTGCTGGGGCGCTGCGATCGTCGCTGGCAAGGCGACCGGAGCGATCACGGACATGCGCGGGACGGCCCTGCGGAGCACGAGTGTCGAGCACGTCGACGGTTCCGATGACGAGGCGCACAGCCTTTACCGTGCACACCTCGTCCGGTATCGCCGATGGACGAACGCAGCTGTCGAGACACCGGACAGAACGGATCAAATCGATAGAGAGGTGATCGGGCTGTGACCCAACTCCGCATCGCACTGATCGGCGCTGGCCGTGCGGGGCGGCTGCATGCCCGGAACGTCGCATCCAGCATATCCGACGCAAGACTGACAGCGGTCGTCGACACTGAGGCGACCGCGGCTGCGGCGCTAGCCCACGAGCTCGGCGCCCCGGCGCACGGGAGTCTCGAGGATGTGCTCGACGAGTGCGACGCGGTCGTGATCACGACACCGACGTTTACCCACGCCGACTACGCGGTGCAGGCCGCAAAGGCCGGCAAGCACGTCTTCTGCGAGAAGCCTCTCGCTCTGAACCTGCACGACTGCGACCGCATGATCGAGGCCGCTCGGTCCGCCGGCGTCGTCCTACAGGTCGGCTTCGTCCGTCGCTTCCAGCCCGAGTTTGTCGAGGCACGGCGCCGGATCGAGGCCGGTGGAATCGGAGAGCCGATGGTGGTGAAGTCGCTCACCCGCGGCCCGGGACTGCCGCCGCCATGGGCCTGGGACATCGAACTCTCGAACGGGATGCTGGCGGAGGTCAACAGCCACGACTTCGATTGCGTCCGGTGGCTTGTCGGGTCGGACATCCACCGCGTGTACGCCGAGACATCGAACGTCAAAGGTGCCGCTCGTGGCGTCCAGGTCGACGGTTTCTACGACAACGCTGTTGTCGCGCTTCGCTTCAAAAGCGGCGCGATCGGGACGATCGACGGCACCTGCCCCGCGGACTACGGCTACGACGCCCGCGTCGAGATTCTGGGCAGCGAGGGCTTGCTCGTGATCGGCGACCTGCGGAGTCAGACGCTCATCGAGGTCCGTGATCGCGACCACGGCGCTGTAACGCCCGTCTTCCGCAGCTGGCCAGAGCGCTTCGAGTCCGCATATCGGGCCGAAATCCGGGCATTCGTGGCGGCGGCACTCGGCGGCAAGAAGCCGGTCGTCGGTGGCGAGGACGGCCGCGCGGTGGTTCATGCCGTGATCGCCGCGAACCGATCGTGGCGGGAGGAGCGCCCTGTCCTGCTCTCGGAGGTTCAAGGAATCGACTAATGCAGGCACTCGTATTCCGTGGTCCGACTGAGTTCCGGGTCGAAGAGCGGGAGATACCGCAGCCCGGTCCGGGCGAGGCCCTCGTCCATGTGGAGGCCTGCGGCATCTGCGGCACCGACCTCCGGATCGCCGCGGGAGTGCACCGCGCCTACCTTCCCGGAACGATTCGCGTCCCTGGCCACGAATTCGCGGGAACGCTGGTGTCGGTTGGCGACGACGTTGGTCTATCGACCGGCAGGCGCGTCTTCATCGCACCGAACATCGGCTGCGGAACCTGCGCTGCCTGCCGCCGCGGGCGAGTCAACCTCTGCGTACGGCCGCAGGCGCTGGGAATCACCCGCGACGGTGGCTTCGCCGAATACGTCCTGCTCGGTGCCGACCTCATCCAGCAGGGAAACGTCCTCCCGCTGCCGGATGATCTGGACGCCGCCTCGGCTGCGCTCGCCGAGCCGCTCGCGTGCGTCCTGCGGGGCTCGAAAGCAGCCCGGATCACTGCGGACGATCTCGTCGTGATCTTCGGGGCCGGCCCGATCGGCCTCCTCCACGTCGCCATCGCCGCACTCGGGTCGCCCCGCGCGATCGTGGTCGTCGAGCCTAACGAGAGGAGGCGCGAACGGTCGTCGTCGTGGGGTGCGACCCATCTTGTCGATCCGACGACCATCGATCCCCGCGTGGTGGTCGACAAACTCTCGGACGGTGTCGGCGCCGATGCAGTGATCGTGGCGGCGCCCGTTGCGGCCGCGCAGAGACAGGCACTGGAGCTCGCGGGTCCGGGCGGGAGGGTCAATTTCTTCGGCGGTCTGCCCAGCAATGGCTCCCGCGTCGAGCTCGACACGAACCTCATCCACTACAAGGAGCTGATCGTGACCGGAACGAGTGCGAACACGAACGACGACTGCCGGGAGGCGCTCAACCTCGCTCGGGGGGGCAAGATCGACCTCGGCGCGCTTGTCACCGCGCGCTTTGCGCTGCCCGATGCGAAAGCCGCTTTCGCGGCGGCGAGTTCCGGCGAGGCACTGAAGGTAGTGATCGAGCCGTGACCCCGATGGAGCCCTTCGCCCTCGCCCTCGACCTCGTCACCGGTCGCCTCGCGCCGCACACCTCACGCACCGTAAGGCGGATCTCCGAGATGAGCGGCATGTACGCCGACGCCGACGCTCACGAGCAACTCGCGGGCACCGGTGATCCCGTCGTCTACGAGGTCCTCCAGTACGACGTGCCGTTCGACAATGGGCAGCTCGTCTGCTGCACAACGGTCATCTACGCCGGCCTGGTCGGTGAGGAGTACTTCATGACCAAGGGGCACTTCCACGAGAAACGGAGCACTGGCGAGGTGTACCTCGGAATCAGCGGCCACGGCTACCTGCTCATGTTCGTCGACGGCCGAACGGCCGAGCTCGAAATGGGGCCCGGTACGCTCGCCTACGTCCCACCTTACTGGGCGCACCGAACGCTCAACGTCGGTGATGAGCCCTTCAGCTTCCTGGCCGTCTACCCCGGCGACGCGGGGCACGACTACAGGACGATCGAGCGCACCGGCTTCCCGCGCCGCGTTATCCGCGCCGCGTCTGGGCCCATCGTCGTTTCCGCCTTCGGGGAGACTCCGCGATCAATTGGCTAGGCGCCCGGGTCGATCACCGGCCGACTCGATCGTTCTCGTGACGCCGCGATCGCTCGTGGCCGAGCCGTCTCGCTGTGTGCGCCTGGAGCGAAGTGTGGGCGAAGTGCGGTACCGCTCCGGGCCACTAGGGTCGGACGAGCTCGCCGAGGCCCTCGTCCAGGTCGACGCGGTCCTCGCAGGCCTCGACCGCTTCGACGAGAGCGTCTTTGCACGAACGCCAAGGCTCCGAGTGGTGGCCCGGTACGGCGCCGGCGTGGACAACATCGACCTCGTTGGGGCGGCTCGAAACGGCATCGTGGTCACGAACACCCCAGGCGCCAACGCGAATGCGGTCGCCGAGCTAACAATCGCCCTACTACTCGCGCTCGCCCGGCCCCTCCTCCGAGCTGTCGAGTCCGTCCGGTTGGGAGAGTGGACCGCCCCCCGCGGTTTCGAGATAGCCGGCCGAACGCTCGGGCTCGTCGGACTCGGCGCCGTTGGCCGGCTGGTCGCTACCAAGGCCTCTGAACTCGGCTGCCACGTCGTCGCCTGCGACCCTCTCGTCGGCGAAGCCGAAGCCCGCGCGGTTGGTGCGCAACTCGTCACGCGCGAGCATGTCGTGGCCGTCGCAGACGTGCTCTCACTCCATGTGCCGCTTACTGCCGAGACTCGGGACATGGTGGACCGCAGGTTGCTCCAGTCGATGAAGCCAGGAGCCGCCCTGATCAATACCGCCCGCGGCGAACTCGTGGTCGAGGAGGATCTGCTGCGAGCTCTCGAGGAGGGCCACCTCCGAGCAGCTGCCCTTGACACGCTTCGCGAGGAGCCGCCGCCTCCCCAGCATCCGCTCCTTCGGCGCGAGGACGTGATCGTGACACCGCACATGGGCGGGCAGACCGACGAAGCTGTCGAAGAAATGGCGCGAGAGGCGATCGACGACCTCCTTGCCGTGCTCTCCGGCGAGCCGCCACGCCATCCCGTGGAGGTCGTCCTTGGCTGACGTCCTACAGCGCCTGCGCAAAGCGCGTGTCGTGATTGTGGTCCGAGCCGACGACGCCTCCAACGCTGTCGCAATCGCGGAGGCACTCGTCGATGGCGGCCTCGTCGCGGTCGAATTGACCTATACGACACCTGGAGCCGGAGCGGCGATCGAGAAAGCCCGGTCGCGCCTGGACGACAGAATCCTGCTCGGGGCAGGCACGCTGACGACGCCCGAGCAGGTAGGCGAAGCCGTTGCTGCGGGTGCTGACTTCCTAGTCAGTCCTCACCTCAATCGCGGCCTGCTGAACACCATGCTCGAGAGCGGCCGGCTCGCGCTCCCGGGCGTACTCACACCCTCGGAAGTTGCCGCCGCCTTCGCCGACGGAGCCGAAGCGGTGAAGCTCTTCCCCGCTTCGAGCGGAGGAATAGCACACCTGCAGGCGCTCTTCGGCCCGTTCCCCGAGATCAAAGTGGTGCCTACAGGAGGCATCGCGCCCGAAGACGTCGGCGCCTGGCTCGAAGCAGGCGCTTGGGCGGTCGGTGTCGGCGGCAAGCTCGCTCCGCGCCGACTGGAGAACGACGAGTCGCGTTCCGAGCTAGTCAAACGTAGCCGCTCGCTTTGTGCGCAACTCCGCCAGGACTCGACCCGATGAGACGGTTCGTGTTCGTCGGCGTCGAGACCCACGGATCGTCAATCCGGGCGATCTTCCCAGCCTGGCGTGATCGCCTGGAGCTCGACGACGATGTTTCGCTCGACGGCGTCGACATCCCCGTCGGGGCGCCGCCGGACCGTTACCGGAAAGTAGTGGAGACTCTGCTCGCCGACTCGTCATTCCTCGGCGCGCTCGTAACGACACATAAGGTCGCAATTTACGAAGCCGCACACGATCTCTTTGCCGAGCTCGACCACTTTGCCCGCCTTTGTGGCGAGGTTTCCTGCCTGGCGAAAAGGGACGGGAAACTGCTCGGCTGGGCGAAGGACCCGATCACCGCCAGCCGATCGCTCGACGACCTGCTGGGCCCACTGTACTTCGAGCAGAGCGGCGGCGACGTCCTCTGCCTAGGAGCGGGTGGGGCCGGGACCGCGATCATCCTATGTCTGATGACACGGGCCGCGGTGAGTGACATGCCTGGGCGGATTGTGGTCGCAGACGCAGTTCCGGCGCGCCTCGACGCGGTGCGCCGACTGCACCGCGAGCTTGAGGCCACGGTACCACTCGTGTGCCATGCCACCGGTTCTCCCGCCGAGCTCGACCAGCTGCTGGCCGCCCTCCCGCCCAGGTCAGTCGTTATCAATGCAACGGGCATGGGCAAGGACCGGCCCGGCTCACCGCTGAGCGAAAATGCCCTCTTCCCCCAAGGCGCGATCGTCTGGGATCTCAATTACCGGGGTGCTCTCGACTTCCTCCACCAAGCCCAGGCGCAGGCAACGGTCCGCTCGCTGCGCGTCGAGGACGGCTGGCGCTACTTCATCTTCGGCTGGACGTCCGTGATCGAGGAGGTCTTCCAAAGGCCGATCTCGGCCGACGAGATCGAGATTCTCGCCACGGACGCGGACTTCGCCCGTCCGCTACGGGCCTCCGTACGGGCGGGGGACGGCACAAGCGGATCCTCCGCATGAGCCGTGCGGACGTGCGACCGCGCGAGCCAGGCTGTGGGGATGTTCAGAAACTTCATCATCCGGCCCACTCAGGCGCGTGAATACTCGCTGATGAGGCCGCCCAGCCTCTCGCGTCTACTAATGGTGTCTCTTTACCGATAATGGTGTCTCTTTACCGACCCATCTCGTAATGGCGTACGCGCTGACGAGCTCCTAGTTGTCGAAGGCTGCCAGGTCAAGGTGACCAAAACTTTCGCGGCTCCTCATTTACCCCCCGTGCAGATCGACCTCGATGCCCAGGATCTCCGCAACGGCCAGCCATTCGTTCGTCCAGTCCCCATACACCCCGTGAATGTGGTTGCAGGGATAGGACGAGAGGAATTGCTCAGGCGCCTCTCGAAGCCGAGCGAAGGCATGTGGCCACTCAGGCGTTGTGGTCTTTGCCTTGGCGACGGCGACCGACTCAGGGAATTCGACCAGCTCGGCTGGGACGAGAGCCAGCCGGTAGCGACCTTCTTTCCGAAACAGTCGGGCAAGGGTCATCTCCCCGGCTGCAGCGAAGTGCTGTACCGACGCGCCTCCTGCCGGGTAGTACCACACCTCCGGGAAGAACGTAACGCTCTTGAGATTCTCTTCGGGGTCCTTCGATCGAGCCGCAAAGAATGTGGGATGCATGCCCGAGTTCGCGAGGTACCAAATGTCGTCCTCACGCTCATAGTGCCGAACGTCGGAGAATAGAACGGGCTGGGCCGACATGTGCTTGAAGATCTGCATGGTCAGGGCGCCGTCCATGTCCGCCTCAGTCGCTGCCACGATCGGCTCGTGAGGGCCGTCCCAATCGTACGGGTCGTTTAGGAATGCCTCCGCCACGTCCATCGTCACGTGGTAATCCGTGAGGTCGCCTTGGGCCTTAAAACCGACGAAATCGAGATCACGCTCGTCGATGATTCGCCGAGCGGCATAGTAGCTTCGAATCTGCAGCTCGAGCTTCTCGGGCGTGAGCGCCTTGCCATCGTACGCAATCCGCCCGACGCGCTTCTCTAGCCAAGCACGCGCTGCGGAGACTGGCTCCTGCGCGACCTGCTCGCCGTAGCGGACGAGATCGTACTGTTCGACATGCTCGACGTCCACTCCGAAAAAGCTCTGCCACTGGTCGAGATTCGCTACCGCCGTGTACATGCCGAGCGGACGGCCGCCGAAGAGGCCGAAGGTCTCGCCACGCAGGCGACTAACCGCACCGGCCGCTCGCACAAAAGTCATCACGCGCCTGAGGACGGCAGCTTCCTCGATGTCGCCCCAGACGCGAGAGTATCGTCGGCCGAGTTGGTCCATAGTGCCCGCGGCGGCGAGCATGGCCACCATCCCTGGTTCGGAGGCATTGAGGTTGGAGAAGAGCAGAAAGGGACCGGGTGCTGCTTCGGACGCAATGGCAGAAAGGTGGGGAAACGCCCAGATCGCGTAGTTGAGGATCGTGACATCCACACGCTCCGCACTGAGACGCCGCCCCTCACGGCGCGCCACATCCGGCCGCCAGACTATCTCCTCTCCGGCGACGACCTCGACCTCACCAGTGGCCTCCAGGGCGCGTACCACTCGGTCCTGGTAGCGCTGGTTCAGGGCGATCAGCCCTTCATGGATGAAGCGCCGCTGATCCGAGAACGTGAGAATGCCCACGCGGGTCTTGCGGCTCATGAGGTCGTGGTACGCGCAGCACCGTAGTGCCGACGCTCGAGTTCCTTCAGGAAGGCCAGCCCTTCGGTGACGAGCACGTCGCTGCTCGGCGCGAGCTGCCGCCAGATACATGTGGCGGCGCGCATCGCCTCCGACATGCTCTCGAACGACTCGAGGCCCACGACGCCCGCGTACCCTGCTTCGCCGAGCGCTCTGTAGATCCCCTCCCAGTCGACGGTGCCACGCCCCGGAACGCCGCGATGGCTCTCCGACAGATGGAAGTGGACGAGGCGGCCGGCAACGGCCCGAGTCGCCTCGTAGAAGTCCTCCTCCTCGATGTTCATGTGATAGGCGTCGAGATGGACCCCGACGTTCGGCTCGTCGATCATGTCGACAATCGTGAGTGCCTGGGCGGCCGTGTTGACGAGGAATGTCTCGTAACGGTTGATCGGCTCGATCCCGAGTGTCAGGCCACGTTCAGCGGCGTATTTCGCCACATCCTTCAATACCTCCGCGGAACGGCGCATGTCGGACAGGTCCGGCCGTCGAGCTAGGCGCCGGCCAATCGCCGAATAGACGACCCCAGTGAGGACCGACGCCCCCATTTCGGCAGACAAATCGACGCAGCGGTGGAGGAAATCGCGGGCGTTCCCGCGAATTCGCTCGTCGTCGCTCGACGGATCGGCGTCTTCAGCGAGGGCGACCGACGTGACAACTCCGATTCCGCAGACGTCTAAGCGCGCGCGGATCGCCGTCGGATCCACCTTGGCGGGCTCCATCAGTGGGATCTCGATCAGGTCAAGTCCCAGACTCGCCACGTGGTTAATCAGGTCGAGATGATCGTTGCTCCAGCTCGTGGTCCACGCATAGGCGTGGACGGCATAACGCGGACCGGTCATGCTCCCTCCCTCCGGTGCAGGAAGACGTTGAAGGCGGCCGCCCCCAAGATCACCGCACCCTCGACCGCTTGCTGGTCGTAAACCTGGTACCCCAGTAGATTCAATCCGTTAATGAGAACACCCAAGAAGAGCACGCCGAGACCTGTCCGCGCAATCGACCCCCGGCCTCCGAACAGGCTCGTCCCGCCGATCACGACCGCTCCGATCACTGGCAGCAGAAATGGCGCACCAGTGTCCGCGTTGGCTGCCGAGAGGGTCGCAACGAGCTCGACTCCCGCGATACCGGAAAAGAGGCCCGCGACCGCGTAGACGCTCCACGTCACGAAGGTCGTATTGATACCGGAGACGCGGGCCGCACGCGGGTTCGCTCCGAGGAGCATTACCCGACGGCCCCAGGTGGTTCGGGAGAGCGCAATCTGTGCGAGCACAAAGAAGCCGAGCGCGATCACAGCTGCAATCGGGACGCCCAGCACCTTTCGGAACACCAGGTTGTCGAGCCAGAAAGGCAGCGGCCCGATCGTCTCCCCTCTCGTGAGATAGACCGTCAGCCCGGAGACAAAAAAGAGCCCAGCGAGTGTGACGACGAAGGCGGTGAGCTTGAACCGTGCAATCAGGAACCCGAGCACGCTTCCTGTCACGACTCCGGCGCAGATTCCAGCCACGACCCCGAGCGCAATGCTGTGAGTGCGCAATATTACCGCCGATGCTGCTACACCCGCAACACCGATCGTGGACCCAACCGAGAGATCGATGCCCGAGGTGAGGATGACGAAGGTGGCGCCGATTGCGGCGATACCGAGGACAGCATTCTGCTGGAGGACGTTCAGCAGGTTCTCCGGCGTCAGAAAGTCGCTCGTCGTGAGCGAGAAGATCGCCCCCATCGCGATCAACGCCGGAATCAGAGCGAGATCGCGGAGCCGGTCGGCGAGGCCCAGCCATGCGGGCGGTCTGGCGCCGGGAAAAGGCCAGGCGATCGCGGTCGCCTGGCCTTGCTCGCCCTGCTCCGACTCCTCGGTGTTCGGCCCCAAAGCTTTTCCTCCTTATCTCATCAGTCGCTTCAGGAGGCGCGCGCCTGCTGCCGGCTCGGTGGCGGCTACTTGAAAGCATCCGGCGGAATCGCACAGCCCCAGACCTGCGCTTGAGTTGCGGCGAAATTCTGCTGGCTGAGGGTCAGGCCATTGATCTGCACGACTTTCTCCGTCGTCGGGGTCGTGGACTGGTTGGCCGCGAGGATCGCGTCGATCGCGCTTGGACCGAAGTTGCCTACGAGGGTCGCTACGTCCGCGTCTATCCACTTGTTCTTGAGCGCACCGCAGCCGTTGTTGTCACCGTCGATCGTGACGACCGTAACGTGCTTCGGGTCGCCCACAGGATAGAAACGGCCAGTCGACTTCAGCGCCGACACCACAGAAGGCAGGAGGTAGTCCGACGGATCGAAGATAGCGTTGATCTCAGGATGTGCCTGGAGAGCATTGGTGACCCCGTTGAGTGCTGTGGTTGGGTCCCAGTTCGTCGGCAATTCCTGGACGATCTTGAGGTTCGGGTAGGCGGCCGCGCTTTGCTTGAAACCGTCGCGCCGTCCAATCGCGTTCACGTCGGTCAGCGCTCCGACCATCAGGAGGACGTTCAGCTGCTTGGGCAGCGAGCCCATGTACGCGGCGACTAGGCCGCCGTCGGCCACGGGGTTGCCCGTCACCTGCGCCACGAGTTGGCCGCCCGGGCTGGGTGCCCGATCGATCGCGGCGAACGGGATCCCAGCGGCGTTCGCCGCCCGGATCGACGCAACGATCTGATCATTGTTCTGTGCAATCGCGATGATGCCGTTGACATGCTGCGAGATGAAGTTCTGGATCTGTTGCGCCTGAAGACTCGCGTCGGTGTTCGCGACCGAGAACAGAATCTTCACATGCTTCTCTGCGGCATAATCATCAATCCCCTTCAGTTCGGCCTTGCGGATCTCATGCAGGATGTCAAAGCTCACGCCGATCGTTGTTGTGGTCGACGATCCAGCTCCGCCGCCATTGCCCGCCCCGCAGGCCGTAAGCGCCACGGCGGCAAACAGGACAATCGCGAGCGTCAGACGGACGAACCTTGCTTGCATACCATTTCCTCCATGTATCAAAAGACGGCATCGAAGCTTGACAATCTTAGATGTGCTCTTCTCATAATAGCATCCTGTAATGATTTCCATACAAGCTACATGACTGACGCCTGATGGCGCTGGCGGGCGGTCTCATCGACCCGGCGGCTCGACAGGTTGTCGAACTCGATCATGTAACCAAGAGGTTCGGGGGAGTCAGAGCCGTCAACGACGTCAGCTTCACGTTGGCTGCCGGCGAAGTCGTCGCGCTTGCTGGCGAAAACGGCGCTGGTAAGTCGACCATCAAGAACCTCCTCGCCGGCATCGTCAAGGCGGACTCCGGCACGATCACGATTTGCGGGGACGAGATCGTCGGCGACCCGCGCCACGCCCGACGGCTCGGCGTCGCGGCAATCCATCAGGAGCTGAGCCTGTTCCCGACGATGAGCGTCGCCGAGAACGTCCTGATGGCCTCGCTCAGCAGCGACGTGCGCGGCGTGGTGCGCTCGTCATCGCTCAAGAGGCGCGTTGGGCCGCTGCTCGAGCGGCTGGGCGCCGACTTCTCCTCGGGCACGACCGTCGAGTCGCTCGGGCCCGGAGAACGGCAACTCGTCGAGATCGCAAAGGCGCTCGCGCTCGCGCCGTCGGTGATCATCTTCGACGAGCCGACCGCGTCTCTTAACGAGCGGGAACGGGAGCGTATCTACGAGATCGTGCGCCAGCTCGCCGCCGATCGCGTCGCGGTCCTATACATATCGCACCACTTGAGCGAGATCTTCGAGTTAAGCGACCGCGTCGTCGTGCTTCGCGACGGCAATCTGGTAGCACTGAGTCGAACCACAGAGCTGACCCGGGGCAAGCTTGAGTCGCTGATGGTCGGGCGCGAGCTCGCCGGCGAGATGCCTCGCGCTGCTGAGCCGAGCGACGAGGGGGCGCTACGTGTACGCGACCTAGACGACGGCTCGCTGATCACAGGAGTCTCGTTCGAGATCCGTCGCGGCGAGATCTTCGGCCTCGCCGGTCTCATGGGCGCCGGCCGCTCCGAGGTCGCGCGCGCGATCTTCGGCGTGAGCCGGGCTACCGGAACAATCGAGATCGGCGGACGATCGTTCCGCCGCATGACGCCCAAGCGCGCGATCGAAGCGGGGATGGCGTTCGTGACCGAGGACCGGCGCGGCGATGGACTCTTCATCGACCGGCCGATCCGAGAGAACCTCTCGGTCGTTGCGCTCGACGACGTAACGGCCCCCTGGCTCGGATGGGTTCACAGACGGCTAGAGACAGAGACGGCGCAGCGGAAGACGTCGCTGCTCCGTATCGCCGCCCGTAGCGGTCTCGAGGCTCCCGCGAGGTCGCTCTCGGGGGGCAACCAGCAAAAGGTCGTTCTCGGCAAGTGGCTTTGGCGAGACCCAAGCGTCTTGATCATGGACGAGCCCACCCGCGGCATCGACGTCGGTGCGAAGGCGGAGATCCATCAGCTGCTCGTTGACTTCGCCGAGCGTGGCGTCGCCGTGCTCTTGATCTCGAGTGAACTGCCGGAGCTGCTCGGGCTGGCGCACCGGATCGGCGTCATGCACGCAGGCCGGCTCGTGGGCATTCTCGATCGCTCCGAGGCGAGTCCCGATAAGATCATCAGGCTCGCCACCGGCGGTGGATTGTGAGCGCGTCTCCAGTCCCGGCAAGGCGATATGGCGCGGGCTCGTTACTCTCCCGCAACGCGGCTCTGCTCGCGGCCCTGCTCGTCTTCGCTGCCTTCAGCCTCTCTTCGAGCCAGTTCGCGACTGGATCGAACATTCGCAACATGGCGATCGAGGGCGCCAACTCGGCCGTCATGGCTGTGGGTATGACTTTCGTGATCATGACCGCCGGAATCGATCTCTCAGTCGGGGCGATCCTCTTCCTGTCGACCGCGGCTGCGACGGAGTTGTTCGTCCATGGTATGCCAGCCGCGTGGGCTCCACTGATCGCGGTGCTTGTCGGCGTGATCCTTGGGGCCATCAACGGCGCGACGGTCGCCTACATTGCGATCAGCCCTCTGATCGTGACGCTCGCGACCCTCAACCTCTACCGCGGGATCGGTGGTCACCTGACGCAGTTCACGACAACGTTTCTGCCGCCCCAGATGCAGACGCTGGGAACGTCGACCGTAGGATCCGTCCCAACGCCGATCATTGTCATGGTCGTGGTTGCGGTCCTGGGGGCGTTGCTCCTCCGGGCCACCGTCTTCGGTCGTTATGTGCAGGCAATCGGTTCCAATCCCGATGCCGCTCGAGAGCTTGGACTTCCCGTGCGATCGGTGCTGATCGGCGTGTACGGGATCAGCGGTCTCACTGCTGGGCTTGCTGGGCTGATCGAGAATGGACGGCTGAACGCCCTACAGCCAACCGTCGGGCTCGGCGAGGAGTTTACGGTGATCACTGCCGTCGTGCTGGGTGGGACAAGCCTCTTCGGAGGGAAAGGCAGCATCTTCGGAAGTCTCCTCGGGGTGGCTATCCTCCAGATGGTTGCCGACGGGCTGGTTCTCGCTAATTTGTCGCCCTACATTTTCGACATGTTGCGCGCCTCCGTGCTTCTCGCCGCCGTCCTGGCCGGGACGCTACAGGGCAGGGGACTCCCGCTTGGATGGCTCGGACGCCGGCGCCGTTGGGGGGTGATGCGCGTTTAGAGGAGGGGTCGGAAGCGGACCGGACGTGGGGCTCCTCTTCGCGCTCCCCGGTGAAGGGCGTTCCGGTACGTCCATCTCTGCATTCCAGGGACCCCCTTCCAGGTTCGTCACGCAAAGCGACCTATATACGGACAAGCGGCCGTGATGGCGTTTGACAACGTTGTCACTAATGCATATATATGCGGAGAGCGCAACTCCCGGTTCGCGAGCCGGATTTTGCCGGCTGACCGCAGAGAAGGGATATCAATGTTGACAGGATCTGAAGTCGGTCACCAGCGCCGGCCTCGCTCCGCGATGCGCGAGGTCGCCGCTCTGGCCGGTGTGAGCCTGAAGACGGTCTCTCGTGTGATCAACCGTGAAAGGTGGTTTTCGCCTCAAGTCAGCGCTCGGGTCCTTGCGGCTGCGGATCGCCTCGAATACCGTCACAATCTCACGGCCAGCAGTCTCCGGCGAGCGGACGGGAAGAGCGCGACGATCGGCGTCATCTTCGGAGACGTTTCCAACCCGTTTTCATCGCAGCTCCACAGCTCCATAGAGAACTTAGCCCTCGAGCGCGCGAGCGTGAGTTGCTCTCCGCGTTTGCGTCGCGTCGGGTGGATGGACTCATCATCGTCCCGGCCAGCCACGACCACAGCTACCTGCTCGCCGACAGGCGTGCCGGGACCGCCATCGTGTTCGTGGACCGGCCGCCCGCCTTCCTCGACGCCGACACGGTCCTGACCGACAATGAGGCAGGTGTACGTCGGGGAATCCGTCACCTCATCAGCCACGGACACCGGTGCATCGGATACCTTGGCGACCGGCAAACGATCGCCACCGCCTCTGTCCGCCATCAGGGCTACCTGGAAGAGCTGGTGGCGCAGGGCATCGCCATCGATGAAGCCCTTGTACGGCTTGGCCTGCAGGGCGTCGAGAGCGCCGAGGCGGCCGCCGCCGAGATGCTCGCCCTGCCGCGGTCGCCGACTGCAATCTTCACCGGCCAGAACCTCATCACGGTTGGTGCTTACCGGGCACTTCGGCGGCTTGGTCTCCACCACCGCGTCGCGCTGGTCGGCTTCGATGACATCGAGCTGGCCGATCTGCTCGAGCCGAGGATCACGGTCATCGCCCAAGATCGCGCGGCCATGGGTCGCACCGCGGCCGAACTGCTCTTTCGGCGTCTTGACGGCGACCGCTCGCCATCCGTTCACCACGTCATCCCGACCCGATTGATCACCCGGGGCTCGGGCAAAGTGCGGCCGTGATCGCAGTCTGCGGTGAGGCCCTCATCGACATCGTCGGCGACGGTGACGGGACGCAATCGGCACGGCCCGGCGGCGGACCGTTCAACACGGCGCGCGCCCTGGCCCGGTTGGGGGTCCCGACCGCGTTCCTGGGCCGACTGTCAAGCGACATGTTCGGCCGCGAGCTCGCCGGCCGTCTCGCTGCCGATGGCGTCGACCTGTCGATGGCCAGCTCAGGACCGGAGCCGACCACCATTGCGGTCACTGACGTCGACGGGTATGGTGTCGCCGCCTACAGTTTTCTGGTCGAGGGAACGTCGGCTCCGAATTTCACGACCGCCATGCTCCCTGAGCGCCTACCTCCCGAGGTCAGCGCCCTTCACGTTGGAACGCTCGGGCTGCTCCTCGAACCAATGGCCTTGACGATGGTCGAACTTATCCAGCGTGAAGGCGACCGCCGGCTGGTCATGATCGACCCCAACGTCCGCCCGGCCCTCCTGGGGGACGACGGCGATTACCGCCGGCGGCTCGAGTGGGTGATCGCTCGCAGCGCGATCGTGAAGGCCAGCGACGACGACCTCGCCTGGCTCTATCCCGGGCTTGATTACGAGACGGCGGTCGATTCCATCCTCTCCCTTGGGGTCCGCCTGGTCGTTGCCACGCTCGGCGCGCAAGGCGCGTTCGGCGCCTCGCCCGGTGCCCGGATCCAAGTCAGTGCTCCACCGGTCCAGGTCGTTGATACGATCGGCGCAGGTGACGCCTTTGGAGCTGCGCTCTTGGCCTGGCTGCATGATGGCGGTCGGCTGAGCCGCGACCTCAGCCTTGGGGTGGGCGACCTGCAAGCCGCTCTCAGCTTCGCCTGCCTCGTGGCTTCAACTACCTGTACACGAGCAGGAGCGGAACCGCCGTGGCGCGCCGAAGTTCTCGGCGGCGAGAAGGCGCTGTGAGGAAAATCAAGCCGACTTAGTGCTCTGGATAGGAAGTGCCGTGATGTATTCATCAGGCTTGTCCGTAGTGAACTGACCGGTCGAAGTATCGGTCCAGATGTTGCCCAACTCTTCGAGCCATTTGCCACCCGCCGGTTGTGAGGCGGCAAAAGTCCGACCGCAGCGGTGTCGGGGTCATTTATTCAGCCACCACGGTCGAGCCCTCATGCCGCCACCACTGATGGCGCCTGGCAGTATGAGTTCAGCAGTCCGCCGAGCCGGCTTCGGCACTCAACGCTACCGACCAGCCCGACCGGATCCGACCGTGCGATCGGGGTCTTGAGTTCAAGGGCTCGGTGCGGCCGCTCCTCGTTGTAGTGAGCGAACCATTCGCTGAGCACTCGTTCCAGGTGCCGTCGGCCCACGATTAGGATCCAATCCAGACACTCACGCCGGGTGCTTCCGTTCTGGCGTTCGATGTGTGAGTTCGCCAGGGGAGCCAGGATCGGAGTCCTGATCACCTCGATGCCCTCGCCTTCCATCACCAGGTCGAACCCGCCACCGAATTTGGCGTCGTTGTCGCGAATCAGGAACTTGGCCTCGATCCCAA
>Ga0307373_10001638_pt1 | contig 41879 bp, 40 predicted proteins | sample OX2MG_FD_202534 | JGI IMG/M metagenome (GOLD analysis project Ga0307373, IMG submission 202534) | Soil microbial communities from Risofladan, Vaasa, Finland - OX-2 | ecosystem: Environmental > Terrestrial > Soil > Coastal area > Acid sulfate soil | place: Finland: Risofladan, Vaasa | collected...
ACCTATCTACGACCTCGAGGTGCGCCCCGACGGTCGCAAGATCGAGAACTTCGTGGCCGGATCGGGCGGCGTCTTCGTCTCCAACACCGCCGGCTTCGTGGATGCAGGTTGGAACGGCCATCTCACCTTGGAGCTGTCCAACGTGGCCAACCTGCCCATCACCCTGTACCCGGGCATGAAGATCGGCCAGATCAGCTTCCTGCGCATGACCACCGAGGCCGACGTCCCCTACGGTTCTAAGGCCGCCGGCTCCAAGTACCAGAACCAGCGGGGCCCCACCCCCAGCCGCTACTTCGAGAACTTCAAGCCCCGGGCCTGACCGACCGGGGCGGCGGCCAAATCGGCGAAGCGCCGCCACGACGGGTCCTCCTCGCCCCGGAGCCGGCCCACCCAGCCCAGCACGGCGTCTGGGTCCAGGGACCCGGCACCCAGCATGGCGGCGATGTCCGCCCAGTCCTCGGGCCGGCTGTAGAGGACCTTGAACACGGCCAGGTGATCCGCAGCGATGACCGGGATGGCGTAGCCCTCCTCGTCAAAGGTCCTCATCACCGCCGAACGCCCCACCGCCCCATGGAACCGGTGCCGAGGGAAGTACAGATCGATCGGCACCCCGTCCCGGGGCCGGCCGTACCACAGGCGGACCTGGCCGTTGGCCCGGGCCCGGGCCACTTCAGCGTGGGTGTAGTCGACGCCGGCGGGCAGCCGGGCGAAGACTTGATCGGCCCGGTCGGCGGAGACGGCCACATCGAGGTCGAGGTTCCTGGTCGGGCGGGGCTCGGCCACGTAATAGGCGAGGGCGATGGCGCCGCCGAAGGCGTGAGCGATGTCGGCCCCGGCCAGCCCGTCGTGGACAGCCCTGATCAATCCGACCGGCGACAGCCGCTTGGCCACCCGCGCTCCTAGCCGCGGCCCGGGACCAGTTCGGCCCAGGTCGGAGGCTCGGGCTGGGGCAGCGGCCCGGCCTCGTCCAGCCGTTCGGCCAGGACCAGGCCGTTCCCGTCCCGCCGGGGGGCCAGGCGCAACTCGTAGCCGCAGGCGACCAGCATCACGGCCAGCCGGGCCACTCCCGGGTCGTGGCGCCCGGACAGATAATCGCTGATCCGCCCCTCGGCCACCCCGGAGCGGTGCGACAACTCCCTGGCGTTCAGCCCGGCTCGATCTAGGGCGGAACTCAGCAACGCCGAGGCCTCTTTCATGGCGAAACCTTACCAAAGTTGGTAAGTCCGATCGTGACCCTCGCCTAGGGCAGCTTGGCCAGGTCCTGCAGGGCCCGGGCCCGCTGGCGGCGCTGGTTGGTGCGCCGCTTCCACTCCTTGAGCTTCCAGTGCCGGGGCCGCTTGCGGGTGGTGCTCACCGCCGAAGTGTGGGGCCGGTCGTGCGGCAGGATCGGGACGACCAGATCCTCCGGATCGGTCACTGCCTCCAGCGACGCCCGCACGGCCTGGCGCTCCCGGTGGTTGCTCCACCGGCGTTCGATCTTGGCCGGGCGCTCGGTGTCTTCGGGACTGCGATGCCGTTTGCTCACAAGGTCCTCCCTCGGGGGTCGGCTTGGTCAAACTCGCTGCTCTCTCCACCGTACCCCCGCCGGGGGGCGCCGGGAACCTCCGAACGGCCCTAGTTGGTCCGCACCGGTTGATCAGTTCCGGGGGTCCTGGTTCCACCGGGTGATGGCCCGCTGGTCGCGCTCGAAGCCGAGGATGCTGATGGCTCCGGCGTCGAGGCGGAAGGCCCGGCCCCAGGTGATGTCCAAGCCGACCCAGCGCACGGCCAGAGCCCGACCGAAGTGGCCATGGGAGAAGACGGCCACGTTCCCCTCCTCGCCCAGCAGATCGGAGATGACCCGGTCGGCCCGGGCCGCCACCTGGGCCGGGCTCTCCCCGCCCGGGCCTCCGCCCGCCCAAATCGACCAGCCCGGGTCCCGCTCGGCTATCTGGTCCGACGTCAGTCCCTCATAGGAGCCGTAGTCCCATTCGGCCAGATCCTCCCTCACCGTGGGCGGGGACCCGGCCAGGGCGGCCAGCTCGGCGGTGCGGCGGGCCCGCTGTCGGGGGCTGGACCAGACGGCACTGAAGGACATCCCGGCCAGGCTCTCGCCCACGGCGGCGGCGTCGGCTTCGCCCTGTGGGGTCAGGGCGATGTCGGTGGTGCCGGTATGGCGCCCGGACAACGACCACTCGGTGGTGCCGTGCCTTACCAGGACGACCTGATGCAGAGAGGACGTCATCAGGCTGGGAAAGCTAGTTTCGCCCCGCCCCTGCCCATCCGGCCTCAACCAGTTCCTGGGTGGGTAGGGCAGATTCCGCCCTGGTTAGACTGCCGCCGCCCGTGACCAGGTAGTCCCGGAGCGGAGCCGATAAAAGGAGCCAAGTGAGACTCGTCATCGGATGGGCTATCACGGCTGTCGCCCTGGCCGTGGCCGCCCGGCGGGCGCGCGACCTCTACCGCATGGTCATGGTCGGTCGGCCGGCCCCGGAGCGCCTGGAGAACGTGTCCGGCATGCTGTGGGCCCAGCTTCAGGATGTCTTCGCCCAGCGCAAGCTGCTCAAGCGACCCGTTCCCGGTATCGCCCACTTCTTCACCTTCTGGGGATTCGTCCTCCTCATGACCACCATCCTCGAGGCCTTCGGGGACCTGTTCATTCACAACTGGGCCATCCCCCTCATCGGTCACGACTCCTGGCTGGGTTTCATGGAGGACTTCATGGTCTCGGCCGTGCTCCTCTCCCTGGGTGTCTTCGCCGTGATCCGGTTCAAGAACTCGCCCCACCGCCTGGAGCGCAAGTCCCGCTTCTACCGCTCGCACAGCGACGCCGCCTGGCTCGTCCTGTTCATGATCTTCATGGTCATGGCCACCAACGTCCTGTACCGCGGCGCCCAGACCCAGCTGCACGACTTCTCCTATAGCCACTGGGCCTTCCTCTCCTGGTGGGCCGGCGGCCTCATGTCCGGCCTCAGCCACGGGACCCTCGAGGTCCTGGAGGCGCTCGGAGTGCTCGGCCAGATCGCCTCGGTCATGACCTTCCTGGTGGTGGTCATGTACTCCAAGCACCTCCACGTCTTCGTCGCCCCCCTCAACGTCAGCTTCTCCCGCCGGCCCAAGGCCCTGGGCCCGCTGGCCACCACCCCGGACATGGACTTCGAAAACATGGCCGAGGACGCCGTCCTCGGCGCCGGCCACATCCAGGACTTCAAGTGGAAGCAGCTCCTGGACCTCATCACCTGCACCGAATGCGGCCGCTGCCAGGACCAGTGCCCGGCCTGGAACACCGGTAAGCCTCTGTCGCCCAAGTTGATCATCCTCGAGCTGCGTGACCACCTCTTCGACCGCTCGGCCGCCCTGGTGGGGGCGGGAGTCAAGGCGGGAACCACCGCGGCCGCCGCCGAGAGCGACGCCTCCGCCGGTACCGCCGTCGACCTCAAGCCGGCCGAGGCCCGCCTGGTGCCCAACATCATCGACCCCGACGCCCTGTGGGCCTGCACGACCTGCGGCGCCTGCGTGGAGCAGTGCCCGGTGGACATCGAGCACGTGGACACCATCGTCGACATGCGCCGCTACCAGGTGCTGATGGAGTCCAGCTTCCCCACCGAGGCCGGGCTCATGCTGCGCAACATCGAGAACCAGGGCGACCCATGGGGCCTGGGTTCCTCCAAGCGCCTCGACTGGACCGTGGGCCTCGGCTTCGACGTCCGCGTGGTCAGCGGCTCGATCCCGGACGACGTGGAATACCTCTTCTGGGTCGGCTGCGCCGGCGCCCTGGACGAGCGGGCTCGCAAGGTCACCCAATCGGTGGCCCGGCTGCTCCACCGGGCGAAGGTCAGCTTTGCTGTGCTCGGCCCGGCGGAAACCTGCACCGGGGACCCGGCCCGCCGGCTCGGTAACGAGTACCTGTTCCAGATGCAGGCCCAGATGAACATCGAGACCTTGAACGGCGCCAGGGTGAAGAAGGTCATCGCCTCCTGCCCGCACTGCTTCAACTCCATCGGCCGGGAGTACCCGGGCCTGGGTGGGAACTACGAGGTGCTGCACCACACCCAGGTCTTTGCCGAGCTGCTCCGCACCGGCAAGCTCAACCCCACCAACAGCTTCGACGCCAAGGTCACCTACCACGACCCCTGCTACCTGGCCCGCCACAACGACCTCTACGGCGCCCCCCGCTCGGTTATCGACTCCGTCCCCGGCGTCGAATCCATCGAGATGCACCGCCACGAGCGGCGTACCTTCTGCTGCGGCGCCGGCGGGGCCCGCATGTGGATGGAGGAGAAGATCGGCAAGCGCATCAACGTCGAGCGCACCGATGAGGCCATCGGCACCGGCGCCGACGTGGTCGGCACTGCCTGCCCCTACTGCATGATCATGATCGATGATGCCGTCAAACAGCGTCAGTCCGAAGGCGCCGCCTCCGAGTCCATGCGGGTCCTCGACATCGCTCAGATCCTCGAGACCTCCCTCCCTCCACTCGAGCCCGTAGCGGCCGCCGCCGCTCCCGCCGAGCCCGCGGCCACGACCGAGACCGCTCCCCCCGAGCCGGGCCCGACCTCAGAGGCCGACCCGCCGGCCGACCCGCCGGCCGATTCGGCTCCATCGCCCTTCGACGCCGGCCCAGAGTCCGGTCCCGTAGGCGTCTGAGCACCATCGTCCCGCACGGCGATAGCCCGGCGCTGGGCCGCCCTCCACTCCGGCTCCGGTCGGGAGCATGGGAAATGAACTTTGAAGACTGCTCGAAAATCTTGAGCTTTGTCTTATGGTGGTTTACAGATTCGATAACCACCATAAGACAAACGTCAAGATTTTCGGCCCTGTCTCCAAGATGTATGTCTCGGGCCCGCCGGCTCGGACGAGAGCGCCAGCCACGAATCCGGCGCGGCGTGGACGAGTTGAGCAACTCCTAAGGGCCAAGACCGCCGACGGGGTCATCCCCTAGATTCGAGCCGTGACGAATGCTCAGCCAGCGCGCCGGATCTCCCCAGCCGAGCGGGTCGAGGCCGACCCCACGCCGGGAGTCATGCGAGAGGAAGCCATAGCTGCCGACGGCATCTGGGCCGGCCTGGTCCGAACTGAGCCGGGGATGGTTTCGGGCTGGCATCACCACGGCGAGCACGAGACGTCCATCTATGTGGCGTCCGGCCATCTGCGGATGGAGTCCGGATCGGGGGGAAGTGATGTCATCGAGGCGTCGGAGGGTGACTTCGTGCACGTCCCGGCAAGGTCCGTGCATCGAGAGGCCAATCCGGGCGGGACGGTGAGCCGCCTGATCGTGGTCCGGGCCGGCCACGGCCCGATCACCGTCAACGTCGATGGCCCGGCCTGAGCGACCCCGCTGTCGTGAGGGCGTGGAGGACGGCGAAGTTCACCCTCGCCGCAGACAGCCCTTCCTACTTGGACTTGGTGTCCTGCTCGGAGAGGCGCTTGGCCATGGCGCTCAACAGCTTGTGGGTGATGGAGGGCACCTCGTCCAGGAGGGCCCCGAACTCCCGGCCGCCCAGCACGAGTAGCGACATGTCGCTGGCGGCCACCACGGTCGAGTTCCGGGGCAGGCTGGAGAGGATGGACAACTCCCCGAAGTAGCCCCCCGGGCCCAGCGTGGTGATCTTGCGACCATTGCGCTTGACCGTCGCCTCGCCCTGGCGGATTACGAACATCTCTCGCCCCAGGGCTCCCTGTGTGATGAGCTCCTTGCCCTCCTTGACGTCCACTTCGTCACAGGCGCGGGCAATGTGCTGGAGCTCCCGCTGGTTGCAACTGTTGAAAAGCCAGGTATCGGCCAGGTGTTGGATCTTCTTGTCGGTAGCCACGGGCGCCGATGGTAATGATCGGTAAGCAATCGTGCCCGATTCGTCCCTGGGGACTCGGCTGCAACCGGCCGATGGAGGCCCCTACGACTGCCGGGTCGGCGACGGGGCCTGGGTCCGCACGAGCTGGTCAAAGCGGTCACCTGGTGGCCTATTCAGAGCCCGGCCGGGGCGATCGTTACATTGATGGGGTGCCAGACAAGCTCGTGCCCGAGGCCTCCCCCGAGACCCAGCCCTTCTGGGACGGCTGCGCCGCTGGCCAGCTCCGTCTCCAGCGCTGCGGCTCCTGTGACGCCTTCTACTTCCCACCTCGGCCCTTCTGTCCGACCTGCCTGTCCGGGGAGGTGGCTTGGGAGACGGTGAGCGGGCGGGCCCGGTTGCACACCTACCTCATCAACCACCGGGCGGCGCCGGGCTTCGAGGCTCCCTACGCCATAGCGGTCGTACAGCTGGAGGAGGGGCCCCGGATGATGACCAACATCATCGGCATCGAGAACACCCCGGAGAACCTGGTGCTGGACATGGCGCTGCAGGTCACCTTCGAACCCAGAGGCGAGATGATGCTGCCCGTCTTCGAGCCGGCCCGATGAGCGTCCGCCACCAAGTCGCCATAGTCGGCGCGGCCGAGACGACCGAGCTCGGGAACATCCCCGGGATGTCTTCCATCGAGTTGCACGCCGATTCCGCCCGCAACGCCATCGCCGACTGCGGTATCGATCCCGCCCGGATAGACGGAATGGCCTGTGCTGGCCAGAGCCCGGTGGCCGTGGCCCAGTACCTGGGCATCACCCCCCGCTGGCTGGACGGGACCAGCGTGGGCGGCTGCTCGTTCATGCTGCACGTCCGCCACGCCGCCGCCGCCCTGGCCGCCGACCTGTGCGACACCGTGCTCATCACCCACGGGGAGTCGGGACGCTCGCGAGTGGGGGTGGGAGGATTCGGAGGACCCGGCTTCGGGGGAGCCACCCTTCAGGGCCAGTTCGAAGCCCCCTACGGGCCCACCGGTCCCCCGACCATGTTCCCCATGGGTGTGCTGCGCTACATGAAGGACTTCGGTCTGACCCACGAGCAGCTGGCCATGGTGGCGGTGGTGCAGCGGGAGTGGGCCGGGCGCAACCCGCGGGCCATGATGCACGACCCCATAACGGTCGAGGACGTCCTGGCCTCTCGCGTGATCGCCTACCCGATGCACTTGCTGGAGTGCTGTCTGGTCACCGACGGCGGCGGGGCCCTCATCCTCACCCGGGCCGATCGGGCCGGGGATTTTCCCACCGCGCCGGTGTACGTGCTCGGCACCGGTGAGTCCTCGAGACGCCGATGGTCTCCCAGATGGAGGACTTCACCACCTCCAAGGCTTTCCGGGTCTCTGGTGCCCAGGCCTTCTCCGAGGCCGGCATCAGCCCCTCCGACGTCGATCATCTGATGATCTACGACGCCTTCGCCCACCTACCCATCTACGGACTCGAGGACCTGGGCTTCGTGGGCCGGGGTGAGGCCGGCGCCTTCATCGAGGAGGGCAACACCCGTCCCGGGGGTCGCCTCCCGCTCAACACCAACGGCGGAGGGCTCTCCTACACCCACACCGGTATGTACGGGATGTTCGCCCTGCAGGAGGCGGTCCGCCAGGTCAGAGGGACGGCGCCGGCCCAGGTACCGGGAGTCGAGATCAGCGTGGCCCACGGAGTGGGGGGCATGTTTGCCGCCGCCGGCACGGTCATTCTGACCAACCAGTCCGGCTGAACCCCTGGCTCGAAGAGCCGTTCCGGAGGTTCGGCCGCCGTGACGGAGCTCAGTCGACGCGGTGCAGCTCGGCGGAGAGGTGGTGGGTGAGAGGCCGGCCCACCGCCGCCATACGCAGGGCGTAGCGCAGGCTGGCCCCGTCGAGGACGAGGTCGCGCTCCAGGGCGGTCACCTCCTTGGCCGAGCCGGTCATCGCCACGGCTGTGGAGGCCAGCCGGATGACCAGAGACCCGACCCCGCCCGCCCCGGCTTCCATGTCGCCCTCCTGCACCTCGACCACGCCGGTGGGATGGGCGAGGACCAACTCGATCCGGCCCGGGCCGGGCACGCGCCAATAGCCGGTCTCGGCGTGCAGAGGGCGCCCGTCGGCTACGTGCCGGGTTCGCTGGGCATAAGCCAGGAAGGGCTTGCCGACGTGGGAGAACTCGACGGTCTCCTCGTAATCGAAGGCGTCGATGGTCGGGTACTCACCGTGGCCCCGGCCCGACCACGTACCCAGTAGCGGGGCCAGGAGCGCCAGGTCGGGGTGAAGGGGAGGGGTCACAGCCCGAGCATGACACTGGCGGTGGCCTCGGGGTAGCAGGATGAAAGGCACTATGAGCTCGCTGCCTTCGGTCCCGGCGCGCCCGACGGCCAGCGGCCGTGGCCGCGTTCCCGTGGTCAGGCTGGGACGCCACCGGATCCGGACCGCCTCGGGTCGGATGGTGGGTGTGGCCATGGCCGGAACGGGCATGCCCCTGGTGGTCGCCCACGGCTTTGCCGCCCAGGGCGCCCTCTACGCCCAGACCCTGAGCCGTCTGGTCTCGATGGGCTTCATGGTCGTGGCGGTGGACGTGGCCGGCCACGGCCGGACCCCGCCCCCGCCCTTCCCTGCCCTCCGGCTGTCGGCGTATCGGGATGAGTTTGCCGCTGCCGTGGACGCTCTGGGCATCCGCCGGGCGGTGTTCATGGGTCATTCCATGGGGGGCCGGATCGTCACCGAGCTGGCCGCCGAGCGCACCGACGCCACCGTCGCCCTGGTGCTGGTCGACCCCGTGGTCGGCCGGGAGTGGGACAGCCAGATCGCCCGCTTGAGGCACAACCCGGCCGACGGGGCAGGCCTGGCCCTCCGCCTGGCCACCGACACCGCCAGCCTGGTGGACCCCCACGACCTGGACCAGACGGCCAAGATCCTCTCCCTCCTGGTCCGGAGTGGTCTGAGCTCCCCGCTTCCCCGGCTGCTCCCGCCCGCCGCCGCCCTGATCGGCGCCGATCCCTCCGATCCCCTGCTGAGAACGTTGGCGGCGGCCCGAATCCCGGCGGTGGTCATCCACGGTTCCCTCGACCGCCCCATACCCCTGGCCGGGGCCAGACAGGCGGCGGCCACCCTGCGGGCCGACCTGGTGGTGGTCGAAGGCGCCCGCCACTCGTGGCTGCTCAACGACCCCGAGACCCTGCCGAGCATCTTCGGCCAGCTCCTCAAGGGACGCTTGGGCGACGCCTGGACGGCGGCCGTCGATCACGCCGGCCTGGACCCGGCCTTGGCCACTCTCGATCAGATCGAGGCGGCCATGCTGGTGCCCGATTCCCTGGCCGCCCATCTGTCCAACCGGGTCGAGTTCATCGCCACCAGCACCAGGCGGCCCAGCCGCTACGCCTGGCGGCTTGAGACCCCGCCTGGCCGACTGAGGCGCGTGGTGTGACGCGGAAAGCCACGCCCCCCTGCTGACCGGACTGACCTACCTTGGCATCAGTGACCACCATCCTCGTCACCGGTGGCAGCGGCACCCTGGGCACGCACGTCGTCTCCCGCCTGCGCCGTGAGGGACATGACGTTCGGGTCCTGTCCCGGCGTCCCGGCGCCGGCACCCATCATGGCGACCTGAGCACCGGAGCCGGCGTGGAAGCGGCGGTCCGGGGTGCCTCGGTGGTGGTGCACGCTGCTTCTGACACTCGGCGCTTCGGCCGGCGGGACGAGCGGCAGACCCGTCATCTCCTGGCCGCCTGTTCCGGCGTGGATCACCTCGTCTACATCTCCATCGTCGGCATCGACCGCATCCCGTACTCCTATTACCGGGCCAAGCTGCGGGTCGAGGAGATAATCGCCTCCTCGGGAGTGCCCCACTCCATCCTGCGGGCCACCCAGTTCCACGAGCTGATGGACGTGGGCCTGGGATTCCTGTCCCGCCTGCCGGTGGCGCCCCTTCCTCTCGACTTCCGCTTCCAGCCCCTGGCCGCCGCCGAGGCCGCTGATCACCTGGCCCGCTTGGCCACCGGCCCGGTGGCGGGTCGGGTTCCCGACGTCGGCGGTCCCGACGTGATGGACCTGGCGAGCATGGTGGCGGCGTGGCGGGAGCTGCGGGGACGGCTCCGCCGGACGGTCCGGGTGCCTCTACCCGGGGCTACCGCCCGAGCCTTCCGACAGGGTTTCAACACCTGCCCGGAGCGGGCGGTGGGCACCATCACCTGGCGTCAGTTCCTAACCACCGCGCCGTCCGGCGAGGTGTAGCAAGAGCAGTGGCCTAGGAGGCCGGAATGTGGTGGAGAGCATTGGTGGGGCTGGTGGGCATAGTGGTCGGCGGGGTATGGATCGGACAGGGTGTCGGCGCCGTGCACGGCTCGTTCATGACGGGCCACTCCGAGTACACGGTGCTAGGCAGCGTGTTGGCCGCCTTCGGGCTGGCCATGCTGGTCTGGGCGGTGCAGCGTTGGCGGAGCGCGCCCTAATCCCTGGCTCGCGGCCGACCTGAGGACCGTTGAAGCTGATCGCCTACACCCGGCCCGGGCGGGAATGCCCAACTCAGGCTCACCCTGCCTTGCCTTGGGCGGCCACCGCGGCCGCCTTGGCGGCGATCTCCTCATCGTCGCCCAGCCAGCGGGAGGAGACCACCGAGCAGGCATCGGCCGGATCCAGCTGGTAGAGGCGGGGGACCCCGGTGGGGATCTCCAGGCCGGCTATCTCTTCGTCCCCGATGCTCTCCAGGTGCTTGATGAGGGCTCGGAGGGAATTCCCGTGGGCGGCCACCAGAACCCGCCGCCCGGCGACCAGGTCAGCGGCTATCACGTCGTGCCAGAGGGGCAGGACGCGGGTGACCACATCGGCCAGGCACTCGGTCAGGGGAAGCTGGTCCCGTGGGACCGAGGCGTAGCGCGGGTCACGGGCCGGGTTCATGTCCGAGGCCGGGTCCAGCTCGGGGGGCGGGGTGGAGTAGCTGCGCCTCCAGAGGTGGACCTGGTCCTCCCCGTGGGTGGCGGCCGTCTCGGCCTTGTTGAGGCCCTGGAGCCCGCCGTAATGGCGCTCGTTGAGCCGCCAGTGCCGCACCACCGGGACCCAGGACAGACCCATCTCGGCCAGGACCATCTGGCCGGTTCGGATGGCCCGGGTGAGCACGGAGGTGTACATGACGTCGAAGGCCAGACCCTCTCCGGCCAGCAGGGCTCCGGCCTTGGCCGCCTCGGCCTCGCCCACGGCGTTCAGGTCCACGTCCACCCACCCGGTGAAGCGGGAGGGCTCCACATTCCATTGGCTCTGGCCGTGCCGTAGGAGAACGAGCTGGCTCATAGGGCAGGAGAGTAGGTCGGAGTCGTAGGATCCAGTTAGAGAGTCATCTTAGGGGGGCCCATGAAGAGGTTTCTGCCGGTGGACGAGTTGGCCCGGGACGGCCGCTTCGCCTGGATCCACGAGGCCGAGCGCCAGAACGACCCCCGCTCCGGGCCCCAGAGCAACGGTAACTACCAGCGGGCACCTCGCTTCTCCCCCGAGGATGAGGACAGCCTGGACCGGGCCCGGGTGCTCATGCACGGCATCTTCATGGGCGAGGTCCAGGCCCTGGAGGGGGCCGGCCGGACCTGTTGGGACTTCGACACCGGCTCAGGGGAGGACGAGGCCCCCTACGCCTTGAAGCTGGACATGGCCCGCCAGTGCTGGGACGAGTCCCGCCACGTGGAGATCTCCATCAAGCTGGCCGAGTGGATGGGCACCGGCATCGGTGAGTTCGGGGAGGGCCGGGGCCTCTACCAGGCCGCCTGCAACCCCGACCCGGCCCTGCGCCTCACGGCGGTCAACCGGGGCATCGAGGGCCTGGCCATCGACGTGTTCGCCACCATGCGCAAGTTCGGCCAGGCGGCGGGGGACCCGGTCCTCACCTTCTGCGAGGACTGGATGCTGGCCGATGAGGTCACCCATGTGAAGATGGGATCGGACTGGCTTCGTCGTCTCACCGCCGATGACCCCGAGCGGCGGGAGCGGGCTCTGGAGTTCCAGCGCCTGGTGGACAAGATCTTCTCGGGCGCCGGCCGTGCGGAGGAGAGCAAGGAGGACGCCCGCCAGTTCCGCAAGCTGGCCGGTTTCAGCGATGAGGACATCGATGCGGCCCACGTGCCCCTGGGAGTCGAGGAGGAGCGGGAGGCGCGCATGCGCCTGGTGGCCGGCTCACGCACGGGCCCGGTCCCGGCCGAGACGGCTTAGTCGGCGGTTCTCGGTATGCGCGCTGCGGTCACTCTCTATGTCAATGCTCCACCGGACAAGGTCTGGGGGCTAGTCAGCGACATCACCAAGATGGGCGAGTACAGCCCGGAAGTGGTCGAAGCCGAGTGGATGGACGGCGCCACCGGACCGGCCCTCGGGGCGCGCTACCGGGGCCACGTCAAGCGGAACGAGAATTGGCCCGTCCTCTACTGGACCACATGCAAGGTCACCGAGTGCGTGCCGGGCGAGGTCTTCGAGTTTGCCGTCGTAATGCGCGACCGGCCGGTCAACACCTGGCGCTATGAGTTCCGAGCCACGGGTGGCGGGACCGACGTCACCGAGTCGTTCGACCTCGGGGACAACTTCTTTACCAAACTCTGGCGGCCACTGGGCGGGTTCATGCGGGAGCGCCGCAACCAGCGGGACATGCTCCGGACCCTTGAACGGGTCAAGGCGGTAGCCGAGCGTTCGTAGGTCGCTTGACGATCTACGGGTAGTACGGAGGCTCACCGGTGGGGAACTGGCCCAGTCCGAAACGCTTGCCTGCGTAGATCTCCAGGTAGGTGCCGGTCTTGCCGTTGGCCGATGACGTACCGCTGGCGTCCCAGTAGATCTGGCGGGAGTCATCGATGGCGGTGTGGAAGCCCTGGTTGAAGTTCCACGTGCCGGCCTGTCCGGTTCCGGGCGGGATCTTCGCAGTGTTGGCGCCGATGGCCGCCGCCGTGAGGTCGGGCCCGGCTATCTGGAGTTGGTTGAACATCGAGACCAGCTCGAAGTAGTCCACCGCCGTGGAGGGGTTGAGCGGCACGCCGGAGGCGGTCAGCACCCGGCCGGCCTCCCCATGGGGGTCGAGGATCGAGGCGGTGGAGGCGGCCTGGGACAGGCCGAAGAGGTGGTTGGTGATTGCCTTCTGGTCCCACAGCTGGGCCCAGTTGTCGGTGTCGGTCAGGGCCACGCCGATGAGGGCCCACTCCGGGTAGTAGTTCTGCTGGACGGCGTCCTGGGTGAGGAAGATGGGGGATATGGGGTCGCAGGCCAGCACCACGGTGGTGTCGTCATTGGCGGCAAACTGGATGATCGCCTTCTGGGCGTCCTGGGGGAAGGTGGAGACGTCCAGGGCGTAGTCGTACTGGTCCTCCCGGCTCTTGGCCACGTGGTACTGGCTCTCCTCCACCTGGGCGATCTGGTTGGCGCAGGACTCGTAGCCGGCGTTGTTGGGGACGTAGGTGCCGAACTTCCTCTGCTTTCCGTTCAAGGGGACGACGCCGTCGGAGCCGGCCCACTTGGTCGGGTACTGGGCCAGCTGCTTGCCTGCCCATTCGCCCACCTCGTTGGCGATCAGCGTGCAGTTCATGGTGATGCCCCACACGTAGGGGTTCCAGGACTTGTACATGTACTCGGGGTAGTAGGCCGCTCCCTCGGGGATGTAGAGGTGGTAGCGCGGCGCGCAATCGGAGAAGGGCTGGGATTCGAATATCCCGCCCCAGTTGAAGTCCCCGAAGGCGTGCAGGGAGTTGGCGGCGGTGTCGGCGTCGGCGCAGGCGGCGGCCTGGCCCTGGCCCAGGGACTCGTTGGTGCCGTTGCCCTGCCCGTTGAACAGGTCCAGCTTGACCTGGCGGCCGTAGAGCTCGAACTGGGTGTTCAGGTATTTGACGATCTGTTGGATGTAGCCCCAGTTGGCGTCATTGCTGACCCCTCCGGCCGCCTCACCCTCGGCCTGGCCGGCCAGGGCGTTGGCCCCGCTGGCGTCGGAGTCCTTCCTGACGGCGATGTTGATGGCGGTGGCCGTCACGCCGTTGGCCGTGGCCCCCCCGTTGTTGCCGGCGAACTTGGCCACGCAGTAGTCGGCGTAGGCGGAGTAGGGGATCTGGCGGACGCCGGGCCCACAGGCGGTGCCGCCCCGGGTGATGCCGGTTCCGACCGTCACGGTCCCGATGGGACCCGAAGCGGAAGATCCGCCCGAGGACACCACCGCTCCGCCCGCCCCGGTCTGGCCCGAGGAACCGCCGGACCCGCTGGACCCGCCGGCCCCGCCGGCCCCGCCGGCCCCGGCCCCCGCCCCGGTCCCCGCTCCCCCCGAGGACGCGGCCGACCCCGAGGACTGGGTGGCTGACGCGCTCTGGCCAGAGCCCCCCGCGCTGGTGGAGCCGCCGCCGGCGCTCAGAGAGCTGCTGGCTGTCCGGGAGCTGGGGCCGGAGCCGTTCACTGCGGGAAGGACGCCCAGAGCCACCGCCCCGATCAGCCCGGACACGTAGAGGAGGGCGTATCGGCGCACGTGGTAGGCCACCAGCAGTGATGTCCGGGCGAAGGGATCGGTCAGTGAACCGATCTGCTCGGTCTGGCGATGGGCTGAGGTAGGCATGCCCCACTCCTTCGATCCCGGCCGAGGTCCCCCCAGAGCCGGAACACCGAGCCTAGAGACATTTGCGGCGAAATGACCGTCAGACGCAAAACACGCCGCGTCGGCCTCGGTCAAACCGACGAGGGAGCCACCGGGGGCGGCTGGGCCCCCGCCGCCTCGGGTACGGAAAGGACTTCCCCGGCCAGGGTGTCGGTGCCCGGCAGGGACCAGTCGGCGTGATCGGCCAGCCGCAGCTCGGGCATCATCACCATCACCGCCACGGAGACGGCCGCCGCCGGCACCGTCCAGAGGAGGCCCGAGTGCAGGGCGGCGGCGAAGGCCGCGACCAGGCTGTGGCGCACCCCGGTGGGCAAAGCCCTGACCGCCGTCGGACTGCCCTGCAGGGCTGCCTGGGAAAGTCGTTGACGGACCGACGCCGGGACCAGAGCGGTGATGTTGGCGTTGACTCGGGTGTTGTAGATGCCGAGGCCGATGGCAGCCCCGAAGGACAGGCCGATGGACCGGAAGAAGCCCACGGCGGCCGTAGCGGCACCGATGTCGTTCTGGAGGACCGAGTTCTGCACGATCACGACCACGATCTGGAAGCCGATGCCGATCCCGACCCCGGTCAGGGCCATGAAGGCAGCTCCGTCCAAACGCGAGCTCGACGCGCCCAGCGTCAGATAGAGCGCTAGCCCACCGGTGGCCACGGTCTGTCCCAGCACGGGCGCCCACTTGTACCGGCTCCAGCGGCTGACCAGTCGACCGGTGATGATCGACGCCAGGGTGTTGCCGGCCACGAAGGGCAGGATCAGCACCCCCGAGAGAGTGGCCGACGCCCCCGTCACCACCTGGAAGAAGAGCGGCATCAGTGTCCACCCCGCTTGTATGGCCAGGCCGAAGAGAATCGACCCGACAGCAACGGCATTGAACCGGCTGTTGCGGAAGAACCGCATAGGAAGGATCGGTTCCCGAGCACGCTTCTCGACGACCACCAATCCCAGCCCGAGTACCACAGCGACTCCCAGCAACTCCCAAACCGAGCCGTTGGAGAATCCGCGCTTTCCCTCCGCCCACGTCACGGCCAGGAGCAGACATGCGGAAACCCCGACGAGGAGTAGGGCACCGAGGTAATCGATGACCACCTTGCCGACGCGATGACGCGGGACCCGCAGGATGAGCGAGGCCGATAGCGCCAGTGCCCCGAGTGGGATGTTGACAAAGAAGATCCATCTCCAGGACAGATGGTCCACGAAGAGGCCCCCGACCAGGGGGCCAAGGGCGCTGGCCACGGCGAAGTTGATGATCATCACGCTCTGGAAGCGCGCCCGCTGCCGGGGAGGCGTCACGTCGGCAACCATGGCGAAGGGCAGGGCCATCAGTCCGCCGGCCCCTATCCCCTGTACTCCCCGGGCCAGGATCAGCTGTCCGATCCCCTGGCTGACCCCGGCCAGCACGGATCCGCCCACGAACACGGCTATGGACAGCTGGTACATGCGTTTGCGGCCGTACAGGTCCCCGAGCTTTCCGAACACCGGGCCCGCCGCTGTCGAGGTCAACAGGTAAGCGGTGATGACCCAGGACAAGCTGGCCCTCCCGCCGAGGTCTCCGACGATGGTCGGCAGGGCGGTGATGACGATGAGGACGTCCAAGGTGGACAGGAAGGTCCCCATCATCAAGCCGCCCATCATCAACCAGATCTGGCGGTCGGTTAGACCCCGGCCTTGCGTCTGCACCGCGTCCCCTCGCTTCTGAGCCCCAGGCACCCTAAACGCCCGGTCGAAGGGGCCGGAGCCCCCTTAGGCCAGCTCCGTCGCCAGAGCGAGCCGGTCAGTTGACGCGGCAAGCTCAGTCGAGAGCGCCAATCAGCTCGAGGATCCGCAGCGGGGGCAGGTGTTGCTCCTCTATCCGCACACCGAAGGGTGACAGGGCGTCGGCTATGGCGTTGACCAAGGTCGGCGGGGCGATGATCATTCCGCCTTCGCCCACGCCCCGGAAGTTGACGTCGGGATCCAAAGGGACGGTCTCGAGGTGGTGGATCTCGATGCGGGGCACATTCATGGCGGTGGGCAGCAGGTAGTCCATGAAGGTGCCGGCTAGGAACTGGGCGTTCTCGTCGTAGGCGGAGCGCTCCAGCAGGACCGCACCGATGCCCTGGGCCACGCCGCCCCGGACCTGTCCTTCCACCACGGCCGGATTGATCAGCTTTCCGCAGTCCTCGACCACCACGTAACGCTCGACCTCGACCAGCCCTGTCTCCACGTCCACCTCGACTATGGCCAGATGGGTTCCGCCCGACCAGCCCCCTTCGCCTCCGTCGTAGGCGTTGGTGACCTCGAAGCTGGTGTCGACCTCCTCGGGCAGGCCGTCCGTGCCGCGGATCTCGGCCACCACCTGGGCCAGGGGCCGGGCGCTGACCGGGACGCCCCGGACCCCGACCTGGCCGGCCACGATCTCCAGGTCGGCGGGGTCGGCCTCGAAGAGGTGGGCCGAGGCCTCGAGGACCTTCTGGCGCAGGGCGCGAGCGGTGTGCAGCGATGCCCCCCCGGCCATGGTGGCCGAGCGGCTCCCGCCGGTGAACCCGAAGGGCACCCGGTCGGTGTCCCCGGCCACCACCCGTACCGACTCGAAGGGGACACCGAACTCCTCGGCCGCCACCTGGGCCAGGGTGGTCTCATGGCTCTGGCCGTGGGGCATCTGAGCGGTGAAGACCAGGAGGGTCCCGTCCTCGTCCAGGGCCATCCGCATCGCCTCGTTGCCCAGGCCCCCTCCCCCGCCCCGGGGGCCGGGGGCGGCCTCGATGTAGGTGGCCAGGCCGAGTCCGAGGTAGCGACCCTCCGCCCGGGCGGCGGCCTGGCGGGCCCGGAAGGCGGGGATGTCCACCACCTTGGTCATGTGCTCCAGGGACTCCCGGGCCGTGCAGCTGGCGAGACTGCGCCCGGTGAGCATCGAAGCCGGGTTGTCCGCTGGCTGGAAAGCGATGTTGCGCCGGCGCACCTCGAGCGGATCCAGGCCCAGCTCGGCGGCTATCAGGTCAACGGTCACCTCCCGGGTGAAGGTCTCCGCCGCCCACGGGCCGCGGTAGGCGACGTAGCTGGCCTTGTTGGTCACCGCCGCGCTGAACTCGAACTCGAAGCCCTTGAGGCTGTAGGGCCCGGGGAACATGGCCTGGACGATCCCGCCCAACATCCCGCCCATGCCCGGATAGGCGCCGGTGTCAACCACCATCTTCACCTTGAACCCGAGGATGTCGCCCTGGTCGGTCACCGCCGCCTCGACGTCCAGGGTCTCCTCCCGGGCGTGGCCGGACGCCATCAGATGTTCGTTGCGGTCCTCGATCCACTTGACCGGGCGACCCAGGTGCTTGGAGAGCAGGGCGGTGGCGATCTCCTCCCGCGAGGTTCCTATCTTCAATCCGAAGGAGCCGCCGATGTCCCCGCAAACGACACGGACTTTGTCCGGCTCGAGACCCAGCTGGGCGACCATCACCATTTTGGCCAGGCCGGGGCCCTGGTTCGATCCGTGCACCATGAGCTCGCCGGTCCCGGGGTCGAAGTCGGCCACCACGCCACGACACTCCATGGGCACGTTCTGGTGGCGGTGCTGGCGGATCCTGGCCGTGACCACTCGGTCGGCGGCGGCAAAGGCGGCCTCGACATCACCAAAGCTGGACTTGGTCGGTTGCGTCAACACGTTGGAGCCGAGATCCTCGAAGATCGGGGTCCCCGACGAATCGAAAGCCGCCTCGGCGCTGGCGATCGGACCGAGGTCCTCGTAGTCCACCTCGATCAGGGCGGCGGCGTCCTCGGCCCGGTAGCGGCTGTCGGCCACCACCACCGCCACCAGGTCACCGACCAGGCGGACCTTGTCCGTGGCCAGGACCGTGTACTTGAACGGCGCCGGCCCGAAGAAGCCGGGTGAAACCGCCTCGGGGTCAACCAGCTCCTGGAGCTGTGGGCCGGTGAAGACGGCCACCACGCCGGGCTGTTCCAGGGCGGCGGAGATGTCGATGGAGGTGATCCGGGCGTGTGCCATCGGGCTGCGGGTGAAGCAGGCGTGCAACATCCCCGGCAGCTGCACGTCATCCACGTAGTTACCGGCGCCGGTGAGGATCCGCGGGTCCTCCGAGCGCTTGACGCTCTCCCCGATGAACCGCTGGGCGATGGGTTGTGAGGCGGTTGCTTCCATTGTCTGTCCCTCCTGCCTAGGGGACGGATTGATGCGAGCCGGGGACGTCCGCCCCTATGGCCCGCAGCACTCCGTTGAGGATCGACTCGTAGCCCGTGCAGCGGCAGATGTTGCCGGACAGGGTGTCTCGGATCTCGGCCTCGGTCGGGTTGGGATTGTCCGCCAGCATGGCTGTGATCTGCATCAGGAACCCCGGGGTGCAGAACCCGCACTGGAAGCCGTGGGATTCGCGCATCGCCTCCTGCAGGTTGTTCATCACACCCTCGACGGCCAGGCCCTCGATGGTCGTGACCGTGGCGTCCCGGGCCTGAACGGCAAACATGAGACACGAGCGCACCGGCTCCCCGTCCAGGATGACCGTGCAGGCACCGCACACCCCGTGTTCACAGCCGAGGTGGGTGCCGGTCAGGCCGAGGTCCTCACGGAGGAAGTCGGCCAGGGTCCGGCGCGCCTCGACTTGAGCCTCCCGCCGGCTACCGTTGACGGTGAGGGCAACGTCCACGGCTTCTCCTAGGGTCATCGTCCGCCTCCCACCCGGCGCGCCGCTGTCTCCAACGCCCGCTTGACGCATACCCTGGCCACCTTGCGCCGGTAGGCCGGGGTGGCGTGTAGGTCCCCGGACGGGTCGATCTCGCTCGATGCCACCGCGGCCGCTTCGGCCCAGGCGGCCGCCTCGGGCTTGGCTCCGACCAGGGCTGCCTCCGCCTGCTCGGCCCTGACCGGGCGTTCGGCCACGTTGATCAGGGCGATCCGGGCCCGGGTGACCAGGCCCTGGTCGATCGTCACGGCCGCCGTCACCCCGACCAGGGCGAAGTCCCCGTGGCGGCGGGCCACCTCGGTGACACAGAATCCGGTGGACGGCGGGGCCGCCGGCACCTCTACGGCGCAGAGGATCTCGTCCTCGGCCAGGACCGTGGTGAAGTAGCCCTCGAAGAATTCGCTGGCTGGGATGGTCCGCTCCCCTCCCCGAAGGCTGCGGGCGATGAGGGTGGCCTCGGTGGCGAGAGCCACGGCCGGCAGTTCCGCAGCGGGATCGGCATGGGACAAGCTGCCCCCGATGGTTCCGCGCGAGCGAATGGCGGCGTGGCCGATCAGGGGCATGGCCTCGGCCATGAGAGGGACCCGTTCGGCCAGGACCTCCGAGCGCTCGGCAGCGCGGTGGCGGGTCATGGCACCGATCCGCACTCCGGAGCCGTTGGCCTCGATGCCCGACAGCGCCCCGAGTCCGTTGAGGTCGACCAGCACGCCCGGCTGGGCCAGGCGCAGGGACATCAGGGGGATCAGGCTCTGTCCACCGGCCAGCACCTTGGCTTCCGAGCCGTACTCGGCTAGGGCCGACAGAGCCTCCTCCAGGGAGGTGGGAAGCACGTATTCAAACGGGGGAGGTTTCAGGATCGGGGATGGTATCCGAGCCGGTCGGTCCGGGGCGCTGACGTTAGGATTGCCCGATGAGCAACCTCCTGGGGCAAGACCTGATGAGCGTGGCGCTGGCTGACCTCCGCCTCCTCGACCACCCCTTCTACCGGCGTTGGGAGCGCGGTGAGGTGGCAGAGGAGGAGCTGGCCTCCTATGCCGCTCAATACCGCCACTTCGAGGCCTACCTGCCGGGCTTCCTCGCTGAGTTGGTGGCCGAGCTGCCCGAGGGACGGGCCCGGGATCTGGTGGCGGCCAACCTGGCTGATGAGCTGGGTGACCCGGTGGCTCACACCGAGTTGTTCGAGCGCTTTGCCGGTGCCCTCGGTGCGGGGGGTGCAGACCCTTCACCGGCCATGGCCTCGTTGCTCGGTACCCACCAAGCCTTGCTGGCCCAAGGTCCGGCCGCGGCTCTGGCCGGGTTCCTCGCTTATGAGTCCCAGTCCGCCGAGGTGGCCCTGAGCAAAGCCGAGGGCCTTCGCACCCACTACGGGATGAGCGACGCAGCAGTGTCGTTCTGGGACCACCACGCCGAGGTGGATGTCCCCCACGGGGCCTGGGCGTGGGACGCCCTGTCCGGCCTGACCGGGACAACCGAGGAGTTGGTCCCCGCCCTACGGGCCGGGGCCGAGGCGTGGTGGGCCTTTTTGGACGAACGGGAAGAGCTCGCTCCGGCCGCCTGAAGATGGGCGACGGGGTCGCGACGTCCTTGTAGCGTCCAGCGCCATGGGGATCAGCCAAGCAACCGAAGACCCGTCTCTCGTGCGGGAGTTGATGGCCGCCGCCGGCGCGGCGTTGCTCGAGGAACGGCGGCTGCTCCGACCTGATGAGTTGGCCGCGCTGGCGGCGGTGCCCGACCGTTCCGTTCCCGCTTTGGCCGCCCTGGCCCACGAGGTCCGGTTGGGCTGGAGCGGGGACACGGTGGAGCTCGAGGGCATCCTGTCGGCCAAGACCGGCGGGTGTCCGGAGGACTGCCACTTCTGCGCCCAGTCCTCCCGGTTCGACACGCCGGTCAAGGCCACCCCATTCCTTGATACGGATGAGGTCCTGGCCGCGGCCAGGGAGACGGCTGCTCTCGGAGCCACCGAGTTCTGCATCGTGCTGGCCGTGCGCGGCCCGGACGAGCGCACCCTGTCCCGCATCCTGGAGCTGGTCCCGCTGATCGGCGTCGAAACCGGGCTCAACGTAGCCGTCTCGGCCGGGATCCTCGGACCCGGCCAGGCCCGGCGCCTGGCTGACGGGGGTACCCACCGTTACAACCACAATCTCGAAACGGCGCGTAGCCACTTCCCCCAGATCGTGACCACCCACGGCTGGGACGAGCGGTGGGACACATGCCTGGCGGTCAAGGCAGCCGGCATGGAACTGTGCTGTGGAGTGCTGCTCGGCATGGGGGAGAGCGACGCGCAGCGATTGGAACTGATCGACCAGCTGGCGGAGTTGGACCCCGATGAGGTGCCTATCAACTTCCTCGACCCCAGGCCGGGCACGCCCCTGGCCATCCGCCGGCCGGTGCGGCCCCTCGACGCCATCCGCTGGATCGCCCTGTTCCGGCTGGGACTGCCCAGGTCCATCCTGCGCTACGCCGGGGGACGGGAGATCACCCTGGGCGACCTGCAGACCATGGGCATGACGGCGGGCATCAACGCCCTGATCGTGGGCAACTACCTCACCACTCTGGGCCGGGCGCCGGAGGCGGATCTGAACATGCTGGCCGACCTGCGCATGCCGATCGGCTCCCTGTCGGCTGCTCTCTGAGGCCGGTGGGCGGGGTCCGGTTCTGTACCGGGTGCGGCCGGGCCGAGGGACAGTGCCCGACCGGGGGAGCGTGCCAGGGCGCCCTCGAGCCACCGCGCTATTGCACGGCCTGCGGCGTGCGCATGGCGGTGCGCGTCACCCCGACTATGTGGATGGCCCGGTGTAGGGACCACGGGGAGCTGAGCTCGTGATTCAGAAGGTGATCGATATCAACCGGGCCCGGGTCTCGATTGGTCGTAGCTCTGGGCCGCCGTTGGTCCGGACCGACTTCCCCCTACTCCTCCTCCCCTTCCGGCTCCTGCGGGTCCGCCGATTCGGGGCTCGCCTCGGCCCAGGCCTGGGCGTCGCGTTCCAGTTGGCGTTTGGTCCCGCCGGCGGCCCGGGCCAGCGCCTCCAGGCTGAGGCCGCCCGGCCTCGATCCTTCCCCGGTCAGCCCGGCCGCCCACCGGGCCAGGTCGGACCGGCGGTCCAGCTCCAGGGCCACTGAAGTGGTCGCCCCCAGGGCCAAAGCATGGGCCCGGCGGGCGGCATCGGCGGCCACGGCGGCCAGGCCGGCCGGGCTCAGGCCCGAGGCGGGTGGAGGATCGGCGGCCAGAGGCAACGGGGCGCCGGGATGGGGTGGAGGAGGGGGGGGGGGGGGCCGGGCCGGGCGCCCCTGTTCCTGGTCCGCCGACGGCTGAGCGCGGCGGAAGGCGGCCGCGGCAGGGACTCCGCGGTCGCTTCCTTCTTGGCTGGTCACTGCGGTCGCTCCGGTGGCCCGGCGGGCCCGTAGGCCGGCCATCACCTCCAGGGAGGAGCGGCCCCGCAACAGCAAGAGGGCAAACGGGTCCGCATCCAGGACGTCGGCCACCAGGTAACAGACGGCGGCGGCGTGCTTGCAGGGATCGGCCCAGTCCGGACAGGAGCAGCGGGGGGAGAGGTCCCCAGGCCCGGGTAAGAGGTCCACCCCGGCGGCCCGGGCCTCCTCCACCAGCTCCGGGGGCAGCTCCCCGTCGAGGAGGGCGGCGGCGTGGCCGACCTGGGCCGAGATCATGTCCAGGAGCCGCTCCCACTCGGCCTGGTCCAGCTCCCGCACCCGGATCCAGACCCGGTAGGCGTCCACGGCACTGCCGGTCACCGAGGCCTCGATGCGACCCGGGGCCACGGTCAGGGGCCCGACATGTCCCCACCGGGCGTAGGTGCGGCCCCGGGGCAGGCGGTTGGGATCGAGTCGGGCCCGGGTCTCCAGGGCGTTGACCCAGGCCGCCCCCCACGGGGTCTTGCCGAAGCCCCGCCGGGTGCCGGGGGCCAGGCCCCGGCCGGACGGTCGCCGGCGAGGGGCCCGCCGGCTGGGAGGGTTCACTTGGCCGCCCCGAGCGACACCAGTTCGTCCAGGTCGTCATTGGACATCTCGCTCAGCCAGCCCTCGCCCGAACCGACCACGGCCTCGGCCAGGGCCCGCTTGGCGCTGAGCAGCGTCGCCACCCGGTCCTCCACCGTGCCCTCGGTCACCAGGCGGTGGACCTGGACGGGGCGGTCCTGGCCGATGCGGTAGGCGCGGTCGGTGGCCTGGTCCTCCACCGCCGGGTTCCACCAGCGGTCGAAGTGGATGACGTGGGTGGCCCGGGTGAGGTTGAGACCGGTGCCCCCCGCCTTGAGGGAGAGGAGGAAGACCGGGGCCAGCCCGGCCTGGAACTCCTCCACCATGGCCTCCCGCCGGCGGGCCGGCACCGAGCCGTGCAGGAAGCGGGTGGCGATACCGCGAGTGTGCAGGTGGGCCTCGATGATCCGGCCCATCTCCACGTACTGGGAGAAGACCAGGACCGAGTCCCCGGCCCCGGTGACGATGTCGACCAGCTCGTCCAGGGCGGCCAGCTTGCCCGACCGCCCGGGTATGGGCCCGGGCTGGTGCAGGTACTGGGCCGGGTGGTTGCAGATCTGCTTGAGCCCGGTCAGAAGGGCCAGGACCAGGCCCCGGCGGGCGATGCCCTCCTCGGAGCGGATGCGCTCCATGGCCTCGCGCACCACCGCTTCATAGAGGGTGGCCTGCTCCCGGGTGAGCGGGACGAGGCGGTCGGTCTCGGTCTTAGCCGGCAGCTCTGGGGCGATGCCGGGATCTGACTTGCGCCGGCGCAGCAGGAACGGCCGGGTCATGCGGGCCAGGGCCTCGGTGGCCTCCGGGTCCCGGTAGCGCTCGACCGGGACCGCCACCCGGGTCCGGAACTGCTCCAGGGGACCGAGCAGGCCGGGGGTGGTCCAGTCCAGGATGGCCCACAGGTCCGAAAGCCGGTTCTCCACCGGGGTGCCGGTGAGGGCCACCCGGGCGGCGGCCGGGATGGCGCGCAGCTCCCGGGCCGTGCGGGCCAGGGGGTTCTTGACGTGCTGGGCCTCGTCGGCCACCACCAGGCCCCAGCCGACTTCGGCCAGCGCCGGGCGATCGCGGCGGACGACGCCGTAGGTGACGAGGACAACTTCGTCGGGGGCGACTTCTTCTAGGTGGCGTTCGGTGCCGTGGAAGCGCCGGACGGTCACGTCGGGGGCGAAGCGGCCCAGTTCGCGCTCCCAGCTGCCCAGCAGGCTGGTGGGGCAGACGACCAGGGTCGGGCCGGCGCCGGTGGCCCGGCGGGCCAGGTGCAGGGCGATGACCTGGATGGTCTTGCCCAGGCCCATGTCATCGGCCAGGCAGCCCCCGAGGCCGGTGGCGCACATCTCCTCCAGCCAGGCCAGGCCCCGGGCCTGGTAGGGCCGCAGGGTCCCGGTCAGTCCCTCCGGGGCCGGGGCCGGCTCGGGCCCGGGACCATCGGCGCCGGCCAAGCGCCGAAGTCGGCCGGCCAGGTCGGCCAACGGGCCCTCCACGGCCAGCTCCACCCGTTCCCCGTCCAGTTCCACCATCCCGCCCAGGGCCCCGGCCAGGACCTGGGCCGTGCTCAGGCGGCGGGCGGCTTGGCGCCGGCGGGCCTTCTCCAGGAGAGCCGGGTCGGCGGCCACCCAGCGGCCCCGGAGGCGGACGAAGGGACGCTTGGCCTCGGCCAGGGCGTCGACCTCCTCGGCGGTGAGCACCTCGTCACCGATGGCCAGCTCCCAGCGGTATTCGACCAGGGCGGCCAGGTCCAGGCCGGCTCCGGCCACGGGGGCGGGCGACGGCGTAGGGCTGGCCACGGCCCGCAGGCTGAGCCCGGATTCCATCAGCTCGGCCGGCCACAGGAGCTCGACTCCGGCCGCGCTCAGGGCCTCGGCTGCCGGGCCCAGGAGGTCGGTCACGTCCGAGTCGCCCAGCTCGACCCCCCAGGGCGCCCGCTGGCGCAGGGCCGGCTCCAGGGGAGGCCAGGCCTGGGCCGCCTGGCGCAGCGAGCGGAGCAGATCGGCCTCGGCCCGGGCCCCGAATCGGGCCAGGACGGCGGCCGGGGCCCGCCAGAACTCGGCGGCGTCGACCACCAGGCTGGGCTCGGCCCGGCTGCGGACCTGGAGGACGGCCCGGGCCTCGTCATCCGCGTCGACCGGGAGCTCCAGGCGCAGGCCGAGGCGTCCTCCGGCGTCGGTGCCGGCCGCGCATTCGCCCAGCCAGTCCGCCAGCGCGCCGACGGCTACCGGCTCGGCGGCGGTCAACAGCCCGGTGGTTGCCTCGGCTGGTCCGGGCTTCGTGCCGACCCTTCCGCCGGACCCGCCGGCCAGGGCGGCCATGACCACCGGGGCGGCCGCCGTTCGCACCAGGGTGTCGGCCACCGCGTCCCAGCAGGCCCGGATGAGGGCCTCGGGCGAGGCTATGGCCAGGGGTCGGGTGTCGGCCACGGGCAGGGCGTGGGCGAGGGGAGGGAAGGCGCCGGCCAGGGACTGGAGGTAGACGGCGTCGGCCGGATCCAAGGGGCCCAGCCGCCAGGCGTCCCAACCGGCCGCGGTCATCCCGGGGGCCAGGCGGCCCCGGGCCAGGAGGCCGAGGGCGGCGTTGAGGGCGGCCGACCAGGCCCGGGCGGTATCGGAGGCCTGCGTCTCGTCCAGGTCGACCAGCGCGGTGAGGGCCTCGGCCACGGTCAGGGTGCGGGCCGGGACCCGGCGGTGCCGGACGGAGCGGCCGGCGGGCAGGACGAGATCGATGGTCTCGGTGCTGTCGGGCATCGCCTTGGGGTCGGTATCCCAGAGGCCGAAGCGGCCCAGGCGGGGCGGGTCGGCGGCGAGGAATACGACCTCGAGTCCGCTCACCACCATGGTCGTCTGAAAGTACCGACTATCGGCCGGCGGCCGGTAACGCGTCCATCCCCGTGCGCTCCAGCTTGTGCCAGCGCAGGCGCGCCCCGGTGAGGGCGCTGATGACGGACTGGATCACCACCAGGTAGACGAGTTGGCGGTAGAGGAACTGCTGGAGGGGCAGGGTCCAAAGGGGCCATAGCCGCTCCTTGTCCAGCCGGAAGGCGTAGACGCCGAGCAGCACCTGCAAGACGTTGTATGCCCCCCAGAAGGCGAGGACCCGGACCGGGTTGAGGAAGAGCAGCCCGTAGAGGGCGAAGACGTCGAGCAGCGGGGACAGGGCCGGGAGGAGGATCTGGAAGAACAGCAGGTAGGGCAGCCCGAAGCGGCCCAGGGGACCGCCCTGGAGTACCGCCCTTTTGTGCTTCCACATGGCCTGGAGGGTGCCGTAGCCCCAGCGGTAGCGCTGGCGCCACAGGGCCGACAGGGTGGTCGGGGCCTCGGTCCAGGCGATGGCATCCGGCTGATAGACGACCCTCCAGCCGGCGCGCTGGATGGTCATGGTGACATCGGTGTCCTCGGCCAGGGTGTCATCGCTCACTCCGCCCACCGTTCTGAGTACGTCCCGGCGGAAGGCGCCCACCGCTCCGGGGATGGTCGGGATGCAGTGGAGGCTGTCCCACATCCGCCGGTCCAGGTTGAACCCGATCACGTACTCGGTGTGCTGCCATAGCCCGAGCAGGCTGCGCCGGTTGCCGACCTTGGTGTTGCCGCTCACCGCCCCGACCGAGGGGTCGCGGACGAGGGGCGCCACCAGCTGGCGGATGGTGTCGGGCTGGAAGACGGTGTCCCCATCCACCATGACCACCAGGGGGTTGACCGCCGCCGCCAGGCCGCGGTTGAGGGCGGCCGGCTTGCCCTGATTGGTCTGGCGCAGGACCCGGACGCCGGGCAGGCCCAGCCCTTCAACCGTCTCGGCCGTGGCGTCGGTGGACCCGTCATCGATGACTATCACCTCCAGGTCGGGGTAGTCGCTGGAGATCAGGGACTCCACCGTCCTGGCGATGCCGACCTCCTCGTTGTAGGCCGGCACCAGGACACTGACCGGGGCCAGGTCGGAGTCACGGGGCGGGGAAAGGCTCGCCTCACTCCGCCGCCGCCGACGGTTGTGGCGGTTGGCCAGGACCACCGACAGGAGGGCCCGGCCCAGGCTCAAGACCGTGAAGGGCACCGTCGCCCAGAGGACGACCAGGACCGCCCATACCGATAGGCGGTAGATCCACAGCAGCACCAGGCCCTGGATCCGCACGGCGGCCTGGACGGGGGGATCGACGGCCCGGTGGGACAGTCCGGCCATCTGGGAGATGGTGACGAAGCGGTCGCCGCGGGCCCGGAGTTGGGGGATGATCTCCTGGAGCGCCGCCACCGTCTCGGATCGGTTGCCGCCCCCGTCGTGAAGCATGATCACTGCGCCCTGACGGCCGGGAGGCTCGGCCGCGCCGACTATCCGGGCCACGCCGGGGCGGCTCCAGTCGCGGCTGTCCTGGGTGGCCAGGACGACCAGGTAGCCGTAGCGGGCCGCGTCCTTGGCCGCCCGATACTGATCGAGGGTCACCGACGACGGCACCGATGAGTACGGCATGCGCAAGAGGCCGGTGTTGATGCCCGCCGCTCCGGCCAGGGCCGTCTGGGTCAGCGATAGCTCGACGCTGTCGCGCAGGCCCGTGGCCTGGCCCAGATCGACGTGGGTGAAGGTGTGGGAGCCAAGGTCGTACCCCGAACTCTGCTCCTGGCGCACCAGTCCCGGGTCGGCCAGGACCGACGAGCCGATCACGAAGAAGGTGGCCGGAACCCGGAACCGGTGCAGCGCGGCCATGATCTGCGGGGTCCAGCGGTGGTCGGGACCGTCGTCGAAAGTGAGGGCCACCTCCCCGGCCGGCGGTTGAACCGAGCGCAGGGCGGAGCCGCTGAGGTCGACGATGGGCCCGGCGTTGCCCAGGCCGACCACCGGGGAGCTGTCCGTGTCGTAGGTGGCCGAGCGGCCCAGGCTGTGTCGGGCGTAGCCCTGGAAGACCAGGCTCACCAGCAGTCCGGCCAGCACCAGGCTGAAGAGGGCCCAGTGGGCCGGGGGCCGCCAGATGAGCCGGCGCAACCTCCGCCCGGTGGGATCGAGCCCCGCCGTTCCCGGTGCGCCCACGGGCCCCGGGCCCGGGCTGGTCAGGGATGACTCCCGGAGCGGCCCCGACTGGTCGAGGTGGTGGACCCGGCAGCCGTGGTGGTGGTGGTCCGCCCGGGAGCCGTGGCCGACGGGGTGGAGCGGGTGGTCGAGGTGGTGCTTCCCGTGGTGGTGGCTCCCGTGGTGGTGGTGGTCTGTCCGGGAGCGGTGGCCGACGGGGTGGAGCGGGTGGTGGTGGTGGCAGCCGCCCCGGCCCCGGTGGTGGTAGTGCCGGCCGGCTTGGAGGTCACCGACGGATTGGAGCCTCCGTTCGACCCCGGCCGCCGGGACGGCGCCGCGCCCGTCGACAGGACGGCGGGAGGAACGGGCGTGGTGAGGGCCTGGGGACCGAGGCTGGGCGGGGAGACGTGCAGCACCGGCGGGGTCACCGGTCCGAGTCCGGGCAGCGAGATTCGCGGCGCCCAGGGGGCCCGGGCCAGGCTGGCGCCCAGCAGCACCAGGTAGGCCACCACCACCAGCCCGATCCCCCGCCCGGCCCAACGCACCACTCTGACCCGCAGGGAGCTGGCACCGACAAAGACCTGGCGTCCCGATCCACCGGTCAGCTCCTGGGGCTCGACCGGCTGTTCTCCGGGCTCAGCCAGCGTCGGTGCCACCGCCCTCGAGGGTAGTGCCAGGCCCTCGGGAGTCGGGTTCCGAAGCCAAGGGAATAGCCGCCTATCCAAGACGTTGATACACATGCACTCAACATTGCTAACATCATCACGTACTAAGAATCGAAGGAGCTAGCTAAATGCCCAAGGCAGTAGGTATCGATCTCGGTACGACCAACTCGGTCGTGTCCGTGCTGGAGGCGGGGGAGCCCGTCGTCATCCCCAACGCCGAGGGAGGCCGCACCACCCCGTCCGTGGTCGGCTTCGCCAAGGGAGGAGAGGTCCTGGTGGGCGAGGTCGCCAAGCGCCAGGCCATCACCAATCCGGACCGGACCATCCGTTCGGTCAAGCGCCAGATGGGCACGTCCTGGACCGTTGACATCGACGGGAAGGCCTACACCCCCCAGGAGATCAGCGCCCGCATCCTGATGAAGCTCAAGCGGGACGCCGAGGCCTACCTGGGCGACACAGTCGTCCAGGCCGTCATCACCGTGCCCGCCTACTTCGATGACGCCCAGCGCACCGCCACCAAGGAAGCCGGAGCGATCGCCGGCCTCGAGGTCCTGCGCATCATCAACGAGCCCACCGCCGCCGCCCTGGCTTATGGCCTGGACAAGGAGGGGGCCGATCAGACCGTCCTCGTGTTCGACCTCGGCGGAGGCACCTTCGACGTCTCCGTCCTCGAAATTGGGGAAGGTGTTTTCGAGGTCAAGTCCACCTCCGGCAACACCCACCTCGGTGGTGATGACTGGGACCAGCGCATCATCGACTGGCTGGTCACCCAGTTCAAGAACTCCGACGGCGTGGACCTGTCGGTGGACAAGATGGCCACCCAGCGCCTCAAGGAGGCGGCCGAAAAGGCCAAGATCGAGTTGTCCTCGGTTATGGAGGCCAGCATCAACCTGCCCTTCGTGACCGCCACCAATGAGGGCCCCAAGCACCTGGACCTGTCCCTGTCCCGGGCCAAGTTCGATGAGCTCACCGCTGATCTGGTCGACGCCTGCAAGGGCCCCTTCGAGCAGGCCATCAGCGACGCCGGTCTCAAGAAGGAACAGATCGACCACGTCGTGCTGGTCGGCGGCTCCACCCGGATGCCCGCCATCCAGGACCTGGTCAAGGGCCTGCTGGGCAAGGACCCCCACAAGGGTGTCAACCCCGATGAGGTCGTGGCCGTCGGTGCCGCCATTCAGGCCGGTGTGTTGAAGGGGGAGGTCAAAGACGTCCTTCTCCTCGATGTCACCCCGCTGTCATTGGGCATCGAGACCAAGGGCTCGGTCATGACCAAGCTGATCGAGCGCAACACCACCATCCCCACCAAGCGCACCGAGGTGTTCACCACCGCTGATGACAACCAGCCGTCGGTGGAGATCCACGTGCTTCAGGGCGAGCGGGAGATGGCGATGTACAACAAGACCCTGGGCAAGTTCCAGCTGGTCGACCTGCCCCCCGCCCCGCGCGGCGTGCCCCAGATCGAGGTCACCTTCGACATCGACGCCAACGGCATTGTGCACGTGTCGGCCAAGGACCGGGCCACGGGCAAGGAGCAGTCCATGACCATCACCGGCCAGTCCTCGCTCGGCAAGGATGAGATCGACCGCATGGTCAGAGACGCCGAGTCCCACGCCGAGGACGACCGCCGGCGCAAGGAGGAGGCCGAGGTGCGCAACTCCGCCGACAGCCTCGTCTACCAGACCGAAAAGCTCCTCAAGGACCAGGGTGAGAAGTTCACCGGGGACGAGAAGGAGACGGTCGAGTCTGCTCTCACCGGCCTTAAGACAGCCCTGGAGGGCAGTGACGTGGAGGCCATCCGCACCGCCACCGAGACGCTCATGAAGGCCAGCCAGAGCTTTGCCGAGCGCCTGTACGCCCAGGCCGGCGCCGACGCCAGCGCCGCCTCGGCCTCGGCAGGGGCGTCGGGAGAGTCCGCTCCGGCCGACGATGAGGTGGTCGACGCCGAGATAGTCGACGACCAGACGGCATGAGTAGCGAGGATCTGACCTCCCCCCTCGATCCCCCGCCCGACTCTTCCCCGGCTCCGGCGGAGGAGACCACCGGCGCCGCCTCCGGCATCCCAGACCCGGGGGCCGGCGTCGGTGCGGGTGCGCCGAGCGAAGATGATCCGGCGGGCGGAAACGCCCCGACCGATGATGAAGCCGCTGGTGGAAATGCGCCGGGGGACCCTGATTCGGCCGGGCCTGACCCGGCCGGCGGAGCCGGCGATGGGGGCACAGCCGGCGACTTGGTTGAGCCCGAGCGGCTCGAGGAGGTGCTCGACCCCTTCACTGCCATGACCATCGAGCGGGACGAGTATCTCGACTCCCTGCGCCGGGTCCAGGCCGACTTCGAGAACTACAAGAAGCGGATGGTCCGCCAGCAGAGCGAACAGCTGGAACGGGCCGCCGAGAGCCTGGTGACCAAGTTGCTGCCAGCCCTCGACACCCTCGCCTTGGCCCTTTCCCATGTTGAGGCCGACAGCGACGCCGGTAAGGCCCTGACGCAGGTGTCGTCCTCCATATGGGACGTGCTGGGCAAGGAGGGCCTGGAGACGGTCGATCCGCTGGATCAGGAGTTCGATCCCAACGAGGCCGAGGCGGTCATGCACGAGCCGGCCGAGGGCGACCAGACTGGTTCGGTGGTGGTCGAGGTGTTCCGTCCTGGCTACCGGTGGCGGGGCCGGGTGCTGCGCGCCGCCATGGTGAAGGTCAGGGGCTGAGCGGTGGCCCCCCAGCGGGAGTGGTTCGAGAAGGACTACTACAAGGTCCTCGGTGTGTCGCAAGGCGCCACCGACAAGGACATCACCCGCGCCTATCGCAAGCTGGCCAAGCAGTACCACCCCGACGCCAACCCCGGCTCGGAGGACAGGTTCAAGGAGATCTCCGCCGCCTACGACGTGCTCGGTGATGCGGACAAGCGCAAGGAGTACGACGAAGTTCGCCGGCTCGGTCCGGCTGCTTCCGGCTTCGGTGGCTTCGGCAGTGGCGCCGGCGGGGCCGGCGGCTTCCACGTTGATGACCTCTCGGACCTGTTGGGCGGCATCTTCGGCCGCGGCAACCGGGGTGGCGGGGGCGGCTTCGGCGGCGCTGGATCGGCCGGGGCCCGGGCACCTCGCAAGGGATCCGATCTCGAAGCCGAACTGCACCTGACCTTCGAGGATGCCGCCAACGGGGTGACCACCAGCGTCAATGTCATCAGCGAGGCCCAGTGCGCAGTGTGCCGGGGTACCGGCGCCGAGCCGGGTACCAAGGCCACCGTGTGTCCGACCTGTGGCGGTCGGGGCGTCAAGGATGAGAACCAGGGACTGTTCTCCTTCTCCCAGCCCTGCCCCGACTGCGGGGGCTCGGGCGTCAAGATCGAAAAGCCCTGTCACCACTGCAAGGGCAGCGGCGTGGAGATGCGTCAGCGCCAGGTGCGGGTGCGCATCCCCGGCGGTGTGGTCGGGGGCCAGCGCATCCGCCTCAAGGCGAGGGGCGCTCCGGGCCGAAATGGGGGCCCACCGGGAGACCTATTCGTGACCGTGCACATCTCTCCCCATCGCATCTTCGGGCGCAAGGGGAAGGACCTGACCGTGATCGTGCCGGTGACCTTTGCCGAAGCGGCGCTGGGCACCGAGATCAAGGTGCCGACACTGACCACTCCGGTCACCCTCAAGGTTCCGCCTGGGACCAAGGCAGGCCGGACCCTGCGGGTGCGGGGCAGGGGCGTGCACGCCCCCACCGGAGTGGGCGACCTCCTGGTGACGGTGGAGGTGGCCGTGCCGGAGAAGTTGAACGAGGAGCAGCGCAAGGCGGTCGAGGCCCTGGCCAGGGTGCTGCCTCCCGCCCCCCGTGAAGGACTGGGCGTATGAGCGAATCGGTGAAGGAAGGTGATGAGCGTGGCTGAGGGTCAGTCAGAGCCATTGGGTCGGGACGACGCCCTGCGTCGGCAGATGGCCGTGTACGTCATATCGGTGGCAGCCGAGTTGGGCGGTGTCCACCCCCAGACCCTGCGCATCTACGAGCGCAAGGGCCTGTTGGACCCGGCCCGCACCGTGGGCGGCAATCGGCGCTACAGCGACATGGACATAGATCGGCTGCGCCGTATCCAGGAGCTCACCACCGCCGGGCTCAACCTGGAGGGCGTGCGCCAGGTCATGGCCCTGGAGGAGGAGAACGAACGCCTCCGCCAGGCCCTGGCCCAGGCCCGCCTCGAGGCCCGCCAGGCGGTGGAGGACACGCACCGCCAATACCGCCGGGACCTGGTCCCCTTCCGCAGTCTCCCTGCCCACTTCCGGCGCTGAGGCGCCAGGGGTATTCCCATGGCCAGGTGTCACTACCACTCTCTAGGGTCCCCGACACGGAATCCGGCCGTCTCGGAGGTGAGGCATGGCGACTGAACAGCAGCTGAATCAGCTGGCAGTGTAGGTAGAGCGGGGTCATCCCCGCCCGCTCCGAAAGCTCGGCACCACCTACTCCGCTCCATCCTTCCAGGAGTGGAACGGACTGGACTAGACTAAGTCCGATGATGGTAAACATCCACGAGGCCAAGACCCACCTGTCGAGGTTGGTGGAGCGGGCCGCCGCGGGAGAGGACATCGTGATCGGCAAGGCCGGCCGGCCCATGGCTCGCCTGGTGGCTTATGTGAATGCCGGCCAACCCCGCCGCCCGGGCGCTCTCAAGACGTCGCTCTGGGTCTCAGAGGACTTCGATGAGACGCCCGAGTCGCTGATCGACGACTTCGAGGGTCAGAGCTGAGCCTTCTGCTCGACACCCATGTCCTGCTGTGGTGGTTGGCCGGAGACCCGATCGAGGCCGCCGTGGCGGAGCGCATCTCAGATCCGGGTGTGTTGGTGGTGGTCAGTGCGGCATCTGTGTGGGAGATGGCCATCAAGGCTGACCTCGGCAAACTGCGGGTGGAGGGTTCGATGGTCGAGCACGTGGCCGCCGAGGGCTTCGAGCCGCTGCCGATCTCGTTGTTGCACGCCGAAAGGGCCGGGTCCCTCCCACTTCACCACCGAGATCCGTTCGACCGCCTGCTTGTAGCCCAGGCCCAGCTCGAGCACCTCACCCTGGTGACGCGCGATCCGGTCTTTGGCGATTACGAGGTCGACGTCCTGGCCGGCTGAGGGACCCGGCCGGGGTCAGGCCTTCCGGGCCGTGACCACCCAGTAGGCGCTGCCCAGCCGGACGCCGTCGGCGGAGGCATAGGGCTCCAGCGCCTCCCGGGCGGACTGGGCGCCTCGGGCGATCAGGCCGGTGTCCTTGCCTTCGACCAACCGGCGGGCCATCCCGTCGGTGATCATGAAGTCGATCACGTCGGCCGGGTCGCGACCCAGCGCCATCGGCTCGGCTGCCTCCTCCACGGTGACGTCCGACAGCCCGGCCTGGTCGAGGATGTGCTGTATCCGGTCCGGATCGGCCAGGGAGAACGGACCGGGTTCACCCGGCGCCGGGGGCTCGGGGATGCCGACGTGACCGGCGATGGCCATGATCGGCACCCGGATCCACTCGTTGTTCAACATCTCCTGCCAGCAGACGAAGCACATCCGCCCCCCCGGCCGCAGCGCCCCGGCCAGGTTGGTGAAGGCGGCCACCGGGTCATCGAAGAACATCACCCCGAAGCGACTGATGACGACGTCGAAGGGACCTTCGATCCGCTCGGTCTGTGCGTCCCCCAGGACGAACGTGGCGGTGGCCCCCCCGGCCCGGCTCCGGGCGGTGGCCAGCATGGGCTCGGACAGGTCAAGCCCCACCGCCCGTCCGTCCGGTCCGACCCTCTCGGCCGCCTCCAGCGTGGTGGCCCCGCCTCCGCAGCCCACGTCCAGGACCCTCTCGCCCTCCGTGATGGCGGCCGTGTCCAGCAGCCGGCGTCCCATCGGTTTGAGCATGGCGTCGTAGCGGTCTTGCTCCCTGATCCACTGGGGCCCGCCCTGGTGGTTCCAGTACTCCGCCATCCCGGCATTGGTCATCGTCCTGCCCCTCCCGAACAGGAGGCCGAAGAGGCCCCTCATCTCCCGACCGGCCGGTTCCGACCGGCCGGGGTCCGTGGTCGCGCGAGGATACGTAGCGCTTCGGCCCGCTGGACCCCCGGGGGAGGCGCCACCGCGGATCAGCGTCAAGGAACAGGACAACGATGTCAGCCATTCACACCCTGGCCCCCTCACCGGCCACCCCTCGCCCGGGATCGGGCCGGACCTCGGCCCGTCGGGCCGCCATGGCCGGTCTGTTGGGCCTGGCCCTGGCCACCAGCGCCTGTGGGGCCCGCTTCAGCCGGGCCACCGCCAGCCAGGCCCTCAATGCCGGAGGCGGCGCCTCGGGCGCATCCGGGTCGGGCCTGGCGGCCGGTTCGGCGTCGGGCTCCTCCGCCGGGGCCTCGTCCGGCGCCGGCGGAGCGACGGGCTCGGGCTCATCGGCGGCGGGCGGAGCCTCCGGGGCGTCCGGCTCCTCCTCGGGCGCCGCCGCGGCCGGAGCCACGGGCTCGGCCGGCGGAACCGGTGGCGCCGCGGGCGGTACGTCGGCGCCCGGCGGCGGAGGAAAATCGACCGCGTCCTCGGCCGGCCTGGGAACATGCACGGGAGGCTCGACCACCGGCATATCCGGGAAGACGGTCAACATCGCCTACATCATCCCGAGGACCGGAGCCGCACCGGTTCCGCCCCAGACTCCCCAGGAGCTGCAGGCCTACTGGAACTACCTCAACTCCAAGGGCGGGGTGGACGGCTACACCGTTCAGAGCACCGTGCTCGACACCCAGTCGACCACCAGCGGGGCCCAGGCGGCCACCGATCAGGCGGCCAGCCAGGACTTTGCCGCCACGGCTCTCGACCGCATCTTCCTGGACCAGAAGATCGACCAGGTGGCCCAGGCCGATGGCATTCCCACCCTTGTGACCCAGGACGCCCCCGGCTATCCGCTGGCTTCGGACAACTGGATCTTCGACATCGGGGTCGATCAGGGGGCGCAGGGCAAGACGATCGCGGATTACTTCGCCGATGTGATGAAGGTGCACAACGTCGGAGTGGTGTTCGAGAACGACCCCACTCTCGCCGCCGGGGTCAACTCCTTCAAGGCCGAGGCCAAGGCCAAGGGCCTCAACGTCGTCAATGACGACCAGATCGACGGCACCAGCTCCAACCAGACCGGTGAGGCCCAGACGCTGGCCCTCAAGAAGGCCCAGGCCGTGTGGCTGTATGTCGCTCCCAACAATGCCATCGCCATCGTCAACGAGTCCGGTGCCGACGGCTTCTCCACCAAGTGGTTCGCCTCGGCCATCTCCTGGGCGTTCAACCTGACCCTGGCCGCCCAAACCGGGGGCAACTACTTCGCCAATGCCCAGGGCTTCAGCCTCTGGCCGGCCCTCAATGATCCCCGGGCCAAGGCGACCCTGGAAGCGCATCCCCCCTCCAACGGGGCGACCACGGCCAACGACATCGGCGTGGCCGGCTGGGGCTACGGCCAGATCGTCTCCAACGCCATCGCCAAGGCCATCTCCGAGTACAAGGTGCTGACCCGCAACTCTTTCCGCTGCGCCATGCAGCAGCTGAACCTGACCGCGGCCACCAGCCCGACCGACGGAGGACCCATGGACTGGGCGCCGGTCGCCTTTGCTCCGGGAGTGCGCGACGGCGTCAATGAGGTGATCACCTACAAGGTCGACACCAACGCCGTGGCCAGCCTCGATGAGTGGGGCAGCTTGCTCGATTACGCCAAGGGCTTCTAGGTCCGCGGGTCGTGATCGGATCGGAGATCATCACCGGCCTCACCATCGGGGCCGGCTACTCGCTCCTGGCGGTGGGGGTTGTCCTCGTCTACACCAGCACCCGGGTCCTGTCCTTGGCCCTGGGGGAAATGGGCGCCTTCGGTTTCTACCTCGGTGTCAAGTTCTATCTCCACGGTGTCCCGCTGCTCGGGTGGCACCTGAACGCCTTCGAAGCCGGCGTCACCGCCATCGTGGTCGGGGCCCTGCTCGGCCTGCTGGTCGAACGCTTCATCATGCGCCCTCTCACCGCCCGACCGGGCATAGACAAACTCATCGTCACCCTTGGCGTGGCCTTGGTGCTCGCCTTAGTCGAGCTCAACTTCATCAGTTTCGATCCCTACCCGGCGCCTCCGTTCCTGGGTTCTGGCCACTTCGTGCTGCTGGGAGCCACCCTGACGACCTCGCGCATTGCCGAGTTGGTCACGGCGGCCGGGGCCGCCGCCGTGCTGTATCTGATCCTGAATCGCACCAAGCTCGGACTGGCCACCCGGGCCACCACGTCGGATCCGACCGTCGCCCGTCTGCTGGGTGTGAAGGTCAACACCGTCTACCGCTTCGCCTGGGTGACCGCCGGCGGCCTGGCCGGACTGGCCGGGGCCCTGGTGTCCAACACCAACGGCGTGCTGTTGCCCTTCAGTCTCACCACTGCTCTCTTGTCCTCGCTGGCCGGGGCGGTGGTAGGCGGGCTGGACAGCCTGGGTGGGGCCATAGCCGGTTGCCTGTTGTTGGGTGTGGTGCAGAACCTGGTTCAGCCGTACGGCATCGCCTACGAGTCCGGCATCACTTTGGTCATCGTCCTGGTGGTCCTGCTGGTGCGGCCCCAGGGCGTGTTCGGGACATCCAGTGCCTTCTGAGGATCTGATGTCATCGACGCCGGTCTCACCGGGCTCATCGACGCCGGCCTCATCGGCCGGTCCGGTCGTCGGTTCCCGCCGGCCCCGGGTCGAGACCCGTTCGATCCCGGGCTTGGCGGTCGGGGCGATCGCCGTAGTGGTGGTGCTGGCCGCGCCGGCGCTGCTGCCCGGCTTCAAGCTCGACTACCTGGAGACGGCCATCTCCTTTGCCGTGGCCGCCCTCTCCCTCAACCTGCTGGTGGGCCAGACCGGCCAGCTCTCCATCGCCCACGCCGCCTTCCTGGGGGTGGGCTCGGTGGTGGCGGTGGAGCTGGGGTCGCGGGGCCTGGCCTGGCCTCTTGTCTTCCTGGGCTCAATGGCCGCCACGGCGGGAGCGGTGGCGGTGGTCGGTGTGCCGTCCCTGCGGATCCGCGGCCTGCAGGTGGCCATCGGCACCTTGGTGTTCCAGGCCTTCGCCATCGACCTGGCCAACAGCACCGGCGTGCTGGCGGCCACCCGCAGCTTCAACCGGCCGGGCTACCTCCAGTCCTCGGGTCACATCTATTACCTGAGCCTGGCCGTATTGGCCCTGGTGGCGTTCCTGCTGAGCCGCATCCGGGTCACCCGGTCCGGGAGGTCCTTCGTGGCGGTGCGAGACGTGGAGGCCCGGGCCGCGGCCTTCGGTATCAACGCCGGACGCACCAAGCTGCTCGCCTACGCTCTCTCGGGTGCGCTGGTCGGTCTGGGTGGCGCCCTGTTCGCCTTCCAGCAGAACAGCCTGGGCTCAGCCGTGCCCTTCGGTTTGCAGCCGTCCCTGCTGCTCATTGCCGTGGTGGTGGTCGGTGGTGCCCGATCCAGTGCCGGGATCGTGATCGCCTCGTTCTTCATCTACGCCTTGCCCTCGCTGGCGCCGGCGGGGCTGTCCAAGTACATCCAGGTCGTTTTCGCTGTGTTTTTGATCCTGGCCGTGCTGTTTCAGCCCGAGGGGATCGGCGGCGTGCTCAAGGATCTCAACCAGCGCCTTGGCGATCTGGTGGCGGGGAAGCGCGAGCGACCCAATCCGAGGCCCATGCCCACCGACCCGGTGGAGAAGGCCCATTCGGCCACGGCGCTGCGTCAGGTTCCCCGCTCTCTGTCCGGACGCCTTCCGGTGCCCGCCCTGCTCTCGGCTCGGGACGTGACCGTTCAGTACGGCGGCGTGCAGGCGCTGCAGCAACTCAACCTGGAAGTCCGCCGGGGGGAGATAGTCGGGCTGATCGGGGCCAACGGTGCTGGTAAGTCCACCTTCTTCAATGCCGTGTCCGGCCTGGCCCCGGTCCGGGGCTCCATCCGCTACCGCAATAGGGAGTTGACCACCGCGCCACCCGCCAGCCGCAGCGGGGCCGGCCTGGTCAGGACATTCCAGGACATGGGCCTGGTGCGCGCCGACACCGTTCGGGAGAACCTTCTTCTCTCCCAGGGCTGGCTGGCCCGCTACCCGGCCGCAGCCGGGATCCTGGGACTGGCCGGGACCTTACCGACCGAGAAGGAACTGCGCCGCCGAGCCGACATGGCCCTCGATCTCTTCGGTCTTGACCACCTGGCCGAGGAGCGGCTGGGGGACCTGCCCTACGGGACCATGCGGATAGTGGAGATAGCTGCCGCCGTGGCATCCGGGCCGGACATGCTGCTGCTCGATGAGGCTTCGGCCGGGCTCACCCCGGAGGAGGCCAACCAGCTCGGCTACCGGTTCAACGCCCTGCGGGATGAGCTGTCCCTGACTCTGGTCATCATCGAACACCACGTCCCGCTCATCGCCCGGGTCTGTGACTACTGCTACTGCCTGGAGTCGGGGCGCCTCATCGCGGAAGGGACCCCAGCTGAGGTGGTGGCCGAGCCCGATGTCATCGAGTCCTTCCTGGGGGCGGGGTCGTTGAAGCCGGCCCGGGGAACGCTGTGAGCACGACTGGCTCGGCGGCCAACCCGCTACTGGAGGTCGACCGGCTGTGCTCGGGTTACGGCAGCCTGCAGGTCCTCTTCGACGTGTCCCTGACCGTCGGGCCGGGTGAAGTGGTCGCCCTGATGGGCTCCAACGGAGCCGGTAAGACCACGACCCTGCGAACCATCACCGGCCTGCTCAAGACCATGTCCGGCACCGTTCGCCTCGATGGGCACAGCATCACCGGCCAGCCCCCCGAGGCCCTGGTCCCCCAGGGGCTGGTCATGGTGCCCGAAGGGCGGGGCATGCTGCGGGAGCTGACCGTGCAGGAGAATCTGGAGCTGGGGGCCTTCACCAACTCCGACCGTTCCTCGGTGGCCAAGCTGATGGACCAGACCTTCACCACCTTCCCGATCCTGGCCGAACGCCGGCAGCAGAAGGCCGGAACCCTCTCCGGTGGCCAGCAGCAGATGCTGGCCCTGGGCCGTGCCCTCATGGCCGCCCCCCGGTTGATGCTGGTGGACGAGGCCTCTCTGGGTCTGTCACCGATCATGACCGAGACGGCCTTCAACCTCATAGCCGAGGTCAACAACACCACCGGCGCGGCCGTGCTCATCGTGGAGCAGAACGTGCTCGCTCTGGATCTGGCCCACCGGGCCTACGTCCTGGAGAAGGGCCAGATCGTGGCCACCGCCGAAGGCGCCGAGGTCCGCAGCATGCAGGGCCGTCTCCGTGAGGCCTATCTCGGAGCCGGGCATTGAACGATCCCAGCCTCACCACCGATGTGGCCAGCAGCTTCGCCCTGGTGGTCGGAATGCTGTTGGCCCTTGCTTTGCTGCTGGCCTTTTTGGCCGGCCAGGTGAACCTGGGCAAGGTCAGCGCCCGGGCCCGCCGGCGAGTTGCTCTATTGACACAGGTGGGATCACTTCGCTCGGTTGCAAGTCCCTTCGATGTACACAATGCCGGCGGTGCCGGCACTGCCATATCCAGCGCCGGCGCAGCCGGCGCGAGGTTCCGTTCAGGATCAGGAGATAACAACATGCCCCTGCAGCGCTCACGTTTGATGCTCGGCCTCGGTGTTCTGGCCGCGGCCGCCGTCATCGGCATTGTCGGCTGGTACAAGCTGGCCGGTGAGCCTCTGCTCAACCGCCAGATTCCTTATCTGGCCAGCGCCGGCGTGGCCGTGGTGATCCTGGCTGCCATCGGCGGCGCCCTCTTGGTGGCCGACCAACTGCGGGGTGACGACCACCGCATGGATGATCTCGAGGCGGCGGTGCGCACCCTGGCCGACTCGTTGGCGCCGATCATCGAGTCACCGGCCCGGCTGCGCGACCGCACCCGGCCGGCCAGCTCGCCCCGGGCCGCCGTAGTGGCTCACTCCTCGCAAGGCGATGTGGCCGAGGGGGAGCGGGAGGACGTCGATTTCGAGCCGCTGCGTCCCGGGACTTCGGCCCGGGAGGCGCCGGCGCGGAAGGCAACAGTCCGGAAGGCGACAGTCCGGAAGGCGAAGGCGGCGGGGCCGAAGACTTCCTGAGTCAGATCCTCCTGGTCAGGAGTTCCGTCCCCGGGCTGCCAAGGGCCGCCTCGAACACGGCCGAGCGTGTCTTCGACGTCGGTGCGAAAGAGCCGAGGCGGCCACCGGCGCCGGTGCATCCGGTCGGGGTCGTCGATATCGGGAGCGGGGATCGTAGATCTGTGACCCGAGCGGTGGGCAACCCGGCCGGCAGGCCGGCCCGGGCGTCTCGATCACGGGGTCATGGCGGACCAAGGCCCGGTGCGAACAGCAAACAAAGGTCCTGGCCGGGCCGGTTTTTCCCCTCTTCCGGATCCGCATGCGCGATAATCGAACATAAGTTCCCTTCTTCGATCGCCGGGGGAACGGGGCGGATCGATCTCGATCTGCGGCAGGGCCACAGGGCCCAGGCGACCCTCCTGGTGGGTTCCTCGTGTCGTGGAGGTCGGGATGGTCACTGTTTCGGTTGGTAGTGATACCTCAGAGCCGCCGCCCCTCTTCGGGGTCGGGCCCTGGTTGGTGGAGCGTCGGTCGGTCATGGAGACCAACGAATCGGCGTGGCTGGACGTCCTGGCCGAGTTCGATAAGGACGAGGGCTGGGCAGTTGACGGCCAGTTGCACTGCGCCGGCTGGCTGTCTTGGCGCTGTGGCTTTGCTCGCTCCACGGCGTATGAGAAGTTGCGCCTGGCCCACGAGCTGTCTCGCCGGCCGGTGGTCCATGACGCCTTCGCCAGCGCGGAGATCTCCTATTCGGCCGCCCGAGCCATCTGCTCACTGGATGACGCCTCGACCGAGGTCGACACGGCCCTGGTGGAACTGGCCCGTTCCGGCACCGTCTTGGACGTCGAAGCTGCCGTGCGCTACTACGCCGCCCTCTCCTCCCAGGAGCGGGGCGGTCCCGATGACAAACCCGAACGCCGGGAGATACGGATCTGCAAGGGCCATCACGGACTGGGCCAGCTACGGGCCAGCTTGACCAATGACGAGCTGGCGGCGGTGGAGGCCATGCTGCGCGCCTTCAGAGCGGCCCCGGGTGGGGATGAACCGTTCCCCGACACGCCGGCGGGACCCGCCGACCTGTCTGCACGTGCGCACGATGAGCCCATCGCCGGCGGCGATGTCGTGGAGCCCACCGATCTGTCTGCACACGCAGACGCTGAGGTCCCCGACCTGTCCGGGGAGTTGGACTGGCGGGTGAAATACGGCCAGACCCG
>Ga0307373_10001640_pt1 | contig 41856 bp, 40 predicted proteins | sample OX2MG_FD_202534 | JGI IMG/M metagenome (GOLD analysis project Ga0307373, IMG submission 202534) | Soil microbial communities from Risofladan, Vaasa, Finland - OX-2 | ecosystem: Environmental > Terrestrial > Soil > Coastal area > Acid sulfate soil | place: Finland: Risofladan, Vaasa | collected...
CGACAGTTCGGTCATCAGCATGTTGAGCTGCTGAGCGGCCGTCATGAAGGCCAGCATGGCGTCCGTGCCCTCAGGGATGTACTCGGGGTCACCCGAGCTGAGGATGACGTTGGAGGCGTTGAACACGGTGTTGTAGTCGGCGGCCGCGATGCCCATCATGTCGCAGATGATCTCGAGCGGGAGGCGGGCCGCCACCTCGACCACGAAGTCACATCCACCTTGCTCAGCCACCCGGTTGATCACGTCGTTGGCCACGAACTCAATCCGGTCCTCGATGCTCTTGATCATGCGGGGGTTGAAGGCAGCCGAAACTATGCGCCGCAGCCGGGCATGGCGGGGGTTGTCCATGTTGATCATGGAACCAAAGAACTCGAGCATCTCCTGCGGCATGTCGATCATGGATGTTGCGCCCTGCTCGGATCGATAGATCTCCGGATGCCGGCTGGCCTCGGATATATGAGCGTGGCGGGTCAGGGCGTAGTAACCCTTCCCTTTGTTGGGCACCATGAAGGCCATTTCCGGTGGGATCTCGGGGTCTTCGAAGTGGCCCATCGGGCGCTCCCGGCGCAACATCTGGAAGGCACCCTCGCGTTCCTCCCAAGGGCGGGACCAAAACTCAATGTCCGACAGGTTGATCTGATCGAGTGTGAGTACGTTGCGCGGTTCCATGGCCTCACCATAGCCAGGTCCGTAATCCTGAAGGACTACCCCCGAGGTGTGGCACGACCCCAATGCCGGTACACGCGTAAGTCGATGATTTCGTGTTCGATCCCTGCGCACCAGTTGCCGTGAAGGTGGAGAGCATCGGGTCGACACCACCTTCCGCCGTCTCCAGCTCGTCGACTTCCAACGGAAGCCCGATAGCAAGCCCAGCGCGTCTGACGAGAGGCCAGTCGGCTGCACCAGTCCCCTTCAGCAATGGTCGGCCCCCACGGTCCGTGATCGACCGCCAGTCTTGTACCGCTGAGGACCGGGCCGTCTTGCGAGCTTCCGGACCGCGTCGTCGTCCTCGGAGATCCGGTCAGTACCGAGGGCGGTCACGGCCTGCCGGTTGAAGGCCGAACGGACCCGGGTGGACCTGGGTGGGCGACTCCGCGTCAGACCGATGGGCCTCACGCATTGCACCGACGCGTTAAGTCAGGTCTATTGGTACGGCTGCCCCAGGGGTGGGTTTCATATCCAAGGGACCTGGAAGCAATGTGGCCGCGTTTGATGTCACTGCTGATTGCCGAATGGGGCCCCAACCCTTGTGCGACATGTTAAGTCATATACATTGGTACCAATATCTCAGGGAGGGGGGGTCATTCCAAGGGACTCGGAACCGACGCGGCGACGTTTGATCGCAACTGCCGAGCGCCTGTTCGCCGAACGGGGCATCGGCGCCGTGTCGATGCGCGAGATCAACGTGGCGGCCGAGCAGCACAACGCCTCGGCCCTCCACTACCACTTCGGGTCGCGCGAAGGGCTGCTGCAGGCCGTCCTCTCCCAACACGTCGACGCCATCCGGGACCGGCGCCTCGCCCTCCTCGCCGAGCTCCGCGCCGAGGGCGTGCCCGACCTCCGCACGGCCACCCGGGTGCTGGTGGAGCCGCCAGCCGAGCCGCTGCGGGCTGGGCGGAGCGGGCGAGCGTTCCTGCGGATCCTGCCGCAGGTCCTCACCGATCCGACCATCGGCGGCGACCTGGTGCACGTCCTCTTTGACCAGGCCCGCCAGGACGGCTACGAGCTCCTCACCCCGTACCTCTCATGGCTGCCGACGCCCGTGCTCCGCGAGCGCATTGACATAGCCCAGTTGCAGGCGACGCATGCCGTGGCCGCCCGGGCCCACGTCACCGACCAGTCAGGGACGGCGCCGTCGGCCGCCTCCCATGCCCTCTTCGTCGCCACCCTGTGCGACATGTTCGTCGGATCCGTGACGGGCCCGGTGAGCGCCGAGACGATCGAAGCGCTGGCCGCCGCCGAGGCGGAGGGTGCCACGGGCACCTTCGCCGAGCTCACCGAGGCCGGCGGAAGAAAGAAGCGGAAGGAGCAGGATGTCGCCTGAGCCGGATTTCAACGATCTGCACGGGCGCGTGGCCGTGGTCACCGGCGGCGCCTTCGGCGTCGGCCGGGGGCTGGTGGAAGCCCTCCTCGAGGAGGGCGCCCGCGTCGTCATCGCCGATATCGAGGAGCCGGTGATGAACGCCACCGTGGAGGAGCTCTCCCCCCGGGGCGATGTGATCGGGATCCGGACCGACGTATCGGACCCGGCCTCGGTGGTCGCGCTGGCCGACGCCGTGTTCGAACGCCACGGGGCCTGCCACCTGTTGTTCAACAACGCCGGGGTCACCTCGGGCGGCGGCGGCCTGCCCTGGGAGCAGGAGCCCAACGACTGGACGTGGTGTTTCGGCGTCAACGTGTTCGGCGTGGCCAACGGCGTGCTGGCCTTCGTGCCGCGCATGATCGAGTCGGGCGAGCCGGGCATCATCGTCAACACCAGCTCGGGCGACGGTGGCATCGCCCCGGTTCCCTACGCCTCGGTGTACGCGTCCAGCAAGGCGGCGGTCAGCTGTTTCAGTGAGGCGCTGGCCCACCAGCTGATCGACAACGGCACCCAACTGCGAGCTGCCGTCTTCTACCCGTCGGGTGGCCTGCTCGACACCGGCCTCTGGACAGCCCAGCGCAACCGGCCCGCCCATCTCGCTCGCACCAAGGATCGCGAACCCGGTCCGGTCATCACCTTCGAGGGCTTCCGGGCCCGCATCGCCGAGATGGGCCGCAACGCCGACGTCATGGACGTCAACGTCCTCGGCCGCTTCGTCGTCGATCAGATAAAGAAAGGGCGGTTCGTGATCGGCTACGACCTGGCCGAGGCCGGCCAGCTGCTGCACGGCAGGGCCGACGCCATCGGCAAGGGCGAGCTGCCGCCGCACCACAATCTCTGAGGAGCTGAAGCCATGACCTCCACCATGTCGGGGACCGACCGCTACACCGTCATCTCCGCCGACGGGCACGCCGGGGCCGACCTGCTCGACTACCGCGCCTACCTTTCCTCGCGCTGGCACGACGACTTCGACGCGTGGGCGCCCACCTACGCCAACCCGTTCGCCGACCTGCTCGCACCTACCGCGTTCCGCAACTGGGATAGCGACCGGCGGCTGGCCGAGCTGGAGTCCGACGGCGTGGCCGCCGAGGTGCTCTTCCCCAATACGGTGCCGCCCTTCTTTGAGCAGAGCAACCTCATTGCGCTCCCCCCCACCGCCGAGGAGTACAAGCAGCGCTGGGCGGGAGTGCAGGCCCACAACCGCTGGCTGGTCGACTTCTGCGCGGCGGTGCCGGGGCGACGGGCCGGGGTGATCCAGGTCTTCCTGAATGACGTGGACGACGCGGTGGCCGAGATCCGCTCCCAGCGCGAGCGCATGGCGGTCTGCGGCGGCGTCCTCCTGCCGGCGGTGCCCCCGAACTCCGGGCTGCACGAGCTGTGGGACCCCTACTACGAGCCTCTGTGGCAGGTCTGCGAAGAACTCGACCTCCCGCTCAACGTCCACAGCGGCAGCGGGCTGCCGGACTTTGGCGACCTTGAACCAGCCCGCGCCATCATGCTGGTGGAGCTGCCCTGGTTCGCGCACCGGCCGCTGTGGCACCTCATCTTCGGCGGCGTGTTCGACCGGCACCCCCGCCTGCGCCTGGCGCTCACCGAGCAGGGACTGGCCTGGCTGCCCCGGGGGATCGACACCCTCGAGTGGTTCTTCGCCCGGATGACCCGCGGCAACAACGCCGAGGCGCTCTTCTTCGGCTCGACGGTGGGGGCACTGGCCCGGACCCCCCGGCAGTACTTCGACGATCAGGTGTGGGCGGCGGCCAGCTTCCTGCGGCCGAGCGAGGCCCCGCTGGTGCCCGACGTTGGCGTCAGCCGGGTCATGTGGGGGGCCGACTACCCCCACAGCGAGGGCTCCTTCCCCTATACGACCGAGGCGCTGCGCGCCGCCTTCTCGGCTTTCGAGCCCGACGACGTCCGAGCCATGGTGGAGACCAACGCCGCCGCCTTCTTCGGGTTCGACCTGGCCGCCCTCCGGCCGGTGGGCGACCGCATCGGACCGACGGTGGACGAGGTGCGCCGGCCGCTGCCGGCGACCGAGTACCCGAAGGACTCCAACTGCAACGCCTTTGAGGGCGAGGCGGCGCTCAAGTCGTGGTGAGGCAACGCGTAGTGGGGCAAGTCGTGGTGAGGCACGAACACGTCGTGACAGCGACGCGGACAGCGAGCGAGGAGGCGAACCAATGACCGACATCCGGTACGGGGCCAAGCAGACCCAGCGAAGCCACGAGATCGAGGCCAAAACGGCCGACATCTGGTCGCACGGCGTGACCGCGGTGTGGGAAACCGATCCCGAGCTGGTGGCGGCCGTGTTGCCGCCCCCGCTCGAGCCGGGGCCCGAGCCGCTCGTCCGGCTCACCATCACCTCGGTGGAGATGGCCGGCCTCCCCGCATTCGGCGCCGGGTGGTTCGGCGTGCAGGCCCGTCATGGCGACCGGATCGGCGAGTACCCGCTCTTCATGCCCATGAGCACCGAGCAGGCGACAGTCGGGGGCCGCGACACCTATGGCGAGCCCAAGAAGATCGCCGACGTGTGGACCCGGCGCGACGGGGACCAGGTGGAGGCGGGCATCGCCCGGATGGGTTTTGTCGTTTGCGAGGTCCGGGGCCGGGTGGTGGAGCAGCGCGAGCCCTACGAGAAGGAAAAGACCGATTTCTGGTTCAAGCTTTCGCCCTCGGCCGAGGCGCCCGGCGAGCTCGACCAGGACCCGCTCCTGGTGTACGGCGACAAGGTGGAGCGGGCCCGGGTGCACGAGGGGATCGAAGGCGAAGTCCTGCTGAAAGATGCGCCGCTCGACCCCATCGCCGATCTGGTCATCCGTCGGATGGTCGACCTCAACTGGACAGAGCGGACCTCGGCGCAGGTGGGCAAGGTCATCGGGACGGTCCCCCGGGCCGACCTGGTGCCGTTCATCCACCAGCGCTACGACGACCTGTCGATCCTCGGGGGTTCGCGCTGATGGGGACCCCCTACGTCATCATCTCGGCCGACACCCACGCCGGCCTCCCCGCCGACGAGTACCGGCGCTACCTCGACCCGGCGCACCACGCCGCCTTTGACGACTATCTGGCGGTGCGCCACGCGCGTCGGGACGAGATGCTGAAGATGAACTACGAGTACATCATGGGGTGGGAGACCGACAACGCCCAAGGGCTGCGCGGCGCCTTCGACCCCGAGCAGCGTGACAAGGAGTTGGACGCCGATGGCGTGGCCGCCGAGGTCATCTTTCCCGACGCCGACGCCATCACCGGCATGGCCGGCCCGCCCTTCGGCGCCGGGCTGTTGGGAGGCGAGATCACCGACCCCGAGCTCGCCTTCGCCGGGGCCCACGCCCACAACCGGTTCCTGGTCGAGTTGTGCGCGCACCACCCCGAGCGGCGCGGCGGCATCGGCCTGGTACCCATCACCCACGACGTGAAGCAGGCAGTGGCGGAGATCGAGTGGCTGGCCGAGCACCCCGGCATCCGCGGCGTGATGATCCCCACCATGTGGCGCGACCACCCGCCCTACAACCACCCGCAGTACGACCCGGTGTGGGCGGCCTGCCAGGCGGCTCATCTGCCGGTGCACACCCATTCGGGCGAGGCGCCCCAGGAGGAGTACAACGAGAACATCGGCATCTACCTGGCCGAGGCGGCCTGGTGGCCGGTGCGGCCCATGTGGCACCTCCTCTTCTCCGGTGTCTTCGAGCGGTTCCCCGGCCTGAAGTACGTGGTCACCGAGTCCGGCGCCTACTGGGCCGCCGACATGATGTGGAAGTGGGACCAGTACATGGGGGGCGGGCACACCACCAAGAAGCTGGCCGCGCTCCTGCAGGGCAAGATCTCGCGTCTGCCGTCGGATTACTTCGGCACCAACCTCTTCATCGGCGCCTCGACCATGTCGCGCGAGGAGCTCCGTCGCCGCTACGTGATCGGGTGCGACGTGATGATGTGGGGTACCGACTACCCGCACCCGGAGGGCACGTGGCCCCACACCGTGGAACGCCTGCGCACCGACTTCGGCTCTCTGCCGGTGGACGACACGGCCGACCTCCTCGGCCTGACCGCCGCCGCCTGCTACGAGTTCGACCTGGCGGCGCTGCGGCCGCTCGCCGACCGGGTGGGTCCCACGCCCGAGGACTTCGGGCAGGACCCGGACTCGCGTCGTGACCCCGACGCGGTCGCCCAAGCCCGCTGGTGGAAGGCGGACTACGGCATCACCAGCTGAGTAACGGGAAACTGAGGCAGCCGGTGATCCGGATCGGGTCGGAATCCCGGCGAAATGGAAGATAGGGCTTTTCGAGCCGCCACTCTCGCCGTGGGGCGGAGCCCTCCTGCCGGCCGCCCTACTGCTGAGGCTAGAGGGAACTCTCGATCCGGAATGGCTCCGGGTGGTCGGCAAGCCGGACCCGATACAGCTACGTCGAACTGCGGTTCTCCGCGGCATCATTCACGAGTGTCGACTCGCCGGGTGACCGCGTCAGATGTGTAATCGGCACGCGCAGGCTGGCTCCTTCCTTCCGTATGTCGGTTCCGTTCACCGCACAAGTGAATGATCCACGAATATGCGGATGCAGGTGGAGCCGGCCGTTCCATACTGAATCAGGGTCACCCCATTGTGGGCTACTGGTAACTGTTGATGGCGATGTTGGCCGGACTATCGACCAACAGCCTCTGCTCAACCTGGTAGCTCCGTCGCATCCGATCAACGAGCCTAAGGTGCATCTACGATGCAACGATGTTCTCGGGGACCGATCCGGAACCGATTCCCCGGCGTCAATGACGAATACCACGACGGGATCTGGAGACCGGGCCATGGCTGCGGCTCCAGCCAGTACGAGTTCACCATGTGGCTTTCGGCCCTATTGGGCCGGCCCCTGCAGCAGTAGCCTTGAGGTGGATTCTCCGTCCGAATCCACTGCTCCGGGGGGTGATCGCAACGGAGTGGCGAACGAGGGCGGCAGGTCGTCACGAAGCAGCACAGGGGAGGATGACCATGACGGTGGCCGTAGCCGAGACACCATCGCACCCGAATGGCCTAAGGAACGCCTTGGGCAGGCGACAGCTCTACCGTTACCCGAACACCGTGCCGCGCCTCGGGTATCTGGGGGTCGTGACGCTCACCACGATCATGCTCTATTACCTCTACTACGAGGAGGGGGCCCTCACGCCGTTGATGCTCCCCTATTACCACATGTCGTTCCAGTACTTCCTCTACCTGCTGGTGGTATCGAACGCGATCGGTGCATTCTCCGCTCTGATCGGAGGGTTGTCGGACCGCATCGGCCGCGCCAACATGACGATCTACGGCACGCTCGTCGTCGGGCTGGTCCAGCTGGGCATACCGGACATCCACTCGAAGTTCGGCTTTGCTCTCGCGTATTGCGTGATCGGGTTCGTGGAGGGGGTCATCCTGGTGTCCACTCCCGCGCTCATGCGCGACTTCTCTCCACAGATGGGACGGGGTGCCGCCATGGGATTCTGGGCCCTCGGGCCCACCATGGGCGCCCTGGCTGCCAGCCTGGTCGCCACCCACACCCTCACGCACCTCCACCCCTGGCAAGATCAATTCACCATCTCTGGCCTGGCCTGCTTGGGCGTGGTGGCGATCTCCTTCTTCTCCCTGCGCGAACTGTCCCCACGGCTTCGGGACCAGCTCATGGTCTCGGAACGGGACCGGGCGCTGGTCGAAGCCAAGGCCCAGGGGCTGTCGGACAAGGACGTGATCTCCGCTTCCGCCCACCCGTTCCGATCGATGCTTCGGCTTGACCTGATCACGTCCTCGTTGGCCATCTCGCTCCTGTTGCTCTTCTACTTCGCGTCGGTGAGTGTGCTCACCCTCTACTGGGTTGTGGTCTTCGGGCGCTCCACCGCCGACGCCAATGGCATCAATGTCTGGTATGCCGCCTGTCTGTCCGGCACCCTCATCCTCTTCGGCGTGCTGTCTGACCGGCTGCGCGTGCGAAAGCCCTTCATGCTCGTCGGTGCGGTGGCCTGCATCGTGATGACGGTGTTCCTGATACTGCAGGTCGATCATCCCCATACCGGCTACTACTCGAACGTCCTCATCGTGGTCCTGCTTGCCGTGGCCATCGGATGCGCCTACGCGCCCTGGATGGCCGGCTATACCGAGCAGGTCGAGCGGCACAATCCCGCGCTCACGGCGACGGGGCTGGCTGTGTGGGGCTGGATCCTGCGCATCGTGGTGGCTCTCTCCTTCCTCGTCCTCCCGTGGGTGATCACCACCTCCACGACGCTGGTCGACAATCAGGGAGCGGCCGCCACGCTGCAGGCCATCCAGGCAGCCGTGCCGTATGCCCCCTCCACCACGGCGTGCGCTGCTCAGAGTGCTCCTGCGAGCGTCATCGCTGGGCTGCAGACGACGGGCGAACCGGGTCCCCAGACGCTGGCCAAGGTGATCATCTCCTGCGACCAGTCCCACAATCTGTCGGCGGCCGTGGCCGCGGCCGGTGGGCTTTCCAACCCCCAGGTGCAGGGGCTCCTGGCCTACAACCCGCTGGCCATTGCCATCGAAAACGGACAGGCGGTGAGCGACAACGAGATCGCGGCCAAAGTGGGCGCTCATTCGCAAAATCTGGCCAGCCTGCTCAGGGCCGAGAAAGAGCTCGTTCCCGCGCAGAAGGCGTCGCCCGCCCAATGGAAGCGCTGGTGGTGGGTCTGTCTCGGGGGCCAGGTCGTGTTCGGGCTCCTGGTGTTCACCATGAAAGGCCGGTGGAGCCCGAGGTCCGCCAGGCGTGATTTTGAGGACCACGAGCGCCTGGTCGCGAAGGAGCTGTCCAAGATCCACCAAGAGTTGGGAGCCAGCGAGAAGGTGGGTGCCCCGTAGCCGAGCAACGGTGACCGACCCCTGGGTCACTTTCGCGGCCAACGATGGCCCAGCACACCTTGGGGGGACCACCTCATCATCGCGACATAGGAGACTTCGGCATTGGATTCTCGTCGCCGAGCTGTCTCGGCAGCATCTTTGGCGCCGGCCTGGCGATCATCCCAGGATTCTCGCAGAGCCCGTCTCGCTCCGACCGACTCGCCCAGGTCCCAGACGCGCCGGGCGCCGCAACAGGAGCGAGCACGGGAGCCGCCTGCCCCGACTCCGGGGCATACGGAACCGCGCTCCGCAGCCAGTGCTGCGGTTGCCGCCGACCGCACCCGGTCGGGTGCAGAACAACGCGCCAGAACGACAACCGTCACCATCGCGGCCGTGGCGCAGACGTACACATCCGGTGCGCTCGCGGGCGGGAGGCACGGTCGGTGCCGGGCCCCGAGCTCCTGGGCGTTTTCGAATGCAGCGATCGTCTCGATGATGTGATGCCGCAGAACGGCGATTGAAGGGCTCTTGCGGACGACCAACGCAGATGTTCGGATCTGACTTCACACGTCGAATGTGACAGAGTACGCAGCCGATGACCGACGTCTTCTTCGATCGAAACACGTCACTGCCCAATCGCCTCAACGTGTCGGCCCATCACGGCCCAGAGCTGATCATGCGCCTTGATCCCGTACCTCAGACGTGCCGCCTTGGATCATTGCGGACCAGCGTGGCCAGCTTCGTTATTGATGCGTTGGCAGGGATTGCCGTGGACGGAGACGAGGAGACATGGACGTTCACCTCCCAGATGTCGGTGCGCATGATCAATGCGCCGGCGCCTGCATACGTCGAAGGACGTGCGACGGTGCTTCGACAGGGTGCCCGATCGGCCACCTGCGAGGTAACCCTCGTCGATGAGGGTGGTCGTCGCTACGGCTACGGCGTACTCAGCTTCGTTCGAGTGGCTCGTCGCGAGGGCGATCCGGTCAAGCACGCCTTTAATTCAGTGGCCGACGCCGAGAGGAGATTCCTGGGGCCGGTCATCGAGAACCCTCTTCCCGAGGAAATGGAAATCGACATCATCGACGGCTCGGCAGGAACGGTCGAAGTGGTGGTCCAGGACAAACTTCGAAATCCGTCGGGCGCAATGCAAGGAGCCATGGTCGCCTGCGTCGCGGAGGTGGCGGCCGAGGAGATGATCAGCGCCCGGTATGGGCGTCCGGCCTACGTCAGTGACCTCGATGTCCGGTACCTTTCGCAGGTCAGGGTGGGTCCGGTCAGAACGACCTCAACCTGGTTGGGCGACGAGCCGGGGTCGTGGCTTCGGGTGGAGCTGCACGATGTCAGCTCGGGGGTACTCCTGACCCACGTTCTGGCCCGGGCAACGGCCGAGGAGTGACTGGCAACGACTGACCACGATGGGAGCCGCCACAGCCGCCCAGATGCGGTCCACCGTCGAGAACGGCTCCACATTCGGGGCAGAGCAGGTGAGCCCAGCATGCCGCCTCGCCACCTTGATCGGGAGCCGACTGGATGGTCGCGTCGTTGCACCCTTCGCTCTGCTCGGGGATCGAGAGGAAGTCGATGGAAAAGCAGACCCGTCCGATCGGCTCCACTTCGTGCTCGACCTCGGGAGGTATCGCCTGGGCGGAGCCGGAACCCACGATGACATTCAGTTCGGGCTCGGTCTGTGCGACGAATCGCAGGTGACCATCGTGCACAACGATCCGGCCCCACGTTCCCGCCGCGGTTCGGTGCGCTCGTCTGAGACTGGCGGGCATCGTGTGCTCGTCCCATCTCGGGCTCGTTCGAACCAGCTGGGCTCCTTCTGGCATTTCGGCTCGATCACAGAGTGGACAGTCGAGAGGCTTCCCGAGACGACCGTCCCGGCCTCCAGCGTCCAATACCCATCCACGGAGTTGGAAGGGCGGGCGATGACGAACGTGCTGGCCGTGGCCGCATGAGAGCTCTGCCACCCAGTCACCCTCTTCGTCCTGGTGGTAGCCGATGATCACTCGCTGCACGAGTCCAGAGTACCGACATGACTGCTGGGGCAAACGAAAGGAACAGACGCCACGAGCTGAGGGTGATCCGTCGAGCGTCAATGCGCTTTCGGCGTGGTGCTCCCTTGGACGAGGGGCTGTCCGGTAGCGAGGAGACCGAATTGGTGACACGTCCGTCCCACGACAGCGTGGGATGTCCAGGCCGTCCGGCATGTCGTCTGCGGAGCGGTGATAGCAGGACATGGTCGTCGTGGTCGCCCACGCGAAGTAGTCGGGCAGTACCGGTCGAACCCGAACGTCGTCACCGAGACCGATATCGGCCAACGCCTGATCGAAACACGCGATCGCTCGACGATCCATTTCCTCGTGAGGACCGTTGCCGCTGGGCATCCGCACCACCGAGGACCGTACCGGTGACAGAAAGGTCGGGCCAGAGAGGCCGGATTCACCGAGTCGTCGGTCCCCTCCTCGCGCGTCAGCCGGCGATTTGGGACGGTTCGGCGAAGGCGAGCAGGGCAGCGCGATCCTGGGGGAGAGCGAATCCTGCCTTGATCGTCTTGTCCACGTCGGCCGTGTAGAGCTGCAGATACCTGGCCCGTGACGGATAGAGCTGTGCGAGCCGTGCCGCCGAGAAGGGCTTCGTCGAACCGAGCAGCAGGCAGATCGTCGAAGGATTCGGCCCGGGGGCACCCGACAGTGTCGCGACGGGGACGTCGGTCGGCGGTGTTCGGATACCGCCCTGTGCGACCCCGTCACTGTTGCGAACGACCTGCGGTGTCGCGCCCGGCGTCACCTCGATGCGCGGGGCGGTAACCGGAGCCTTTCCCGCTGTCAGCCAGGTGGTCAACGCACGCAACGCCGCCTTGGCGACGATGTGCATCGGACCATTGTTGATCGGCACGCCGCAATTCATGTACTTCGCCGAAGATCCGAGGAGATGGGCGTCGGCGTGAGCGGTGCCGACGACCTCCCAGAGCCGGAAGTGGCTGCTGTCGGGTTGGCGGGCTGCGTACGAGTTGAGGATGCTCCCCACGTCGGTCTCGGTCTGGATATCCATTATGGGTGTCTGTTGATCGGTACGGAAGATCGTCGGCGTACCGCTGATCGCGCCGGCGATGTCGGCATACTTGCCCGGAGCCACCAGCGGCAAGCCAATCGCACCGCGGCTGTGGATGAAGAACCCGTCGAAAACCTGGGTGAGGGGCTGCACGCCATTGACATAGGTGACCAGGGCGAATGCCGACTGCGACTCACCCGCCGCGATCAGCCGCTGCGGCTGGAGCCCACCCAGGCCTGCGCCGGCGCGGACGGCGCGGGCGACCTGGGTGAAGATGTCGAACGAGTAGCCATCGCCGGGATGACTGAGCATGCCGTAGCGTGCCGGATCGATGGCTTTGAGGCCTTTGCCCGCGTCTTGGGAGCCAGGAACGCCCGCGACGCTCACAAGCACCGGGCCGCCCTCCACGCCGATGCGCTGAGCCGACACGCCGACCCAGGCATCGCCGGCCCTTGCGATCTCCTCGCTGAGGCTGGTCCATTCGGGATCGGCGTCGACGCCGCCGCTGACGTTCAGCCACTCGACGACGACGGTGCCGCTGAACGCCGAGGGCTTGGCCGGTTCCCGCACCACGACACGGGTGCGGTACGCCGCACCCGTGTCGGGGAGGAACGTCCAGCGCCCGTCCGACGTCAGCGCGCCCACGTCCTTGTAGGAAGTCGCCGTTCCGGCCGCAGCGAACTCGTGTTGCACGTAGCCGATCCGTTGCAGGTTGGGCGGGGTCGCTTCCCCCATGTACACGCCGTTTCCACCGGCGAGCGCCGACAATTCGGCCGCCGGACCAGACGGGATCGAGCGCGTCGACGCGGAAGTTGTGCTCGGGTTGGCTTGGCCGCTGCCACTGGAGCAGCCGGCCAGACCCAGCAACGCCAGACAGGTCAGCGCGATCGCAGCCCGCATCGTCCTACGCGACATCCCGCCGCCTCGCTCGGTCGTCGTCATTGACACCCCTCCCACTGACTTCGCGTACTGGTCGTACCGGCCGCCTCCGAGGCGTCCCTGGTCGCGGGAAAGAACCGAACGGTGAAGAGATGGCAGATCCGGCCAACCATGGCTGGATATGTCAAGCGTCGGATCCGGGTTCTCCCCCGAGGCTCAGAGGCGCGTCCCGACGCCCTTCTCGAGGACCTCGAGGCTCTCGGAGATTGTGGTCGCCAGGTCCCCGCCATTGAAGAACCAGTGGGTCTGGGCCGCCTGGATCACCCCTCCGACCGCGGCGGCCAGCATGGTGGGAACCAACGCGTCGCTCGTCAATCCCAGCCGAGATCCGAAGAAATCGGCCATCACCCGCTGTGACTTCAATTGGATCCCTCCGACCACCGACCTCAACACGCTCGGAGTCGCGGACACCACAGTTGTCCATTGGCGGAGGAGCGCCATGTCCTCGGCTGAGACCACCTGTTCGAGCGCACGTCGCAACGAGTGCAGAGGGGGCGCGTCGGTAGGAAGTGCGGCCAGCGCCGCCCGGAGGGCGTCGCTGCGTCTTTCGATCCTCACCTGCAGGACGTCTTCTTTGGCGGGAAAATAGCGATAGAGTGCGGGCCGAAATGTGAGCCTCTGAAGCGATCTGCTCGACGGTAACCTCGCCCCAGCCGCGATCGTCGAACAACCGGAGAGCGACGGCTTCCAACTCGGAGACCATCATCTCCGAGCGCTTCGCCCTCAACTGCAGGGCCAGCGGCTGGGTTGCCAACTCGATCCTCCCGTCGATCATGCGGCCTGCTCAAGGTCCGAGAAAGAGCCAGGTCGCCGTATCGAGCCTATGACAACGGCCATCATGGCCGGACAGGTGCCGGTCGTCCCCGACGGGAACCCGGCCGCCTCATCGACCTCGGAACGCCGCGGTGCGTTTCTCCATGAAGGCCTGGGCGCCCTCGCGGGCGTCGTCACTTTGGAAGATGCGGCGGCTCTGTTCGGCGGTGGCCAGGCCGGCCTTGGACCCAATGCTGACGGCCTCGCGCATCAACCGCTTGGTCAACTGCACCCCGAGCGGGCCATTCGCCGCCACCTCGGCGGCCAGGGCGTTGGCCGCGGTGAAGAGATCCGCCGCCGGCACCACCTGATTGACCAAGCCCACGGCCGCGGCTCGTTCCGCTCCGATCAGCCGACCGGTGAGACCCATCTCGAGAGCCAGCGCCTGAGGGACCCGAAGCGAGAGCAGAGTGCCACCGCCGGCGGCGTACAGCCCCCGCTTGACCTCGGGAAGTCCGAAACGGGCGTGTTCGGCGGCAACGGCGAGATCACACGCCATCATGATCTCGAAGCCTCCCCCCACCGCCGCACCGTTGACGGCCGCCACCAGAGGCTTGGGATAGGAACCGCTCATGAACTGGGCCAACACCACGGCGCCGGGTCGCGACGGTGACGCGGCCGAGCTGTCGTTCCAGTCGCCGAGGGCACTGAGGTCCATGCCGGCACAGAAGACCCGCTCGCCGGCACCGGTGACGACCACCGCCCGGACCGAGTCGTCGTCGAGGATGTCCTGCAGTGCGATCCCCAGCTCGTCCATCAGCGGCGGGTTGAGAGAGTTGGCCGCCTCCGGGCGGTTGAGCGTCAGTACCTCGATCTGTTGGATCCGCTCTCTGAGAATGAGCACGTGACTCCTAGCGGCCGAGGGGGGTGGTCGATGCCAATTCGGCCGCTGCCGCCATGCTGTCAAGCACCACGTCCCCGAAGGCGGCCATGGTCGGGTTGTCCGCCTCCCCCGACACCACCCGGGCATACCCCGCCTCGAGCACGATGGCGAGCTTGAACCGGGCCAGGATCACGTAGTAGTCGATCTCCTCCACGCTGCGCCCGCTGACGGTGGCGTAGTGGTCAAGCATCTCGGCCCGGGTGGGCATCCCCGTGCAGTCGACGTACCCCTTGGTCCGGTCCTCGCCCGGATCGGTCCATCCGTTCATGACCCAGGCCAGGTCGAGCAGCGGGTCTCCGACCGTCGACATCTCCCAGTCCACCATGGCCGCCAGCCGGGCCGGGGCGCCATGGTGGAACATCACATTGGCGAACTGGTAGTCGCCGTGGATGATGCCCGGCTCCCAGTGGCTCGGTTTGTGGTTGCGCAGCCAATCGGCGGCCACCTCGAGGCCGGGGATGTCACGGAACGTGACCGCGTCGAGGTGGGCCATCCACCGATCCACCTGTCGGTCGTGGAAGCCGTCGGGGGTGCCGAATCCCTCGAGGCCCTGGGCCTTCCAGTCCACCCGGGCCAGGCGGGCGATGCCGTCGACCAGCTGGATGCCCAGCCCGTAGCGCGCATCCAGATCGGTGCCGAAGGGTTCGGGCCAGCCGTCCATGTTCATCGGGGACCAGCCGTCCACCAGACTCATCAGGTAGAAGGACGATCCCATCACCTCGTCGTCGTCACAGGCGGCAAAGGCCTCGGGATGGGGCACGTCGGTGCCGTTGAGGGCGTGGAGCACCCGGTACTCGCGCATCATGGTCTTGTTCCGACCCTTGGGCACCACCCGGGGCGGTCGTCGCAGTACGGCGCGGAAGTCCCCCCGCCGGATCTCGAAGATCTCGTTTGATGCCCCGCCGCTGATGAAGGTCGAGGTCACCTGTTCCCCTTTCCCCGGGAGATCCTGCGTGTCCATCCACGCACCCAGGCGATCCTCGTTCACCAGGCCGGCGGTCCGGGCCGCGATAGCCGCTTCCTCTTCCGGGGTGGGCTTCACCATGGTCTCAGGCTCCTTTGGATTTGGGGGAATGCGGTGGTGTCGCTGAGTGCGACCCGGCGAGGGACGCGTTTGATTCGACCGTTCCGGGGTCATCGGGATAGGGCTCGACGAAGGCGGTCTCGGTGGCTGCCATCAGGCCGTCATACAACTCGGTGGGGGGCGCCTGGGTCGCCGGGTGGCGGACCCGCGACGCCATGATGCCCTCCCGATGTCGGAGGGCGAACATGCTCTCCCGCCGGCCGGAGTACGCCACCGGTTGGCGCACCATCCAGACGATGCCTTCGGCCGCCACCTCGGAGGGTTCCCAATCCGAGTGGTCGGCGCCGGGGGCATTGGCCACGAAGCCCTCCGAAGCCACGGCCATGTCGATGCGGAAGCAGTTGACGGCGATACCGTCGCCGGCCAGTTGAGAGGCGGCGTCGACCGTCAAGCGTTCGAGGGCCACTTTGGACATGCCGTAGGCCATCAGCGACGGGTAGGGATAGAGGGCGGCCACCGACGAGATGTTGACCACCGACCCCCCACCGGCCGAACGCATGGCCGGGACCGCCCGGCGGATGGCGATCATCGGGGCCCGCATGTTCACCTGCATCACCAGGTCGAACCGGTGCAGCGGGATGTCCAGGTCGCCGATGAACGTGATGGCCGCGTTGTTGATCAGGATGTCCAGCCGGCCGAAGTGGTCGAGCGTGGTGGTCACCATGGCTTCCACTTCGGCGTCGACGGCCAGGTTGGTGGGGACGGCCAGTCCCCGCCGCCCCGCCGCCTCGACCCGGGCCACCGACTCGTCGAGGGTGCCCGATGTGCGCTGGGGATGGTCGCGAGTGGACCGGGCGGCGCAGGCCACATGGCAGCCGGCCGCGGCCAACGCCACCGCGGTGGCCGCGCCAACCCCCCGGCTGGCCCCGGTGACCAGGGCCACCTTCCCGTCGAGATCGTCCATACCCTGCCTCCCCCCGCCCGGGGCGGCTCGTCCAGCGCCAGGTACAAACATTATGTATGTTAGATACACGATGAATCAAGCGCCGCCGGACCGCCTCTCCGAGGCCGGAGACCCCCCGTCCCTGCGGGCCGCCCACGTCCGTGACACCCGGCGGGCTCTCCTCGATACCGCCCGGCAGGTGTTCGCCGACCACGGTTTCCAGGCCACCCGGACCGAGGAGATCGTCCAGCGGGCCGGTTTGACCCGGGGGGCGCTCTATCACCACTTCCGTGACAAGGAGGATCTGTTCCGCGCTGTCCACGAGGAGATTGTCGGCGAGGTGACCCAGCTGCTGAGGCGGCGATCCGGCGACGGTCGCGCCAACGCCTGGGCCCTGTTTCGGGCCAACAGCGAGATCTACCTCGATGCGGCCTCCACCAATCGTGCCTACCGGCAGATCGTCCTGATCGACGGGCCGGCGGTGATGGGTTGGAATGCCGTGTCCGAACGGCGTGATGGACCGACCCACCGGATCTTCCAGTACTTGCAGGACGCCATGGACGAAGGAGTCCTGGAGCAACAGCCTGTCGAGCCGCTCGGCCACCTGCTGTCCGCCCTCGGAGTGGCCGCAGCCATGTACGTGGCCCACGCCGACGACCCCGAAGCCGCGCGCCGGGAGATCACCCGGTGCTACGAGCGGTTCCTGGCCGGTCTCGGGGTGGTCGACGTGCCGCCGGTGGGGGCCACCCACGAGCCGGAGCCGGCCCACCCGGAGGTGTCATCGGGCTAGCTCGCAGTATCCGACCACACTCGCGGCCGTCGGGCGATGACCGCACCATCAGAAGGGAAGACAATGGCCTGGGATTTCTCCACCGAACCGGCGTTCCAAGAGAAGCTGGACTGGGCTCGCCAGTTCGTCAGCGACAAGGTCGAGCCCCTCGACATCATCTACCCCCACAAGCAGTTCCACCCGTTGGACGATGAGTTGCGGCCCATCGTCGATCCCATGAAGCAGGAGGTGCGGGATCACGACCTGTGGGCCGCCCACCTGGGCCCGGAGCTCGGCGGCAAAGGGTACGGCCAGGTCAAGCTGGCCCTGCTCAACGAGATCCTCGGGGTGTCCCAGTGGGCCCCGATCGTGTTCGGGACCCAGGCGCCCGACACCGGCAACGCCGAGATCATCGCGCACTACGGGACCGAGGAGCAGAAGGAGAAATACCTCCTGCCGCTGCTCAACGGCGAGGTGTTCTCCTGTTACTCGATGACCGAGCCCCAGGCCGGCTCGGACCCCCAGCAGTTCACCACCGCCGCCGTGCAGGACGGCGACGAGTGGGTCATCAACGGGTGGAAGTTCTTCTCGTCCAACGCCCGCACCGCTGCCTTCCTCATCGTCATGGCCGTCACCGATCCCGAGGTGAGCATCTACCAGGGGGCGTCGATGTTCCTGGTCCCGACCGACACCCCCGGCGTCAACATGGCCCGGCATGTGGGACTCGCCGGCGAGTCCGAGGAGGAGGGCATGCACGCCCTTATCCACTACGACAACGTCCGGGTCCCAGCCGACAATCTGCTGGGGGGCGCGGGGCAGGCCTTTGCCATCGCCCAAACCCGCCTCGGGGGTGGCCGGGTGCACCACGCCATGCGCACCGTGGCCACCTGCCAACGGGCCCTCGACCTGCTCTGTGAGCGGGTGCTGAGCCGGGAGACCCAGGGAAGCCTGCTGGCCCGGAAGCAGTTCATCCAGGGGGACATCGCCGACTCCTACGCCGAGCTGCAGCAGTTCCGGCTCCTGGTGCTGTACACCGCCTGGGAGATCGACCAGGTCAAGGACTACCGGCGCACCCGCAAGAACATCGCCGCCATCAAGGCGCTCACCCCCAAGGTCGTCCACGACGCGGTGTGGCGCTCCATGCACGCCCATGGGGCGCTGGGCGTATCCAATGAGATGCCGTTCGGGAGCATGTGGATGATGGCGCCGATCATGAGCGTGGTGGACGGCCCCACCGAGGTGCACAAGGTGACGGTGGCCCGCGAGGTCCTGAAGGACTACCAACCGGCACCCGGTCTGTGGCCCACCGCCCATCTCCCGGCCCAGCGGGAGGCGGCGCGGGAGAAGCTGGCCGCTCATATCGAGCACGTCGTCGGCAATTCGTAACCTCGACCGATGCGAGCCGCCCGCTGTCTTGCCTACGGGCCCCCATCGACCGTCGTGGTCGTCGAGGTGCCCGATCCGGTGGCCTCGGAAGGACAGGTGGTGGTCGACGTGGCGGCCGCGGCCGTCAACTTTCCCGACGTCCTGGTCGTTGCCGACAAGTACCAGATCAACATCCCGGTGCCCTTCACCGTGGGCAGCGAGTTCGCCGGGACCGTCAGGGCCGTCGGGGACGGGGTTGGGGGTCTTTCGGTGGGGGACCGGGTGATGGGCTCGGCCCTCTTCGGGGCGTTCGCCGAACAGATCGCGGTGGCTGCTGCTTCGCTCCAGACCGTCGACCCGGCGGTCGACCTGGCCACCGCGGCAGCCTCCGGGGTTGCCCATTGCACCGCCTACCACGCCCTCCGGAGCGTGGCGCGGGTCGAGCCGGGGGAGTGGATTGTGGTCCTCGGGGCGGCCGGCGGGGTCGGCCTCGCCGCCGTCGAGTTGGGAGCCGCCCTCGGAGCCCGGGTGTTGGCGGCGGCATCGTCCTCCGAGAAGCTCGCCCTGTGTCTCGAACGCGGGGCCGAGGCGGGGGTGAACTACGGGACCGAGGACCTGAAGGTGCGGATCAAGGAGATCACCGGCGGCGGCGCTCACGTGGTGGTCGACCCGGTGGGTGGGACGGTTGCCGAACCGGCCCTTCGGGCCCTCGCCTGGGGTGGTCGGTTCGTCACGGTGGGGTTTGCCTCGGGGGAGATCCCCCGTATCCCGCTGAATCTGGTGCTGCTCAAGGGCGTGTGGGCCACCGGGTTCACCATGGAAGGCTTCGCTCGTCACCAGGCCGGCGATCGGGAGCGGGACCTGGCCGAACTGGCCGAGCTGGCCCGGACCGGCCGCGCCGCTCCGTATATATCGGCGACCTATCCCCTGGACCAGGTGGGTCGGGCGCTGTCCGACCTGAGCGAACGCCGGGCCACCGGCAAAGTGCTGGTGGACCCCACCCGCTGAAGGCAACGCCCCTTCAAAGGTAGGTTCTGGGCGGCTAGACCGGAGGCAACGCATGGGCATTTACAATCACACGGGACAGGTCGTAACTGATCTCGAACGCTCCAAGCAGTTCTATCAAGAAGTACTCGGCTTCAAGTTTTGGTACGAGATCTCGCCGCCTGACGGGCCGACCGCCAAACTCTGCGGACTTTCGCCACCTCTGGGGGTTACCGCCTCCTACCTGGTTCTCGATGGCTTCGTGCTCGAACTGATGCGCTTTTCGGCTCGTGGTGCCACCGCACCGTTTCGGCAACGCGTGATGAACGAGCCTGGGCTCACTCATCTGTCGATCTCCGTCGACGACGTGCGGGCCACAGCCGAGAAAGCTGTTGAGTTCGGCGGTCAGATCATTGAGGAGACCGATGTCGGCACCGCTGTCTTTATCCGGGATCCCGACGGTCAGCTGCTCGAGCTCCTTCCGGTGGCTTACCTGACCACTCTGTCACCCAAACCCTGAGTGCTCAGCTGAGTCGGGAACAGACCCAGAGCTTCGGATGCTCGGGTCTAGGCTAACTCCATGCTGTTCGGCGTTCGATTCGACTTTCGCAATCCGGACTTTGCTGACACTGCCATGGCCGACCGGTATGCGGCCGCCCTCGACATGGCACAGTGGGCTGATCGGTTGAGCTGCGCAAGCATCACGATATCCGAGCATCATGGTTCTCAGGACGGTTATCTTCCTAGTCCCATTCCGATGCTGGCCGCGATGGCAGCTCGCACGACGGACGTTCGCTTCATGATTGCAGCGCTGATCGCACCATTCCACGACCCGCTGCACCTGGCTGAGGACATGATCGTGCTCGACCTCTTGAGTAAAGGTCGGGTCGACCTGGTCGTCGCTGGTGGCTATGTTCACGAAGAGTTCGCCATGTTCGGTGTGCCGATGAGCGAGCGGGGCAAGCGGGTAACCGAGATCGTGACTGTACTTAAAGCGGCTTTTTCCGGTAGGCCGTTTGAATATCGCGGCCGCACCGTGCACGTTACGCCGGCGCCCTTTCGGCCAGGCGGTCCGTCTGTCTCGCTCGGCGGGAGCAGCAAACCGGCCGCCGAACGGGCCGCCCGTATAGCTGACGGATTCATTCCGTCAAGGCCCGAAGTATGGACGTATTACCGCGACGAGGTGAAGAGGCTCGGGCGGCCGGATCCTGGCCCTTGTCCGATCGGTGCGAACCAAGTAGTGGCCTTGGCCAAGGATCCCGAGGAGGGGTGGGAGCGGATGTCGCCGTTCTTCCTTCACGAGACGAACGCCTATGGCACCTGGCAAGCCCAAGACGATGTTGCAAGCCCGTTCCGCCGCGTTTCTGACACGGGCGAGCTGCGTACTACCGGCCAGTACCGCGTGCTCACTCCTGAGCAATTCGTGGAGGAGCTGCGCGACTCACCGTTTCCTTTCGCACTCCTCCATCCTATGTGCGGGGGCATGCCGCTCGAGTTGGCCTGGTCCAGCCTGCTCCTTTTTGAGCACGAAGTGTTGCCGGCGTTTGCATAGGGACTTGAGCGACACATCTCGCGAATGGGTCCCGAGACGTCCATGGCGGGCTTATAGGCGGTGGTCCGAAGGCGGAGGACTGCCCGACTCGTCGATTTGGCGCCCAGTAGGGTGCAATTCACATAGGTCGCGCCCTCCGTCCGGAGATCGTCGGAGAGATGAACTGACTGTGCTTCTGAGTCGATCTTGGCTCCGGCGAGGATGCCATCGTCGGCTCCGCGGCCCGCGGTGTGGTCGCCTGACGACATCACGATCTAGGGTTGCAAAATCGCGATCGAGATCTAGACAGGAGAATCTGAGATGACGCTGTTTGACGCATTTCGCTACGACGGTAAGCGGGTCCTGGTGGTGGGAGGCGCCACCGGCATGGGTGCCGCCGCCGCCCAACTGGCGATGGATGCCGGCGCCGAGGTGGTGGTGATGGACTTCGCCGAAGTCACCCTGGCCGGAGTCAAAGCCATCTACGTCAACCTGGCCGACCGGCCGTCGATCGACAACGCGATCGGTGAGTTGGGCGGAAAGGTGGACGTGCTCCTGTCCTGCGCGGGGGTGGCCGATGGCACTCCGGGCATCGAGCGGATCAACTTCATCGGCCACCGGTACATGATCGGCGAGATGATTGCCGCCGGCATGTTGGGCCGGGGGTCGGCCATTGGGTTCATCTCGTCGGCGGCCGGCCTCGGCTGGGAGGCCAACCTGCCCGAAATCCAGGAGCTCCTGGGCATACCGGACTTCGATGGCGCCGTGGCCTGGGTGGAAGCCCACGGCAAGGCGGACTACATGTCGACGAAGCAGTTCATGTGCGCCTATGTCGCCAGCCAGGCCTTCCCCTTGCTCAAGCAGGGTATCCGGATCAACGCCATCTGCCCCGGCCCCACCGACACCCCGCTTGCCCAGGCCAACAAGGAGATGTGGCTGGGGTTCGGCGCCGACTTCCGCGGCGAGCTTGGGATCGAGCCTTCCACGCCCCTAGAGCAGGCCTACCCGCTGATCTTCCTGTGCAGTGATGCCGCTGCCGCCATCACCGGGATCACCATGATCACCGACGCCGGATATATGAGCTCGGGCATCACCGGCTCCTTCCCGGAGGCCACCGCCGTCGCCAACTTCCTGCTATTCCGGTAGGCGAGTCTCTGTCCCGGGCGCGGGTGCGGTTCAGACCGGTGGTCGGGGAGTAACGGCCACCAAGGGAATGTGGGCGCTGGCACCGCAGCGCAACACGGTGTCCACCACCCGTACCAGCTCATCGACCTCCATAACGCTGCCGCTCAGGTAGTTGCGCGCCTGCCAGATCGGAAAGAAGTCGGCGGCTACGTCCCTGTCCCACCCGTTCGCAAATTCGGTGGCCGACGCCCCCTCGCCCCCGGCGCAATCGCCCACGATTACGCGGGTGAAGCCGACCGCCGGGTGTTCATTGCGCCACGCGTCGACCATGGTGTCCAGCGCCGCCTTGCTGGTGGCATAGGCGCCCAGGCCGGGCCAGGGCGGGGTGAAGGAGGCGCTGATCGATGACAGGTAGGCGGCGACCCCCCGAGACTCAGTGAGGTAGGGAATGGCGGCAGCGGTGATGAGCGCGGCGCCGACAACGTTGGTGTCGAAGGTGCGACGCCAGGTCTCACCGCTGATGTCGACCAGCCGGCCCAGCGGTCCGACGCCGGCAGCGTACACGAGGGCATCGATCCGACCAAGTTCGTCGGCTGCCTCCTCGACGGCCGCCTTGCACGACCGGTCATCGGTGACGTCACACGCAATGGCCAGCGCGCCGTTACCCGCCTCCTTGGCCGCGTCGACCAGACGGTCGAGCCGCCGAGCTAAGAGGGCGACAGTGGCCCCACGCTCCCCGAGCCCGATGGCAATTGAGCGACCGAGGCCGCTCGACGCCCCGACGATTACCGTTTTCATGGTGTGGTGAATCTTAGGGGTCAATCTGACCGCCCCTGACCTGTGTCCAGGCCGACCCCCGCCCAGCCACGCCTCCACTCCGATGGCCCGCAAGGCCTGCGAAGCCGTCGGGGACTTCTCGAGGTCGACGCGGCTGCGCCCAATGGTCCGCTCGGATGTGCCGGACCCCAGCGGACATTGCCGAATCTGAAACGTGGCACCACCTCGCGAGAGTGCTTGACTGTCGGGGTTTCGTTGAAACGATGGGTGGTCCCCACGCGTCGAGAGCCGCCAAGGAGAAGGGAAGCGATCATGGAGCTAGAGGGTAAGAAGGCAGTAGTGGTCGGAGGTGCCTCCGGCATGGCCCGAGCGACGGCGGCCGCTTTGGTGTCGGGTGGGGCGAGTGTGGCGATTCTGGATCGACCCACGTCGAAGGGCGCCGAGGTTGCCTCCGAGCTCGGGCATGGCACCACCTTCCATCCTTGCGATGTGATCGATGCCGCCGGCACGGAAGAGGCCCTCGCTGGCGCCATCGATGTGCTGGGCACGATCCATATCGCCGTCAACACCGCCGGAGGCGGCCTGAGCAAACGGACGGTGTCCAAGGACGGACCGATGGAGCTGGACTTCTTCACCGGCATCGTTGAGTTGAACCTGATCGCCACCTTCAATCTGAACCGCCTCGAGGCGTGGCAGATGAGCAAGAATGATCCTGACTCCGGGGACGAACGTGGGGTGATCATCAACACCGCGTCAATTGCCGCCTTCGAGGGTCAAATCGGTCAAGTTGCCTACAGCGCGGCCAAGGGCGGGCTGGTGGGCATGACCCTGACCATGGCCCGCGATCTGGGCTCGCTCGGTATCCGCGTGCTCACCATCGCCCCCAGCCTTTTTGCGACCGGGCTCACCGAGGGGATTCCGGATGAGATGGCCAAGGATCTGGTGCGTGATGCGGCCTTCCCTCGACGCCTCGGCCGACCCGAGGAGTACGCCAAGTTGGCGTTGGCGATCATCGACAATCCCATGCTCAACGGGACCACATTCCGACTCGACGGGGGCACCAGGTTCTCGCCGAAATGATCCGAGACTCCCGGCCCGGCGATGCGAGCTGAAGGAATGAACGGTCGATCGGCGTCGGGGACGTCCCTGCATGCGGTAGCCGACGCTGAGACCGATGGCAACGTCGGCTTTCCAGCGGCCACAACCAATTGAGTAGATTTGATCATTCTGGCGGCTGAGTCGGATTGTTTGCGGATCGGGAGCCTGGTGCGCTTGACGTCATTCATCGCTGCCGGAGGGCATCCCTCGTAGGAGCTGTGCTCGAGCACGAGTAGGAGGTTGGTCAGATCGAATTCGAGACCCTGCAGTATGAGGAAGGTGACGGCGTTGCCGTCGTCACTCTCAACCGGCCCGACGTATACAACGCGTTCAATGAAGTCATGCAGAACGAGCTTCGTGAGTTGTGGCGGTGGCTGAAGACCAATGATGGGGTTCGATCGATCGTTCTGACCGGATCCGGTCAGAAGGCGTTCTGTACTGGGATTGACCGGGCTGACGTTCCCACGGAGGAAGGCGAGTATTACTTCGATGCGCTGACGTATGAGGATCCGAGCCGAAGTATTGGCCCGCGGAGCCAGGGGTTGTGGAAGCCGATCATTGCCGCCGTGAACGGAATGGCGTGTGGCGGAGCCTTCTACCTTCTGGGCCAGGTTGATTTCATCGTCGCCGCCGACCACGCCACGTTCTTCGACCCCCATGTGACCTATGGCATGCCCGCCGTCTTCGAGCCGGCCCTGATGGTCGAGAAGATGCCATTCGGAGAGGTCATGCGGATGACCTTGATGGGGAATCGAGAGCGCATCTCGGCGCAGAAGGCGGAGCAGATCGGCCTGGTCACCCAAGTAGTCCCTGCGTCCGAATTGGCCGAGGTCACCCGAGGCCTGGCAGTGACGATTGCTTCCTACTCCCCGGCGGCGGTCCAGGCCTCGTTGCGGGCGATCTGGGCCTCTCGAGAGCTTCTACCCGGGCAGATGGTTGAAGTCGGCAACCTCATCCTCAACCTCGCGACCACACCGGAGTCGCTCCGGAGCAGCCAGGAGGGCTTCGAGAGGCGCAAGCCCGAACCGCCGACGATCCGCTGATTGGGTAGAGCGCCACTCCGGGGGGAGGCACTGCGTCCGGCCTCCTGGTCGTTACCAGCCGGTGGTCTGGAGCGCCTCCTGTGGTAGTGAGTCGAGCCACTGGTCGAAGGTCGGCCCGGCGAGTGTGGCGTGCGGGTTGGGAAGCAGGCCACCTGTCTCTTCGAGATGTTCTGGGTCGTCCGGATTCCGGCCGGTGCCGGTCACAACTGCTGGGTCTTACGGGTCAGTGGTATGACACCTGGCGATCAGAGGATGTGACAGATGGACGAGAACGAGTGGCTGGCTGAGCGTTTCGAGGCGAACCGGGCCCATCTGCGGGCAGTCGCCTACCGGATGCTCGGCTCGCTGGCCGAAGCCGAAGACGCCGTCCAAGAGGCATGGATCCGGCTCAGCTCGTCCGATTCGGCCGAAATCGACAATCTCGGGGGCTGGCTGACCACGGTGGTGGGGCGGATCTGCCTCAATGCGTTGCGGTCCCGGCGCACCCGGCGGGAGGATCCTCTGTTGTTGCATTTTCCCGACCCGATCGTCAGTCGGGAGGACGACATCGGCCCAGAGCAAGAAGCACTCCTCGCCGATGCAGTCGGGCTCGCCCTGTTGGTCGTGCTGGAGACGCTGGCGCCGGCCGAACGCCTCGCCTACGTGCTCCACGACATGTTCGCGGTTCCGTTCGAGGAGATCGCTTCCCTGCTCGGACGAACCCCGGCTGCAGCTCGACAATTGGCCAGCCGGGCCCGGCGCCGGGTGCAGGAGGGTGCTCCCGAGCCGGACGTCGACCTCACCAGTCAGCGCCGGGTGGTCGACGCCTTCTTCGCCGCCGCCCGAGACGGCGACTTCGAGGCGCTCATCAGGGTGCTCGATCCCGAGGTGACCGTCAGGTCCGACGGAGCCAACTTGCGGCCCCCGGCAGCGACGACGATCCACGGTGCCGCCGCGGTGGCGGCCCAGGCGCTCACGTTCACCCGTCTCTCGCCCTTCGTCCGACCGGCACTCATCAATGGGGTGGCCGGGGTTGTCGTCGCACCCGGCGGAAAGCCCTTCTCGGTGATGGCCTTTACCGTCCGAGGCGGGAGGATCGTGGCCATCGACGCCCTCACCGATCCTATCCGTCTGCGCCAACTCGACCTCGCGGTACTGGACGACTGACCGAGCGCAGGCTCAGACGGCGCCGGAATCTCATCGCGCGAAGAGGTGATATCCCGCAAATGCCCAAGCCGCGATCAGGGCGACGTTCGCCACCTTCGGCGTGGAGATGAACCGGATCACCTCCTCGACGTTCGGCACCCGGCCGTCGGAATGTCGGGCCCCCAGGTCGACAAGCAGGCAGGCGACCGGGACGGCGATCCAAAAGGCAACCCCCGCCAATGGGCTCTGGGGCAGCAGAAGCGCTGGGGCGATCGGATGGTGTCCGAGGGTCAACATGCCGGCGCTGAGTGCTGCGCGATGTCCGGGCGTGTCCGGATCGGTCCTCTCGGATGGGGTCGAGATGATCGGGACACTGACAGGCGCCCTGGCCCGGGCCGCCTCGTAGCCGATCCCAGTGAGCATCCACACGAGGAAGAGAGCGGCGTTCAGCGGCCGGTAAGCCTGTGCTAGCGCGCTGATCGTCAAATGGTGCTGGTGTGGCGCTGTGTCAAGGCCGAGCACATCCCATGCGAGCACCGCCAGGAAGAGCACGATCCACGGCGCGAATCCTCGTAGGGCCAGCCGACTTCCCCCTCGGCCCGGCCGCGGCCACGGGTCGTCGACCGGCTCGAGCCGCCAACCGAGGCTCCGGCCCCTCCTTCCCCTCCACAACGCCAGGTCGATGGCCACCACTGCGCCGAGCGAGACCGCCCAGCTGATTTCCGCCGTGGCCGTGCGACGGTGGTAGACGCTCACCCATCCGCACCACACGCACAGTGCCACTCCGATGGCGCCGAGGAACGGGTGGTGGTCACGCACAACTCCGGTCTAGTCCCAGCGTTGGCGGTCGGACATCATGTGTCCTTCAGCGTGAGGGTTCCCCGCGTGCAGAGGCGGATCATCGGAGCGTGTTCTTACGTGCGTTTACCGTGCGGGAAGGTGAGGAGACCTGAGGGGATCGTAACGTCTCTACCTGGAGATATCCCAGGAAGGACCTGGTCAAGACCCTGCGAGCTGATCGAGCCGAGCCGATGTGGGGCCGTCTACTGACCGGCCGCTGCGGACATGGTGAAGAAGTCTCTCGACCACGAGGGCTGGAAATACCGAGCGGGTGTCCCCACCATTGTCGAAAGCAGATCGGTCCCGTTGACCGACGACGCCGGACCAGATGGAAGGGAGGGCGCATAGGTGGCGAAGTTCACCCAGTCGGTATTGATATCGAGCTCCATGGCTCGCACAGCACCGGCCCGGACCAACAGGTCGGCCAGCGTGGTGATGTTGAGGCCAGGTCCGCCGACGTAGACGAGGGCGCCGGTGGCGGTGATCCCCACCCCGGATCGCCACACGTAGATCTGGTTGCCGAGGGTCCGTCCCCATTGGCTGGTATCGCTGGCGTTCAAGCCGGCGACCGGTTGCCCCCCGTCGACCAGGAGGTCGAGGTTCTGTCGGACGGCGACAATATCGGGGGTCATGACAAGGCCGTTCTGACCCCACGCGCCGATCGTCGACGTGCCGTTCTGGTAGATCACAAACGAAGCGGCCCCGGGCTGGAGCGGGAGCACGGTCCGCCCGTCGGTGTAGTAGCCGCCGTTTGCGTCCTGCATGCGGAAGCCGGCATTGAAGGCGGCGACGAGGCTTGTGGCCGGACCGGCTTGTACCGGAGCGGTATGGGCGTAAGGTCCGCCGCCGGGGATCGAGCTTCCCGAGTACAAGGTGGCTCGGAGCAGCTTGGTGTCCATCCAGGCAACGCCGACCACGGTGCTGGTGTGGACCGGATCCGGACGCAGGGTCGTCTCGTAGACCGCGGGAATGCCACCGACCGGACGTCCGGCTGGGGACCATTGGCCCTCGCCGGCGATCGGGGGGTTGGCGAACGGCTGGATCGGTGCCGGCACCGGGAGATGAGGCGGACCTGACGTGGCCGTGGCCACCTGGCCGTGGGGAGGCACGATGGCACCTTTGGCCGGTGTGCCGCCCACCGGAGGTTGGTGGTGGCTGTACCAGAGGTTCTCGCTCCATGTGACGATCCCGGCTCCGCCGTGATCACGGGCCCACTCGGCGAACCGGGCACTGACGGACGTACCCAGGGACGGATTTGCGAGCGCTCCCGCGAGTGAGATCCCGGTAACCACCATAAAGATCGACGCCACCACGAGACAGACGGCAACGATCCGCCGCCTACGTATCCGCCTTCTACGACGGCGCGGATCAACGCTTCGGGACGAGCCGCGATCACGGCCCCGGAGCCGGTCTGGGCCTTCAACCGGCACACGTTCTCCGATCAACCATGGAGCAACCCGCCGGCACCCAGCCACCGACCGACCTCGGGGATGGTGAGAAAGGCCAGGATGAGGCCCAGGGACACGCTGGCGGCAACACTCCACTGACGAAGACCTGCGCCTCTGACCTGGGTACGCGTCTCGTGCATCCAGTCCCGCGGCGCCAACCGGGCAGTTTCGAGGAGATGACCCAACACATGGACCGCCATTGCGGCGATCCACAGGATAAAGCTGGCCTTGTGCACGAACAGCATCCGGGCATGCCATGCCGTCGGCGTCAGGAGGAGAGCGATCCCCGACGCGAACACAATGAGCGTCAAGGTCACCAATATTGGTCCGAGCAGCCGCAACACCACCGGTGGCGGGCCCTTGCGCCGATATGCGGGGGCACCGAGGTAGTACCGGGCGAACCGCCATGTGGTGCTGCCCACCTTGAGCAGTACTGGAGGGATGAGCAACATGCCGATGAAAACGTGGGGGGTGAGCAGCCGACGGATTTGCAGGATCGTCACGCCTTCGGCTGCCAGCAGCACGAAGAGCACGACAGCCACGGAGGCGGTGAGCCGGGCATTCGACTCCACACCGGCTCGTTGGCGACGACGGATGCGCCTCTCTTGGTCGGATTCTGACTGTGCCAGATCGGTCATGATGCGAGGTGCCTTGCCTTTCGGTCGGCTCCGCCCGTGGACTGACGGCGTTCCACCAGATGGAGTGCCAACCGCGGGCACGCATCGACCGCCCGCTGGGCATGCTCGAACAGTTGCATTGGGATGTCTTCGCTATCGACGATCGGGTAACCCCAGGGGTCCATGCGGACCCGTTCAGGAAAGAGCTCGGCGCAGACCCCATGGCCATCGCACATGGTGGGATCGACCACCACCGTGATCTTTCGCCTCACCATCTGGCTGCCTCGGCGAACGCCTGGACAACTCGGCCGGGGCACGGCAACACCCCGGGGGAACTGGTCAGCCGGCACGGCCCCAGGTGGAGGTGGGTCGCCACTTCGTCTTGGAACACGGACAGCGCGCTGCGCACGAACCGGGTGACCCCGTCGGGATGGCGACAGGCTCCTCGGCCGTCAACCAGGTCACAGACGTCGAGGATGGGCTGGATCCCGTGACGGAAGGCCCCGGGCCGGAACGCCAGGGCCTCGACCATCTCGGCCAACCCGGCCAGTCCATTGACACAGGGTCCACACTGGCCGGCACCTTGTTGCTCCATGTATCGGACAACCCGTGCCACCTCCGCCAGTGGGCACACATCACCAGGGAGGAGAGCAATGACCCCCGCACCGAGCGACGACCCTTGTCGGCGAACCGCATCCTCGGCAAGAGGAAGGTCCATCAACGTCGACATGGTGATCCAGCCGCCGCCGTAACCACCGAGGAGCGCCCCCGAGAAGTTCTGGGCATCGCGATGCGTCAGGCCGAGGACTTCTCGAAGCGGCGACTCGAGGGGCGCCTCCATCACCACGGGCACTGACCACCGCCCAGAGACGGTCATGAGCATGGTGCCAGGCGATCGTTGCGTCCCCAACGCCCGGTACCAGTCCGGGCCGAACCGAGCGATCAGGGCCACGTGGGCCAGTGTCTCGACATTCTGTACCAACGTTGGCCGGTTGTTCACCCCCCGTTCACGAATTGGTTCGATACCGATGAACGTGGGCACCGCGACGCGTCGCCCATTGAGCACGTTCACCACGGCCGACTCCTGACCGGCGATAAACCGGTCCGGAGCCGTTACCACCTCGATATCGACGGGGTCGATCCTCAGGTGACGGCGAGCCTCTATTGCCTGCCCAACTCTTCGAGCCAGACGCCCCGGCACATAGATCACCACCTGGGACGCCCCGAGGGCAGCGCCGGCCAACGACAACCCGTCGAGCACCAAATGGGGCAACTGGGTCAGGAGAAGGGCGTCCTTGCCACTGGCCGGCTCGCCCTCGGCTCCGTTGCCCACCACCACGGGTCGGGTGAACCGCCCGTGGCGAATCGAGGCCCACTTGGTGGCCACCGGGAACCAAGCACCGCCATGGCCTACCAGGCCGCTGGCGTCGAGCTTGTCGACCAGGTCGGCGCCAGCAGACCGGACGGGGGCATCCCCCCATCGCCCGAGATGTTCTTCGAGGCTGACCGCGGAACCGTCCGAGGTGAGGCCGGCCAACAGACGGGGGACCGCGGTGGCCGCGGGCGCCGGAGCAGGGCTTGTTCTGACCGAGGTCCTCATTGATCGCTCCCATGTTTCGACCCAGAGGTTCCGGACACGGTCCCTGTCAGGGTCCCGGTGGACTGATCGAGGTTCAGGTGCATGGTGAGATCCATCGACCCTTGAGGCCCACTAACGGTGGCACCGACCGTGGCGCCATCCAGTGCGGTGACGGTACCGGTGTCGGATCCCCAACTGACCTGACCGGATGACATGGCCACGCCGCCGTCGACGGCCGTGCCGGTGAGCTTGACCACCAGCTGAGCCGCGGTGGCACCCGATGGCGTCATGGTCAAAATAACTTGGACCTGACCGTCCCGATTGGGCGCGGAGGTTTGGTACGTGCCCTGCACCGAGTCGTTGAAGGGTGCACTAGGAACGCCACCCGTCGAGGACGGGGCCGGCGCAGGAGTTGTGGTTGGTGCCGTGGTGGTTGGTGCCGCCCCTGCTACGCCAGACGAGGAGGCGCCGCCCGACGCAAAGGCGGCGTTCAGCTGGGCGAGCAACGCGGGGGAGGTGCCCGCCCGACGCGACCACCCAGAGGCAAGTGGCCCAACCGCGGCGACCACCCCGATGATGAGAAGCGAAACGGCTCCGAGGACGGCCAACTCGATTCGCCGACGCGGCGAAAAGGTTCGACCGGTGGCCAGCCGCCACCCGACCGCACCGATGATCGACACCACGCAGACGAGATTGACAAGGAGGGCGACCGACAGGCGGGTGTCGCTGCCCGAGCCCAGACCGTGCAAGAGGGCAATCGGCCAACATACATAGGCGAGCCAATGGACGTTACGCCACGCCCGTGTCCCGATGCGCCGCCGCAATCCACTGGTAATCGCCACGGCGAGGAGCATGTCCAAGGCCAATGCACCGAAGCCCACCCAGAGTGGTCGATAGGGGGTTCGGAACGGGATCACCGCGTCGAGGAAACCGATGGGCACATACCCATCGGCCACCGTGGTGACGACATGGATGGCGATCAACGCCAGGCAGAACAGTGAGAGATTGCGATGGACCGACTGCGAAAGGAACCTCGGCCAACGCTCGGTCGTCCATCCCACTGATGACACGATGCCGAGAACGACAGTTGCCGTAAGCAGCACCAGCGCGACGAGTCCGGTGGCCCGGGTCAGATACCACAGAGAGGTGTACCCGTGCCCGACGGTGGCAACGATCGGCGAAGTCATCGGGTTTCTCGCTCCGGTGTCGCCGGGGAGTAGACGGCCGCGCGGTCAGCCGTGTTGAGGCCGGACACCGGTGTCAGCTGGCACCGGTGGTGACTTGCGCGGGGCGTCTCGTCACCACCGGTGGGCTTGCCGGAGCCGTTGGAGATGTCTGCGGCGAACTCGCCGGGGCCGACGATCCTGATGGTGACCCCGACCCCGGAGTTACGGCGGTCGAAGGAGTGGTGACCGCGCTCTGGCTGGCCGGCGCTGTCGAGTGCCCGGGCAACGCGTGAGCGACGTAGACCCCCAACACACCGACGGCGGCAGCGATACCGACAGCCACGCTTTTGGTGACCTTGCCCACCCGGACCAGGGCCGCGTCCCGGCGGCCCCGGGCGACCCGATCTGTGGCGCCTACAGGCGAATTCCCGGTGCGTCCCATGCCATTCATGGTACGGACCCATCCTGACGACAACATGACGGAAAGATGAGAATCGGCTAAGAAACGCCGTTTACATCAGAACCGATTGGTCCTGTTCGGTGACCGAGTCCTCGGGGCGCCCGACCAGAGTTTCCGTCCTTGCTCTGCGGAAGAACCGAAGGTGTCCTGAACCCTTTCCGCTCACCGTGTGCCCACCGCCCTTGCGCCACGACACCTCCATCTGGGCTCCACCCAACGGGGCAGTCCTGATCGACCAGGTGCCATCGGTGGCCCGCACCACCGAGTCGGCAATGGCCAATCCCAGACCGGTGCCACCCAGATCCTCGGCGTCTCTATGGAAACGGTCGAATACCACCGTCCGATCTTCCACAGGTATCCCTGGCCCGGAGTCGTTCACATCCAGGACAATTCGCGTTGCGGTAGTTCGGACCCGTACCTCGACGGCCCCTCCACTGCCGGCATAGCGGCAGGCATTGTCGACCAGCACCCCCAGGAGGCGGTCGATCCACGCCGGATGTGTCTGAAGGAGGGCCGGCTCCCTGCCCTCCCTGTGAAAGCTGAGCGCGACGCCGCCGCCGGCGGCCACCGCTTGAAATCGGTCGACGCACGCCTCCGCAGTGGCCGCGACGTCGGCGTCATCGCCCTTCGAGAGCCGCTGACTCTCGTCATCCACGCGAGCCAGCCACAGGAGATCGTTGACGATGCTCCGGAGTCTGCGTCCTTCCCCGGACACCCGAGTGAGAACCGCTCGATAGGCGTCGGTACTACGAGGCCGGCTCAGTGCCAGGTCGACTTCGGCTTCGATCACGCTGAGCGGCGTCCTCAGCTCGTGAGAAGCATCGGCGGTGAACTCGATTTGGCGTCGACGTACCAGCTCGAGGGGAGCAGACGCCCGAAGCCCGATCACCAGGGACCCCGCGTATACCAAGAGCAAGAGCGCAACACCGACCCCGGCTTCGGGAAGGAGGAGAGCGTCCTCCACTCGTTTGATCTGCCCGATGCTCTCGCCGGCAACCAACCATCCGGAACCTGACGAGACGGTCTGAAAGCGGAATGACGTGCCGCCTACTCCGAGGGTGGTGGCGGTGGCCGACCAGCGGTGATGTGGCAGTTGCGGTGCAGCGGCTGTCAACGCCGTGACAGCTCCGGCAGATGAGACCTCCCAGACGAATGTCGGTGCATCATCGACTTCATGGTCCCGTTGCACGGTCGGTGTTCCAGTCGGTCGAACGCTGAGTATCTCTTTCCGTGCGTCGACGAGACGTTCGGAAAGCCGGACGTCTGCTTGATTGGTGAGCCGGTGCACGACGAAGACATCGAGCACGATGGCAGCGATGAGATACGTGATGACAACGACCGCGGTAGCCATGGCCGCTACTTTGGCGGCATGTAGCCGGTGCACCGCCTTCGCGCTCACGTTGCAACCAACCGGTAGCCGGTTCCCCGGATCGTCTCAATGCGGGCACCCCCGCCGCCGAGCTTCGCTCGGAGCCGAGCCACGTGCACGTCGATGGTGTTGGATCCAACGGCACCGGCTTCATTTTCCCAAATGTGGAGGGCGATGTTCCGGCGAGTGACCACTGAGGGGCTTCGACGAAGCATCAGCTCGAGCAGCGCGAGCTCGGTGGTCGTGAGCGTGACTGATTCACCTGCCTTGGTGACCCCTGAGGTGGCCGTATCCAAGAAGAGATCGCCGCAGGCGATCTGCGGGGCGAGCATAAAGGCAGGTCGTCGCTGCAGCGCTCGCATCCGAGCAAGCAATTCGGCAAACTCGAACGGTTTCCCCAGGTAGTCATCAGCCCCGGCGTTCAACCCGGTGATTCGATCTTCGGTCGCATCTCTGGCTGTGAGCATGAGGATCGGGGTTCGGTCGCCCTGCCGGCGCATGTGTTGCACGACATCGATCCCAGTCATCTTGGGCATTCGCCAGTCGAGGACCGCGACCTCGTACTCGTATTCCCGGAGGTAGTCGATCGCCTGCACCCCGTCAGCAACCGCGTCGACGACGTAGCCGTCCTCCTGCAATCCTCGTTCCAAGACGGAACGGAGGGAGTCATTGTCTTCGGCGACCAGCACTCTCATGGCAAGCAGGCCCCCCGATGCTTAGGCGTATGTGAAGATCCATATCGACCCGCCGACGGACATACAAGGTCGCGTGCACCCGTGATCAGGTTCCGTTGACGTCGGATCCGTCGTTAGTTGTAGCCCCCGTTCCTTACGATCAGATGACGACGCGGGGATAGCCGCTCCTTTGACACTGCCCATGCCTGTGGACCAATCGGCCACTCCGTCGTGGGCCAGGAACCGGTCGTCATCCCATCGTCAGCTTTCCGTCGCATACTTTCTGAGATGAGAATCCATTCCCGATCCGGTCCGCCCGGAGTGGCCGGCGCATGAGTATCCCGGTGCAGCCCCATCAGGGAGCTCCGATGACCCACGTCGAGCAGGTCATGGGCACGGCCGTCTCTTTCAGTGTCCACCCAGGCCCGCTAGCCAGCTTGGCCGACGCCGAGGCTCTCCGGAGCGCATGTGACATCCTCCACCGGGCCGATGCCCTGTTCAGTACCTGGATTCCGGACAGCCCGCTGAACAGATTGCGCCGGGGCGAGCTCTCGCCTGGAGACTGCCCCGACGTGTTCGACGAGGTGGTGGGGCTGTGCGCATTGGCTCGGGACAAGTCGGGAGGGTGGTTCGATCCTTGGGCGATGCCCGGCGGATTCGATCCGACCGGACTGGTCAAAGGCTGGGCCGTCGAGCGCGCTCTCAATCGATTGGTCGATGGCGGCATCGAATCCGCCCTGGTCAACGGAGGCGGTGACATTGCCACCTGGGGAGATCTGCCGTTGGGTCGGTCCTGGCGAATCGGCATCCGTCACCCGTGGCGCGAGCAGGGCCTGGCCTGCGTGATTACGGTGGATGCCGCGGTGGCCACGTCGGGGGTGTACGAGCGCGGACTCCACCTCGTCGATCCCCACACCCGTCAGCCGGCAGTGCGGGCAGCGTCGGCCACGGTCACGGGGCCGACACTTGCCCTGGCCGATGCCTATGCAACCGCCGTGGCCGTCGGAGGCGACGACGCGTTCGATCTGATCGACGGCCTCGATGGCTTCGCCGCCTACCTGATCCGTCCGGACGGCTCGGAGCGATTCGGTTCCGGCATCAGGGTCGTGTCCTGAAACATGTGGGCATTGAGGAACCTTGGCACTCCTGGACCCACCACCTCCACACGGTCGCGTCCGGGATCCGCCCGCCGTGTCCTCATGAGGGACCTCTCGCCACCGATCGGTTGGCGATCACCAGAGCCTCTAACCGTCAGTCGAACTCCACCGGTCAGCCGGTAGGAGGTTGGTCGCCCCGTGGGCCTGAATCAGGTGCGGGCGACAGCCTGGGCATTCGGTGTCGCTGTCGTGGTCATCGCGGTCATCGCTGCAGGGTCCGGGGCGGGCAATGCACCCGCGGCGTCCGCTTCGGCACGTCGCACCACAATGACAAGCACAACCACCACACCCAGCTCAACCGCACCGGTACGGCGAGCCGTCGCCCACACCAGCGATGCTGGTCAAGTGGTCGCCCTGGCGCTCGTCACGCTCTGCTTCATGATCGCTCTCGTCATTGTCGCCGTCCTGGTCGCCCTGCGGCGACGAGCCGTCCGGCGAAGGAGAAGACGTCGAGCTCTCAACCCCCTGGACAATCCAGGAGCTCACTCGACTGGGGCAGCGCCGCCCGACACCCGAACACATGAGCCAAGTAACAATCCCAGTCCGAGACAGGGAAGGAACGGGTTGGCCCAGCCGGACCGGTCGCCGGCAGAGGGAACCGGAACCGGAGGAAGTACTCCCCACTCCGGCTGACCATATGCCGGCAGCCTGCCAACCCAGTCGCTCATAGAAGGCTCGCGCCGCCAGGTCGGGTGGGATGACCAGGGCGAGTCCGTCCAGGTCGGTGTGGGTCCCAGCCAGCGTCGCCGCGGGCATCGCCGAAGACTTGCCTTTCAGGGGACATGCAGTTGGTCGAGAGCGGCCTGCAAAGAGGTCGCGTAGGCCTGGGAGGTATAGGAGGCACCCGAGATCCCATTGATGTTCGCACTCTGGGCTTGCAGCACCTCAGACCGCAGCATCGGGATCACCTGGGCGGCCAGCTGCTGGGAGTATTGGGCGTGCTCGTAGTGGCCGGGAGTCGACACGTCGGTGATCTTGGTTCCGCTGACGGTCACTTTGACGGCGATGGTGCCGTAGCCGTAGTCCTCAGTGGGCCCAGTTGCGCTCTTCACCACGGTGGCCGGTGCCACGGTGCTCGACGTCGACGTCGAAGTCGACGTTGGACTGGGTTGTCCCGGTGGAGAGGTCGTCGTGTTCGACCCCGCCGGGGTTCTTGCGGGTGCCTGCGATTTGGGCACGGTCAGGGAAGAAGATATTGGGTTCTGGGAATGAAACGTCAGCACCCCGACCAAGCCGAGAACTGTCGCTCCGGCTACAAACGGCGCTCGTCGCATGCGATTCCCCTTACCTAAAATCCATAGACTTCGTAGTGGATCGCCCGGGGCTCGACTCCGAGGCGCTTCACCGTGGCCACCATCTCCTGAACGAATGAATCGGGCCCACAGACGAAGACGTCGCGCCGAGCGATGTCAGGGACCATCCCTCGCAGTGCTGCCGCGTCCAGCCGCACCTTGGTCCGGCCCCCGGCTATCTCGTGCACCTGACCCCGAAGGCGTCGGGTCAACTCGGTGACCTCGGAGCGGAAAACAAAGTCCTCGGAGCTCGACACCCGGACGATTACCTCGGGAGCCGCTCGCGGGGGGAGATCCTCCAAGAGCGATCGGAGGGCGGTGAGACCGATCCCACCCGCGATCAGCACCATCGTTCGGCGCCGTCGGGCGTAGCGGGTAAAGGCACCGTAGGGCCCCTCGATCATCACCCGAGTCCCAGGGACCAGGCGGGTGACTGCGGCCGAGTGGTCCCCCACCGTCTTGACCGTCAGCCTCAGGTACGGCGGACGGGGTAAGGCAGAGACGGAGTATGGGTGGGCCTGCCACCACAGGTGACGAGTCATGAACCGCCACTCGAAGAACTGCCCGCCAGAGACGGCCAATCGTTCGAGGCGGCGGCCGGTGCAGATGACCGACACGACGCCCGGGGCTTCGGTAAGGACCTCTTTCACCACCAGCCGGTAGCGCAAGCTCCGGATGATTGGAAGTCCGAACCGGAAGGCGAGGACCGCGCCGGCGGTGGCCAGCCAGGCGAGGACCCAGAGTATCCGGGCCACCGGATGGTCCACGAAGGACGGTCCGAGCGCCAACACGTGGGCAAACGACAAGGCAATGGCCAAGTACAGATAGAGGTGGATCACCCACCACGTCTCCCGACGCAGGCGGCTGCGGATTGCGCGGATGGAGGTGATGCCGGCCATCGCCATCAAGCCCAGACCTACGGTGGCCGCCACCATGTCGGGGTAGCGGGTCATTAACGTCCCAAGCTCGTGCCAGATACCCGTCTTCGCTGCTTGTGCATACCCGATGGTGATGAAGATCGCGTGAAGCCCGATAAGGCTCAGCGGCCATGGTGCCAACCGTCGATGCCAGCGGACGAGGCCGTCCTGTCCAAGGATCCTCTCCACTGCGGGTATCCGGCTGACCAGGAGCACCATGAGGAGAGCCAGGTACATCCCCACCAATCCCGTGATGCTCCCGACGAATACGGCCACGCCGCCTGGTATTGCCAACTGACCCCCCGTTTCCGCACTGATGGCGGAAACGATGACGAGGACCATGCCCACGGTCGCGACAATCAGTGCTGCAGGACCGGCCCATGCCCGCGGCGGAGGGCCCGGACGCCTCGGTGGGTTGTGCTCTGCTTTGCTTCGCTTGCTCGCCCGGCTGGCAGGGGGCTCGAAGGTGACCGAGGACATTACCGGCGCCGTTCTCCGAGCTCACCGCGTCGATCTGAGGCGGATGACGTCGCTTTCTGCCAACTGACCGATGCCACGCCCGTTGATCCCACTTTCGACATGAAGTGCAGTGTGCCCTACCGACCTGACGGCTACATGAACGACCAACCTGACGGCAACATGAAGAGCGGACCTGACCGCAGCCGGGAAACGTGGTGTCGTCCGCTACCCAAGACGTGGATGAAGCCCATCTCCAGCCAGTCGGCGGCAATTCTCACAACGTGTACGCGAGGGGTGTCCAACCCGGCGCTCCCGTTTACGGGTGGGGTTCCCGGGTACCCACAGCGGCCGCCGACCCGAGGACCTGCGGGACATGAGGCCGAGTAGGGACCATCGGCCCGGTCACCGGGGGTCGCTCCATCGCCCCCGATCCGCCCGAGCAGGTCGGCCGGGCCATCGCGATGGCTATCTCGACAGGGACACCGCATGTGTTGGTTGCTGACCCACCCAAGCCGATCGAACCGGGGGACAGCGAGGAGTGGGGCGCCCGGTTGGCCCGCCAAGCCCAGCATCGAACTCGCCTGCAGGGCCCGCGCCCGCCGTGCCGACGAGCTAGGAGACCAGGAAGGATCAATCGAGTTGACCCTGGCGGTCACCGCGGCGAGCCGGGCGGAGCGTGGCCGGTGCCCTTGGGTTCGAGAGTCCCTTCACCTCCACCAATGGTCGGGCCACCGGACATCAGCCGATGTCGACTACGAATGTCTGACTGGCCGCGGGGTCGGGCTGGCCGACCCAGACGGGGGCGGCATGGGCGAGGCCGACGACCCAGGTCATGTATCCCTCGAAGTTCTGCGTCTGTCGCACCTCGACAATGTTGGACGTGACAGATGACGTGATGTCGACCGGCCCGGTGTAGCTGTTGGACTCGGCTGGATGCAGCGTGACCTGCAAGAAGGCCTTCCCGGCCACGTGCACCGGCAGGCCGGAGGGGCTGGCGACCGGCGCGGTCACGTAGCGGACGTCGAAGCCGACGGTGGAAGGGGCTGGCGAGTTGAACGTGAATTGCACCTGCTCGGCGCAGCCGAGGATCGGTGCCACGGTCACCTGCGACAGCGTGGCGACGCCCGAACCGCTACCGGAGGCCGTCGTGGGGCCGAACGTCCCCGGTGACGAGCAAAACCCCGAAGCCACCAGCCAATAACCGCCACCGTCGACGGTCGGCGCCAACCCGACGAACCGCATGTAGTTGGGACCCACGGCTGGAAGCCCGCCGCCATAGGAGCCGAAGAACTTGGCGTCGCCGAAGCTGAAGATGCCGCCGTCCGCCGCCACCAGCCAATAACCGCCGCCATCGGGGGTGGACGCCATACCGGTGACTGGCTGATTGAGGGGCCTGACGCCCAACGAGCCGAAGAACTTGGCGTCGCCGAAGCTGAAGATGCCGCCGTCCGCCGCCACCAGCCAATAGCCGCCACCATCGGGGGTGGCCGCCATACCGGTGATGGGCTGGTTGAGGGGCCTGGCACCCATCGAGCCGAAGAACTGGGCGCTGCCGAAGCTGAAGAGGCCGCCGTCCGCCGCCACCAGCCAATAACCGCCACCGTCTGGGGTGGCCGCCATACCGGTGACGGGCTGGTTGAGGGGCCTGGCACCCATCGAGCCGAAGAACTGGGCGCTGCCGAAGCTGAAGATGCCGCCGTCCGCCGCCACCAGCCAATAACCGCCGCCGTCTGGCGTGGCCGCCATGCCTCTGACGGGCTGGTTGAGGGGCCTGGCACCCATCGAGCCGACGAACCGGGCGTCGCCGAAACCAAAGACCCCGCCGTCGGCCGCGACCTCCCAGTAGCCCGCACCGTCGGGAGTCCGGGTCATGCCAGCGACCGGTGCCCGAAGGTTGATGTCGGACGTCGACCCGTGGGAGACAGCGTCGCCGAACGCCGATACGTCTGGGCTCGGGAGCGCGTCATGGGCCCATACCGGCGTCGTCCCGGCAGCCAACGCTACAGAGGGGATCGCAATCGCGGCGACCACGACCAACCTCAGCAGTCTCGAATGCTTGACACTATGCACAGAAACCTCCCTCATTGGGCCGGAGCCGTCGACGCCAACTGCAAAGCGGTGACCGATTTCCAGCCTCGTTCTCATAGTGTCGAACTGCCGCGTGCCTCGGTAGGGCCAAACGTCCTCCGAACGACGCAAAGGCGGCAACCGGGGCGTTAACCCCCACCGTCTCACCACCGCGGGGAGGAAGCCAGGATTGCGGTAGGCCCACTTCAGCCGGTTCGCGAGCCGAAGTCAACCTCACCTGGCCCACCGGTTGAGTCGGTTGGAGTACCGTTCGTGTCGTAGCGCGCTCGGCCATCGGTGGATTGTCATGGGGGTCTGAATGTTCGAAAGGGGCAAGCCGGCTGAGCACTTCACTGGTCGGCGAGGGACCCTCCCAACGACCGGGCGGGGCCCGCGGAGATGACGTCAGGGGTCGCATCCAATTCAGGCTCCAAGATCGTCGTCGGGGTGGACGGGTCGGACGGGTCGCTGGAGGCCCTCCGGTGGGCGGCACGGCAGGCACAGCTGACGGGGGCCTCGCTCCACGTCGTGACGGCGTGGGCGTTTCCCGAGCACGGCACGCCGTTCGGGATCGTGTTCGACCTGGCCTCTCTCAGCGATCCAACCGCTCGCGCTCGCGAAGCGCTCGGTCGGGCGATCTTTGACACCCTCGGCGATCACCAGCAGATCGAGGTTCGCGCCGAGGTCATACCGGGCGACGAGGCACCGGTGCTCTTGGAGGCGGCGCGGGACGCGGACCTCCTGGTCGTGGGTAACCGGGGTAGGGGAGCCTTTGTCGGGATGTTGCTCGGCTCGGTCAGCGAGCAGTGCGTGAGACACGCCCCATGCCCCGTCGTGGTCGTTCGAAATCACGAGTGAGTCGCCCCGGGACCGTGCTTGCATCATAGGAATTGGGATTCGGCTTCGGGCGAGCCGACCTGGACTCTTCCTCCTCCATCTCGCAGTCGAGGAGATTCGATGGCCCGGGCTTCTGGGATGTTCTTTACCAAGCCGGGCCCACTGAACCCGTCAACACGAGCACGTCACGCGGCCTGAGAGGACGGCGCAGCGGAGCCGAATGCCGACTTGAGCCTGTCCTTCCCCGCGACAGCGCCGGCATCCGGCCGGCAGGATCGAGCAGCAAGGCTCGATCGGCCTTTTCCGGGCGGGTGTTGACCTTTGGCCCTACGTCCAGCCGGTGACCAGGCACATCATTGGGGCAGTGAATAGGAATTCCAGGTTCGGATCGGGATGGCTGGCATCCGGCCCAGAAGGGTTTGTGCTGCTCGGCATCACTGTCTGCGGGTTGGTCGCCGGTGGCCTTCTCCACTGGGCCGCGTTAGGCGCTGTAGGGAACCTGGTCTGGATCGTGACCGCTGGTTCGGGCAGCGTGCTTTCCCTTTATTCGGTCGTCGACACCCTCCTCCGACGTCGGCTCGGAGTGGACGTCATCGCGTTTCTGGCCCTC
>Ga0307373_10001643_pt1 | contig 41755 bp, 31 predicted proteins | sample OX2MG_FD_202534 | JGI IMG/M metagenome (GOLD analysis project Ga0307373, IMG submission 202534) | Soil microbial communities from Risofladan, Vaasa, Finland - OX-2 | ecosystem: Environmental > Terrestrial > Soil > Coastal area > Acid sulfate soil | place: Finland: Risofladan, Vaasa | collected...
TGCCAGCCATTGACCAAGGGTTTCAAGCCATGGCCGAACATAAGCCGCTTGATGGGCAGGTCATATACATAAGCCAGATTCAGATTGTGCCGGTTGTCGTAATCGGCGTTGCCGTAATTGGCCTTTAAGTTAAACGGGTTTTGCGGGTAGAGCGTGCTTTCGTTGGTGTTGTAAATAAAGGGCAGCGTACTCCCGCCGTTTGAGAGGATGTCCAAAGCGTGGCCGTAGGTGTAATTTGCTGTGATCAGGCCGTGCGAAAAGTTGTGGCGGAAGGAGACGGTCACGCCGTTGTAGCTTGAAACACCAGCGCTTTCCAGATAGTTAACCTGTGCAAACCTGTAATCTGGAGGAGCCGTGGGCATGCCAACAAAATTGTCGGCGTATCCATTGACAGAAAAATTCGGCACCATCTCGTGAATGCCGTGATTCCCAACGTAATTGACGCTTAGAACAGTGTTTGGCCCGAACCCCTTCTGGATTTCCAGGTTCCACTCCTGGTATTGGGGCAACTGCATGAATTGTTGCGTACTTGCAAGGTTCGGTGGGGAAAAGCCCGGCACAGTCTCCAGGATGCTGCCCAGAGTTCCACCGCTTGCAAAGGCGTTCAAAAAAGCAGTGTTGGAATCTGAGGCATCCTTGAAAATGTTGGACGGCTCGCCCGGAGAGATGTTGTTGAAAGACACATAGAATGGGTTTGAATACGGAGGGTTCTGCGAAATGCTTTCCGTCGTGATGCCCGGAACGCCATCGTAGAACAAACCAATTCCACCGCGTACCACCAGGTTGTGCCGTGAACCAAAGGGCTGCCAGGCAAAGCCTAAGCGCGGCTGCCAGGCCAGGTTGGTCATTCCCGCAAACTCCTGGCGCTGGCCCACCTGGATGGACTGGTTATAAGGGGTGTTGACGTCGTGGTTCATGCTGGGGAAGGGCTGGACGGTGCGCGCAAAGCAATTGTGCTGGCAAACCGGGTTGGCCGCATGATCGCCCCTTAAGGACAGGGTCAGTTTAAAACCCTGCGCTACTCTCCATTCGTCCTGGGCGTAAAATCCCAAGCGGTACAGGCCAAAAGGCTGAACCAGGGCGCTGGGGAAGTATTTGTACAGAAAGTCACCGGTAGAGCCGCCGTTATAGAAATCAGAAAGCCCGTACAGGCCCAGTTCGCCGCTTGATAAGTAACCAAAGTCATAGTTACTGATAAGGCTGCGGGCGTAATTGACCCCAAACTTCATGTTGTGATTGCCCTGGATCCAGGAGAAGTCATCCACAAACTGGTACTGGGTGACATTCCGCCCCTGCGGGATGATATAGTCCTGGCCCCCAAGTTGAGTGAGAGATCCGTCAAAGAAAACCATGGTTGATGGGAAGGTGGCGAGAGCCTTGTTTATATCCGGTGCATTGAAGAGGGCTGAATAATACTGCATGGCGGCGCGAAATGAGTTAACTTTGTTCGTGCCCATCAGGTGCGTCCATCCAATTTGGCCCTCATCATCCGGCGGGTCGCTGACCATGTTGAAGACCGGGCTGATCGGATCGGTAAAACTTGCCTGGTGGCCCCGATCCATTCTTCCACTGACGAACAGCCTGTCTCTGGTGCTGACGTTAAAATCCAGCCGGCCGGCGAGGATCCACTGGCTTGTCAGTTGCCCGACTGTTGATCGGAAGGAGAGCACACAGGGGTCGCTGGCAGCGATGTTGGCATCTCCAATCCCAAGAGTGCCGCAATCGTACAAGGGTGTGGCGCGGCTGGCCCCGGGAGCGCCATTGTAAAGGGAGAAAATATTATTGTAGAAGGGTACGGATGCAGCTAACCCCTGATTCTGAAGGTTCGCGAGGGTTGCATTTTCAAATTGTGGCGAGGGTATCCTTGCTTGCGTGCTGGTGGGTATCAGGAGCCGGATTCCTTCCTGGTCTAAAAAGAAAAAGGCCTTGTCCTTTACAATCGGTCCGCCCAATGAGGCAGACCACTGGTTGGCATTGACGAAGGGCCGGGGCGTATCTGTGGCATTGTTGAAAAAGCTGTTGGCATCCAGAGCACGGCCGTTCCAGAAGTAATTTGCGTTTCCGTGAAAGCCGTTTGATCCTGACTTCGTCACGTAATTGATGTTGGCGCCCGCGAGACCACCGTATTCGCCCGAATACCCATTGACGACGACGGTTGCTTCTTTGATGTTGTTCTGTCCCAGCATCAGGTTTACGGCTCCTGAATTGTTGGTGTTGAATAACGGGTCCATATCGTTCATGCCGTTGACCGTGAACATGTTTGACGTAGCAGGCAGCCCGTAGACCGAAAGGTTCCCGTATCCCGCCCCGGTATTCATCACCGTCCCGGGCGCCATCTGTGCGACGAAGGTCATATCGTTGCCCGGGTTGGGGATCTGGTCGATCTGGAGCTGTCCCATCGTCGTCGAAATGTTTCCGGTGTTCGTCTGCACCAGAGGGGCTTCCGTGGTTACGGTCACGGCCTGGCGTGCCGCGCCGACCTGCAGCTCGATGTCGGCCGTTCGGGTCATTCCCAACGAAACTGTCACAGCCCGGGTGGTCTTCTGAAACCCCGAAGCCGTTGCGCTAACTGCATAATTGCCTGGATCCAGCAAGGCAAAATGATAGTTTCCATTCGCGTTCGTCACGGTTGTTGCGGTGGTTCCGGTTGCTGTGTTCTTGAGCGTAACCGTGGCATTGGGGATTACTGCGTTTGACGGATCAATAATCTGCCCCGTGATCGCTCCTGTGGTGGTTGACTGGGCCATCATTTTTGGCGGGAAGAGCAACAGAAGAGAGGGAAGAAGCAGTAATGACGCTAAGGCATAAACCTTCATTGTGCAAAAGCGTCTGACTAAAATCATGAAATGTTCCTCCTTGGAAAGACAGTTGCCGGGCGGGTTTAGCATTCACGAAGGTGGAAGAGGTGCGCCAAAGCGTCAACGCCCAGTCAACGGCAGATAAACAAACCCCTTTAACCTATAGGATCCAAAGAGACCATGCTGTGACTCTGATCACATCTTGTAGTGGCAATCCTTGCCCCTACCGAACCTGAGATTTACCACTAACTATCGGACAAACCGAACTTTAGCAGTCGAACCTATCAATATCAAGAAAATAATGTTTACCAGGAGGGTAGGGGGGTATGCTGCTGAGAGCGCCACGTGCCCAGGACCTTGGCGGTTTTTTCCATCTCAGGAAAGATTTCCCGGAATGATCGCTTCATTCCTGGCAATGTGGCTGCTCCCCTCGTTGGGGGGTATTGAATGGCCTGCCTGCAAGGGAACCATGCCGGGTCGTGCCTGCGAAGACTCTCCGGCCGTCTCGCCCAGCTTCCTGGCAATCTTGCGGGCCAGTTGGGACACAGCCGCCTGCCCGACGGATGACGGATGGAACCAGCGGAACCCGACGTCTGCAATTCCTTCGTTCAATACTCCTTTATAAACATGGACTTGGATGGAGCGGTGGGTGATGTTGTGGTGAAGCTTGTGTTCAAGTCCTTTCAATAACGGCGCAGTCCCCAGCAATGAACGGAGTTTCTGCTGAAGCCGCGCATGGGCCTCGCTGCCGGACCGGCCCAGTGCCGAAGGGAAATTCCAGAGGTCGCCGAGCAGTCCTTCGTCCAGGCCGCGGACCAGCATAACCTGTTGATCCTTCTGAAGCACGGCGGTGGCAAGGTGCCACTGTTCCGCCTGCCTACGGGGACGGGGCTGAGGGTAGCTCTCGGGTCTGCCGGACTGATAACCACGGCACCCTTGCCGCAGCGGGCAGATGGGGCATCGGGGAGAACGTGGCAGGCAGATGGTCTGCCCCAGTTCCATCATGGCCTGGTTGAAATTCCCAGGGCTCCGCCGGGAGAGGAGCAGGTCGAGATTTTCCTCAATGCGGCGGCGGAATCGTGGCTGATGAAGAGGCCCGCGGAGCGCCAGCAATCTGGCCATTACCCGGGCTACATTCCCGTCGAGGACCGCATAGGGCTGGTTGTAAGCAATGCTCAGCACCGCCCGGGCCGTGTAATCGCCCACGCCGGGAAGAGAAAGCGCCTTCTTCATTTCCCTGGGGAACTTTCCGCCGTGCTTTTCCACCAGCTCCTGGGCCGCCCCGTGCAGGTTGCGGGCGCGCCGGTAATATCCCAGGCCCGACCAGAGTTCCAGCACCCGTTCGAGCGGCGCCCTGGCCAGCCGCCTGACTGTGGGGAATTCGCGAATGAAGCGCTGGTAATAGGGAATAACGGTTTCAATCTGGGTCTGCTGCAACATGATTTCCGAGACCCAGACGGTGTAGGGGTTTCTGGACTTCCGCCAGGGCAGCGCGCGGGACCGGCGCTGGTACCAGCGGAGCAGAGAACGGCGGGCTTTGGCAGCGCTGGAGTGAGAGGGAGAAACCATGGCAACCGCTATTTCCGGCGGCCTTTTGAATGCCGGTCGCGCACCGATGACCGCGCAATCTCTTCTGCGGTTCCTGGTGCGTAATAGCCCGGCGGGGCCTGAACGCCCATCCGGCCGTGCAGGATCACCTGGATGCGGACGCTGTGGAAGCGGCCGTTTTCCGTTGAATCGGTGGGTTTATACCCTAGAACGTAGTAGGCGGGTGGCAGCGGGATGGCCGCTTGAAAGCCCAATCCCAGGTCATCCTTGTTGGCGACAAAGTTACCGGCGGTCATGGTGGAAAGGTCCTGAAGCACGTCGGCCGCCATCGACGCGCGGTCGGCCATCATCTGGTTTTTCGCAGCAACCAGAGATTCCCGCTCTTCGTCGAATCTGGTGTTGTGGGTGGGCGCCGGATCGGGAAGCTGCCTGAGCAGGCCTGTCGTGTCCAGAGCGCTGATGATGATGTGCAGCCGCGTTGCCTGCCTGCACAGCAAATCGATCTGCCTGGCCTCGGAGCCGGCCATGAAACCCGGAGAGGCCACGACAATGGTGCGCGGATCGGGCAGGGTGGACATCCTGCTGATCAGCTTGTCCAGCCCTTCCAGAGACTTCCGTGATCGGATTGCGCTTTCGGCAATCACCTGGCGAGCCCGCGCGTCAATCGTCTCTTTCATCCTGCGCAGCGTTGCCACCGGCAGGCTGCTGATGGGAGGGTCAACCTGGCCCTGCGGTGTGCTGCAGGCGTTCATGTCCTCAAGAGCGATTTTCAATGCCAGGGGATCATCGCCGTAGAGCAGCATCTGGGCCTGGAAGTCCGTGAGATCGGGGCACGCTTTGGCCTGCCTTGCCGTGGAAATGTGGGGCTTGATGGCCAGCAGGGCATGGTGCAGCATCTCGCGGTTGTCAGTGAATTCGAGGGTGACATCCCCCGAAGCCGTGAACACGCCCACCTTGTTTCCGAGTTCCAGGAGCGACTTGAAGTAAGAATAAGCGCTGTCGGTTACCCGGATGGTCTGGACGAAATCATAGTGCAGATCATCAAAGTAGAGTGCGATGTAGCGGCCGCTTCCAGGAGTTTTGACGTGGTGAACGGATTCGGGAATGATGTTGCCGGCAAAATCGCTGATCCGCTGCAGGCGGTTGTTGTCCCACAGGCGAAAGTCACTGCTGCGCAGGTCTGCGACCGCCAGGCCGCGCACGTTGCGGACCACTACGCAGAGCTCGACCGGAGGCGGGGCCGTCCGATGGGCCGTTGCCCCCTGCGCCACGGCCTTCGCCGGGTGAACGCTCTTGCGCCGCGCCTGGCCTCCCTCGATGGGAAGGCTGAAAACGAGGCCCGCCAGCGCACAGCCCAGAAACAGCCGCACGGTCCATCCGCGCCTGCCCGAAGTAGAACCAATCCTGCAATTTGTCATGAAACAGCCTTGGAAGGAGGGCAATTCCGCTGGAGAAACTCAGGATGCGAACCCGTGTTCCGCGCCCGTGTCGACCTCCCGTTCAACACAGCAAAGACAGTATTAAATTTGCGGGATGAATTGTCAACAGGCGCCGCGGGTGTTGGTTCCTCTAGCATGAGTTTCGAAGTGGTGAGTTGACCTTGCCTCCCGACAGCGGACCCGTTTGGGCTCCGTACCAAGATCGCCTTTAAATACGCTTTGACGCTCCATCGGGGATGGGGCAAGATTAGACGATAGAACTTTAATTCCATTGACTGCCAGGGAACTTGCCGATAGGCTAAGGCGTCTAATGGAATAGGAGGTCATGGGCAATGGGGGCGGCTTTAGCGGTAGTGAACAGCTTCGACACGGATCGCTGGAATTCCGAAGTGTACGGAGCGATGGCGCTCGCTGCTCGGTTTTCAGCGCTAGTTAAAGATCGCGCGGCCACATACAATCTCGCCTATCGGCTTTGGAGGCTCGATCATACTCTCGACGGGTTCATGAAGCACATGCATGAGGTAATGGAGAGTGGGGACCAGCAGATTAATGAACTGCCGGCCACGGAAAAAGTGCAAGAAATCTCCCAGACTTTGCGAAAGCTCTATAAGATGGCAGGCGGGATTTACGGGCCGGCAAAAATTGCCGGGCTTACAAACAATTCCATCACTTCTCCGGTTGTCAATAGCATCCACAAACACGCTGAGGACATTTTAGAGCTGGCCGAATGGGTTGAGCTTTTTCTCGAACCTGAGTCGCTCGAAGCGATATTCCAGCGGGCCGAGGGCGAGATTGCTCGCGGAGATATTTTCAATCTGGATGAAATCTGACGCCTTTGGCTCTCGAGATCAAAATAGTCGGCACCGCAGCCAGATACCTGAAGAGCCTTGACAAACCAACCCGTAAGCGCATTAAAGACAAGCTCGTACAAATAGCAGAAGATCCTCTCAATCTCCGTCTATCTTACCCTTTAACCTCGAGCGACAAAAGGAGTGCTCGCGTAGGATCCTACCGTGTGCTGTTCAAGGTAGACCGTGACGCAGTTGTGGTTGTACACATTGCTCCCAGAGGTCAAGTCTACCGAAAAGCCTGAAGGGATTTATCCATAGAGCCAAAACCCGGCCGGTTTTGTCTTTTTGCCCTTCTTGATTTGCCGGGCGCAATCTGTAATCCTTTGAATTCGTAGCGGCGGGTTGAGCCCGTCCCTTACTGTCTGGTACGGGGGCCTCGCCATAACTCCTGATGTAGCGGCGGGTTGATCCCGCCACGCGAGAACTGGTTTTTACTGGGGATGGCGGCGTAAAGCCGCCTCTACAATTTTTCGGCACAAGGATAGCCGTGGCATACAACGATCTTCGAGAATTTATCACCCGGCTGGAACGGGAAAAAGAGCTGAAGCGGATCGGCGTCGAGGTTGATGTGGACCTCGAAATCACCGAGATCACCGACCGCGTTTCCAAGGCTTCCGGTCCGGCCCTGCTTTTTGAAAAACCACGCTCGGCGAAAGACGGCCGGAACTATTCCGTTCCGCTGCTGATCAACACGCTGGGCACAAAGAGGCGGATGGAACTGGCGCTGGAAGTCTCCTCGCTCGATGACGTGGCAAAGCGCATTGACGACCTCCTGGCCATGAAGCCGCCCGAGGGACTGCTGGACAAAGTTCGAATGCTGCCGAAGCTGGCCGAGTTCGGTTCCTTCTTTCCCAAAACCGTGAAGAGCGGTCCCGTCAAGGAAGTCGTTCACCGCGAAAACGTATCCCTTGCCGAACTGCCCATCATGCAATGCTGGCCGCAGGACGGCGGGCGGTTCATCACCTGGCCGATGGTGGTGACGCGCAGTCCCAAGAACGGCCGCCGCAACGTGGGCTGCTACCGCATGCAGGTTTTTGATGAGCGGACCACCGGCATGCACTGGCAGATTCACAAGACCGGAGCGGAACACTTCCGCTGGCTGGACCGCCAGGGCAAAGGCCGCCGGATGGACGTGGCCGTTGCCATCGGCGCCGACCCTTTGACCATGCTGGCCGGCATCCTGCCGCTGCCGGAGGACCTGGACGAATTCCTGTTTGCGGGCTTCCTGCGGCAGAAGCCGGTGGAACTGGTGCGCTGTGAAACCGTGGATTTGGAAGTTCCCGCCCACGCCGAGATCGTGCTGGAGGGCTACGTCGATCTTGATGACATCCGGGTGGAGGGGCCCTTCGGCGACCATACGGGCTACTATTCGCTCGAGGACAAATTCCCGGCCTTCCACCTCACCTGCATCACGCGGCGCAAAAATCCGATTTACGTTTCCACCATCGTTGGCCCTCCGCCCATGGAAGACTACTGGATGGGCTTTGCGGTCGAGCGCCTGTTCCTGCCGCTGATGCGCCAGCAGATGCCGGAAGTGGTGGACATGCACATGCCGCCCGAGGGCGTGTTTCACAACCTGATCATCGTTTCCATCCGCAAGAGCTATCCCGGCCACGCGCGCAAGGTGATGAACGCCATCTGGGGATTGCCGGGCGCCATGTTTTCCAAATGCATCGTGGTGGTGGATGACGACGTTGACGTTCACAACCTGAACGAGGTGGCGTGGAAGGCCTTGAACCACATCGATCCGGAACGCGACATCCAGTTTGTGCTGGGGCCGGTGGACCAGCTTGAGCACGCCTCGCGGCTGCCGAATTTCGGCTCGAAGATGGGCGTCGATGCCACAAAGAAGTGGCCCAGCGAGGGATTCACGCGCCCCTGGCCCGACGAAATCATCATGGATGAGAAGACCCGGCAAAGAGTGGACAGCCTCTGGAAAAGCCTGGGGTTGGACGTGCCTTCGCGCGGATAGTACGTAGGGGGGCGCTCTGCGCTCCCGCCGCTTGGCACCTTGTCCGTCATTCTGAGGGCGGTTTTTGGCCGAAGAATCTGCTTTTGACTCCGTGCTCATTCTTCAACGAAAGCAGAAGCAGATTCCTCGTCGCCCTTCGGCTCCTCGGAATGACGGGCCTGGCGGGTGGCGCAGATGCTCGCCTTGTAGCATCTGTGTTCTCGCGAAGCGAGAGGCACTTGCTCGTTTTCACTCCATCCCGTCGATCGCTGCCATTGCGGTGGCTCGGCACTGCCTATTTCATCCTTCATCATTCAGAATTCATCATTCTCTTTTCCACGCCATTCTAACCCCACTCAGCTTCGCTGAACTCAGGTATGAAGGATCAATATTTGCGCCACCCACCGTGAGAACATGGCTTGACAAGTAGTTCGCAATATGCGAACTTGGTATTTGTAGGCGATAGGAGAATCCGAACCTGTGCATGTTATCAGCCGTAAGAAGCTGAAGGAAGCTGCTGCAAAACACCCTTCCGTGGGAACGGCTCTTGACACGTGGTTTCGCGTGGCGAAGAAGGCAAGATGGAAGAAGTTAGACGAAGTGAGGAAAACCTATCCGACTGCAGATCCAGTAAATCCCTACACGGTTTTTAACGTTAAGGGCAACCGTTTTCGACTCGTTACGGAAATCAATTACGAGCGCGGAAGGATATACCTTCGCCACGTTCTCACCCATGCGGAGTATGACAAGGGGAAATGGAAGTTATGAGTTCAGGCGTTATTGCAATTCACGGAAAAATGGACAGGAATGACGTTGACGAGAAGGAATACAGAGGTCTCATTGGCAAAAGTCTGCCGCACGTCATACGAACCGAGAAGGAGAATGATTATTACATCAATCTACTCTATTCTCTGGACAAGAAGGAAAATCCGACGGCAGCAGAAAGGGAATTGGCAGACCTGCTGACGCTGCTGATTGAGGCTTTTGAGGATGAGCACTATTCTCTGAAGCGGGCCACCCCACTTGAAAGCCTTGCTGAACTCATGGACGCCAACGGGTTGAAGCAGAAAGACCTTGTTAACATTTTTGGGACACCCAGTATTGTTTCTGAGGTTCTGAGCGGGAAGCGAAGGCTTACCGTTGAGCATATTAAGCAACTCAGCATGCGCTTCAATGTCTCTCCGGAGCTGTTCATCCGCTAGCTGCTTTACGGTCGCCCGGGAAGATGAATGGGGCGCAGCCATGGCGTCATGAAAGGTAACGTTTTTCTACGCTGCCCATCGCGAATTGCTGGCGGTGTAATGCGATGGAACCCATGGTCCATGTAGCGCCACCGTCCCGGCGGCAGCCAGCGAGACGCTGGCGCTACGGGAAGCTTCGGGCCCGGAAGATGTTTTCAATTACATTTACGCCGGCTCCCACTCGCCAACTTACCGGACCCGCCAGGTGGAATTTCTCAGGAGCGGCTTCCCCCGGGTGCCACTCACTTAGGAGTACCGCAGACCGTCCCGCCCTGCGCGTCCCGCGGCTCTTATCCTGATCCGCGCAAAAACCGCGGACCTCAGGATCGGAGGTCCGTGCTACCCCGCTTAACATTAACACTGGCCGTTGTCATGAACCCTCCGCATCCGAATCGCCAGGGGGAAGAGCCGGGAACTCAAGAGCCTCGATTTCCTGAATGGATTTCCCTGCGATGCCTTGAAGATCTCCGTACATACCGACCGTGGCGCTCATGACGCGTTCAATCTGTTCTGAACGCTTCGCCCACTGCTTCATGATTACCTTCCGCTCTTTGTCGAGGTCAACTTGCATGCTGGAAAATGCCTCGACGATGGCTTCGACGCGCTGGCGGAATCGCGGTCCCGTTAGGTACTGGTAGACCATTTCGGCCTTGGTCTGTTGTCCTTCGTTGATGAGCCGGGCCGAGTTGACCTGGACAAGGCTGTCCCGCAAAACAGTCGCGATTGGAATAATGAGGCGGTGGTGCGCGACCCATACTCCCTCAACTACATCGAACGTTTCGATACCGTCGGGGAGGACCCGGGAAATAAGAACGGAGATTTCAGCTTTGGCGGTTCGTTGGTCATCGCGCAGCTTGGCAAGCCAGGCATTGCTCCAGTTCTTGGTGCGCTTGCATTCCCAGAGAATTGTGCCGCAGGGAAGGCCGCTCGGACTGATGACACGCTGAAGTGTGTCGCCTCCGAATTCGCCCTTCGGGACCGGCTCAATCGTGTCATAGGGGAACTTGGCACGAAGCAGGCTCTCCAATTCAAGTTCCTGAACTTCGCCCTGTAACTGCTGAGAACCTTGCTCGGCCTTCCTCTTCAATTCCTCGATGGTCCTCTGCATGGAAGCAATCTTTTGGTCTCTTTCCGCTACCTTGAGCCTTTCCGCCTCCTCTGCTTCCCGCTTAGCCTGCGCCCGCACGTCGGTAAGATTCTCCTGAACCCGTTTCTCGATAGTCAAATCAAGTTCCCGCTTTGCATCGTCGAGCTCGCGCTGCTTCTTGAGTAATTCCGCCTGTGCCTTCTGCGCCTCGGTTAGTTTGCGGTTGTTCTCTGCCAAAACTTCTTTGAGCCCATCGACCTCGCGATTTTTCGCCTCGATTTCGGATGCGCTCGCGAGCTTGGCCTTCTTTGTTTCTTCTGCAACGATTCGTGCCCGCTCGGTTTTTAATTGTTCGGCAACTTGGTCAGCAACTTGCTGTTCGAGTTTCCTCGTTGCTTCGGAAAGCTTCTTTTCCTTTTCGCGCAATGCCTCTTCGCGCCCCTCAATTTCATTGTCCTTCTGCGATAGTTTTCTCTCGTACTGCTGGCGAGTAGCTTCAAGGAGTGGGGCGGCCAAAGATTCCGTGAGCGGAATTTGGGCTTTGCAATTCGGGCATGTAATGAACTGTTCAGGCATTCTCAAAACCTCCAAACATAAGCGTCACACACAAGCAACCCGACGAACGTCCTTCAAGAAGTGAAAACAAGGCCGCAGGCCGCAGCTGCCGTGGTCTACGCTACGGGCTTCCATTCATAAATTAGAGGCCGCAGAGTGGGAGAGCGAATCTGCGGGACCGGGCTCGCGGCGGGTTTGACCGCAAGGGTATCCATGGGTCTTGCTTCTCGGGCCTTACAACTTCTACGGCTGTATACCACCTGAAAGCGAGAAACGCAATACCACTTTGGTTGTGGTCAATTTAACAAGAGTACCGACGAAATGTTAGAATTCTGGCTTACATCTTCTGGCCGGAGGTTTGAGGCAGCCATCGGAGGTGATGGTCCATGTAGCGCCGTCCCTTTATGGCGGCAAGCGCCGGGCCCGCTGGATTGGGATCGGGCCCACTATTACGGGAAGCAAAGGAGGAAAGTGCCGAACTACGAATACGACATGCTGGTGATTGGATCGGGGCCGGCGGGGCACTACGCGGCCATTCAGGCGGCGAAACTGGGCAAGAAGGTCGCTATTGCGGAACGCAAAGGGGTGGTGGGCGGCGTCTGCATCAACCTGGGCACTATTCCCAGCAAGACCCTGCGCGAGGCGGTGCTTTATCTTTCCGGATACCGGGAGCATGGTCTTTACGGTGACTCCTACACGGTGAAGCAGAACATTACCAAAGAGGACCTGCTCTTCCGCACACAGCACGTGATTGAGCATGAAATTGACGTCTCCCGGCACCAGTTGTTTCGAAACCACATCGAGCTGATCAACGCCGAGGCTTCCTTTGTTGACGCCCACACGGTCCGCCTGAATTTTATCGGCGAGCAGGGGTATCGCGATGTGACCGCCGCCAATATTGTGATTGCGGTGGGTGCGTCGGCGACCAAAGACCCGCACATTCCTTTTGACGGCCGGCGGATCTTCACCAGCGATGAAGTGATGACGCTGGACCAGTTGCCCCGAAGTCTTACGGTGGTGGGCGCGGGAGTGATTGGCTGCGAATATGCCAGCATTTTTGCCGCGCTGGGCATTCGGGTCACGCTGATTGATATGCGGCCCCGCCTGCTTCCCTTTGTGGACGGCGAGATTGTGGACACCCTGGCCTATCACATGCGGGACAACCGCGTGACCCTGTGGCTCAACGAAAAAGTGCAGAACATTGAGCCTCACGAAAATGATGAGGGAGGCGGCGTCACCATCCACCTGGACAGCGGTAAAAAGATTTTTTCTGACAAGGCCCTTTACAGCATCGGCCGCACCGGATCAACCGCGCGGTTGAATCTTGAAGCAGCCGGGCTTTCTGCGGATGATCGTGGACGGCTGAAGGTGAATGAGCACTATCAGACAGAGCAGGCGCACATCTATGCCGCGGGCGACGTGGTCGGGTTCCCGAGCCTGGCTTCCATTTCAATGGAGCAGGGAAGGCTGGCGTCATGCCACGCGTTTGGCCTGGAAGCCGTCAGCGTGCCGGAACTGTTTCCCTATGGCATTTACACGATTCCGGAAATTTCAATGGTGGGCCGGACCGAAGAGACGCTGACCGAACAGGGCGTCCCGTACGAAGTGGGCAAGGCTCAGTACAAAGAAACCGCGCGCGGGCAGATTATCGGTGACGTAACGGGCCTGCTGAAACTCGTCTTCCACTCGGAGACCCACGATTTATTGGGCGTGCACATCATCGGAGACGGCGCCAGTGACCTGGTGCACATCGGGCAGGCGGTCCTGGCTTACGGCGGAAAAGTCGATTACTTTGTGAACACCGTCTTTAACTATCCGACGCTGGCAGAGTGCTATAAGAACGCCGCCTTTGACGGAATCAACCGGCTGCGTATGTAGTCCTGTTTACCGGCTGGATGTTGAAATATCGCCCAGAGGGCGTAGCGGCGGGTTTGCCCCGCCATGAGGTCAATGTTTTCACCATGGGTTGACGGCGTAAAGCCGCCGCTGCTGCCTGTTTCAACATCCGGCCAGGCTTTATGCGGATCCATCGCCGCCGTTTGATGTGCGGCAAAGGCTTGCGCCGGAGTTGGCCGAGTTTTCTTACTGAGCGGAATCCAGCCTTGATGAATGGCCTGCGAAATTATCTGTGGCGGTTGAGGCAGCGGAACAAGCTGGCCTGCTACTGGCTTGTGAGGCTGTCGAGCAGGGCCTCCCTTTTCACCTTCCGGGGAAAGTCCTACCGCTACTTCCGGCACCGCTACAACGCAACGTGGAGAAATGAACGGGCCGTCGAGATCCCGATTGCCCGCGGCTTCCTGGCCGGCATCCCGGCGGAAAAGGTGCTGGAAATCGGCAACGTGCTCTCCCACTACGGCCCGGTTGCGCACGAGGTGGTTGACAAGTATGAGCAGACCGAAGGCGTCACCAACGCGGACGTTTGCGATTTCAAGCCGGGCAGGAAATACGACCTGATCCTCAGCATCTCAACCCTCGAGCATGTGGGATGGGACGAGGAGCCGAAAGATGAGTCGAAAGTGCTGCGGGCGTTTGAAAACCTCCGCAGCCTGCTGGCTCCGGAGGGAAGGCTGGTGGTGACCATTCCGCTAGGCTACAACCCGCCCCTCGACAAACTTATCGAGGAGGGCCGCATCAGTTTTTCCGAACGCATTTATTTGAAACGCCAGCCGCGCCGCAACATCTGGAGAGAAGTTGGCGGCCGGGAAGTCCGGCATCCCGGTTATGACTGGCGGGTTTATGCCGCTCACGAATTGCTTGTTGGCATAATGGAAAACCGATAGATAAGGGACCTCCCCGAAGTCGAGCCTTCTTTCGGGTTGCTGAAATTCCAGTGTGCGGTCCCGGTGTTACGAGGTCAGAAACGCCGGGACCGCACTCAAGATTAGTTTTTCGAATCGACCTTGCCTGCCTTGGGATTGGAGAAAAGCAGGTGCTCTTTCCAGCCTCCCGGACTGATTTCAGTGATGGCGTGGTCGTTCGAGGCCACTTTGTAGTAATCCACCTGGGTCTGATTGTTCTTTCTGGCTTCGTTGACCAACTTGACGGGCGCCTGGCCCACGAGTTTTCCATCTTTGTTATAGAATTTCACCGCAGCAGACTTCTTGTTGTTGACAACATCGATCTTGTAGTTGCCGGGTTTCAGTTTCAAGGTCTTGCCAACCATTGCAGGATATAGCACGTCGATCTTTTTCGTCTTTCCAAAAGCCATTCCTCCACATAAAAAGACAACACTCATTACCGATATGATCGTTGTATGTATTTTGCTAGGCATAAGATGAACTTTCCTCCTACCGCTGATTTTGGATCACATATCATATGAGACTATGAACTGACGTATAGGTTGCCCAGAACGGGAAAGGGCAAAAATGTGTCCAATTTTGAAACATTTTCGCCTGTCTGGCCCCAAATCAGACTGACTTTCGCTCATTCCAGGTGGGTTAGCAAAGAGGCGAAAACTCTGGAGGGACAAATCAGGCGAAATGCCGTGCTGCTGGGGATGGTGTTCTTCCGGTAATCAGCCAGGAATTGCCGACCGGCTCAATGGTGGCGGGGTGTAGCCTAGTTGCCTGATTGAGCCGGGACGCTCCGATACCAGCCACTGCAACCCGGCTTCTACTGGAACCCAGGATAATCGGTGAGAGAAACCAGCAAACCCTGTCTACCAGGTGCACATCGAAGAAGCTTCCCAGGGTCTCGCCGCCGCCTTCGACCATCAGGCTGATGATCTCCTCTTTCGCCAGCCGTTTGAGCAATGCTCGCAGGGGAACGCGTTTGCCGCGGAACGATAGCACCCTTACGCCGGCGCGTTCCAGCCGAGCCTTATTTGCGGCGCTGGCACTGGTAGTGCAGGCGACGATGCATTTCCCAGACTTCACAACCTGGCAGCCGACCGGCGTGCGCAGGCGGGAATCGAGCACGATGCGCCATGGCTCTGCTGTGCTGCGCGTTCGGGGCCCCAGGTGCGGGTCGTCGCTCAGGACTGTATTGATTCCCACCAGCACGGCCTGGTGTTCGGCGCGCAGAAGCCTAGCGCGGCGGCGGGCTTCCTTGTCGGTAATCCATTTTGATTGCCCGGTTCGTGTGGCGATTTTGCCATCCAGGCTGGTGGCCACTTTGGCTGTTACGAAGGGCATGCCGGTGGACTGGAACTTCACATACATTTCGTTCAAAGCGGCCGCTTCTGCTGAACAAACGCCGCCCTGGACCCGCAGCCCGCGCCGCTGTAGTAGCCTATTACTCTTGCCAGCCACGCGCGGGTTGGGATCCTTTATGGCGTAAACCACCTCGCGCACTCCCGCTTTCAGAATAGCCTCCGTGCAGGGCGGTGTTCTTCCGTGGTGGCAGCAGGGTTCCAGCGTGACGTAGAGCGTGGCCCCGCGGGCTCGCGGGCCGGCATCCTTGAGGGCTTCAACCTCGGCATGGTTGGTACCCGCGCCGTGGTGGAATCCTTTGCCCACCACGCGGCCGTCGCGGACAATCACGCACCCCACCCAGGGATTCGGGTAGGGAAGCCCCGGGCACTGGCGCGCCATGCGCAGCGCCATGCGCATGTAGTATTCAGGCGGCCGGCGTGGGTTTCGCGTGCGCAATCACTGCACCTTGCTCAGGAGGTGGCCGAGTTTGTCTTTCTTCACTTTCAGATACGCCCGGTTGGTCCTGTTGGGCGCAATTTCAAGCGGCACGCGCCGCAGGATTTTGAGCCCATGTTTGCGGATGCCGGAAAGTTTATCCGGGTTATTGGTCAGCAGATGAATCTTGCGAACGCCCAGGTCTTTCAGTATCTGCGCGCCCACCGAATAGTCCCGCATGTCGGCGGGCAAGCCGAGGCGTTCATTGGCCTGCACCGTGTCGAGCCCTTTGTCCTGCAGCGCGTAAGCGCGAATCTTGTTGGCCAGCCCGATGCCGCGCCCTTCCTGGCTGAGGTAGACGATGATTCCTTCGCCCTTTTCGCCCACTTTTTTCATGGCGGTTGCAAGCTGCTCGCGGCAGTCGCAGCGAATCGAGTGGAGCGTGTCGCCGGTCACGCACTGTGAATGCACGCGAACCAGCACGGGGCGGTCCGCGGAGATTTTTCCCATCACCAGCGCCAGGTGCTCGCGGTTCTGCGAAGGGCATTCATAAACGTAGGCGGTGAAGGTGCCGAATTCCGTGGGCAGTTGCGCGCTGGCCAGGCGGGTGACCAGTTTTTCCCGGTAGCGCCGGTATTCAATAAGTTGGTCAATGGTCAGCACCTTCAGGCGGTGCTTGCGGGCAATTTTTGCAATGGTGGGAGCCATGGCGGACTTTCCGCTCTTGTCCAGAATCTCGCACATCACGGCGACGGGTTTCATCCCGGCCAGGCGAACCAGGTCGACTGATGCTTCCGTGTGTCCCGCCCTTGCCAGCACGCCGCCCGCGCGCGCCCGCACCGGGAAGATGTGTCCCGGCCGCACCAGGTCGTAAGACTGCGCCCGCGGCGAGGCCAGCAGCCGCACGGTGGCGGCGCGATCCTGCGCCGAAATTCCCGTGGTGGTGCCTTTGCGAGCGTCCACCGAGACGGTGAAGTCGCAGCCGAAGGGCGTGGCGTTGTCATCGGCTCCCACCATGGGCGGCAGGCCCAGCTTCAGCGCGCGCTCGCGCGTGAGGGCGGCGCAGATGAGGCCGCCGCCTTCCTTGATCATGGTGTTGATGTGGACCGCGGAAACCTTCTCCGCCGCCATCACAAAATCCGCTTCATTTTCCCGGTCCAGGCTGTCGCGGACAATCACCAGACGGCCGGCGCGGATGTCCCGCACTGCTTCTTCAACTGTAGCCAAATGCGACATAAACTCCCTCTAACTTTTGGCGCTGCTCAGTGTGGCCAGCAGAGACAAGGCCGTCTGCGCAGCTTCAATTCCCTTGTTCGATTTGTTGTTTCCGGCGCGGCGCGCGGCGTCGCGTTGGTTGTAAGTGGCAAGCACTTCAAAAATAATGGGCACGTCATGCCGCAGCGAAACGTCCATAATTCCCCTGGCGCATTCATTCACCACCAGCTCAAAGTGGTAGGTATCGCCTTTGATCACCGCCCCCAGCGCGATCAGGGCGTCGTATTTCTTTTGCGACGCCAGCCGCTGGGCCAGGATGGGAATCTCAAAGCATCCGGGGACGGCGAAAACGCGGACGTTCTTTTCCGGCACTCCCGCCGCCAGTAGCGTTTCCACGCACTTCTTTTCCAGGCTCTGGGTGATTTCGCGATTGTATTCGCCGCGAATGATGGCGATGCGAAAACGTGAAACCTGCTTTCGGTTCAGGACCGGACCTGGAGCTTTGGATTCTGCCTTGCGCAATCTCATTTCTTCAGCAGCCTCTCGATGTATTTGCCCAGGACGTCGACCTCAATGTTCACCTGTTGCCCAGTGCGCTTGCCCCCCAGTGTGGTGTGGCTCAGCGTGTAGGCCAGCAGGGAACACTGGAAGGTGGAGCGCGTGGCTTCCACCACGGTCAGGCTGATGCCGTCCACGGCGATGGAACCTTTGGGCACAATGTAGCGTGATAACCGCGCGGGAATGGCGAAGGTAAAAAGTCTGGCCTCGCCCTCATTCCAGATGGATTTGATCCGCGCCGTCGCATCCACGTGGCCCTGCACCAGGTGGCCCCCGATCAGGCTCTGGAGCGTGAGGCAGCGCTCCAGGTTCACTTCGTCGCCGGTCTGCAATTCGCCCAGCGTGGTCTTGCGCAGCGTTTCGGGCATATAAACAACCCGGAACGAATTCCTGTCGAAGCTCTGCACGGTTGAGCAGACGCCCTCGATGGAAACGCTTTCCCCGTCCTGCAGCTTCCAGCCGCGGGGCTTGCGAATCGTCAGGATGCGCTGCCGGCGGGCGTTGCTGATGCCGAGGACCGGGCTGGTGGTTTCAACAATGCCGCTGAACACAGAACCTCCAGAGTGCGTGTAGCGGCGGGTTTATCCCGCCACGAGGTAAATGCCTTCAACGTAGGTTGGCGGCGTAAAGCCGCCGCTACGGTCTTTGTAGCGCCGCCGTCCCGGCGGCAATTTCTCAGGGCCGGCAAGATGCCGGCGCTACGGAAGTCCGTCACTCAATTGCGCAATCCGCCATAAGCGTCTGCCTGAAAAGCAATCATCTGATTTCGGGAGATGGGGTTCTGGCAGGATCGAATGTCGCGGCCGCCAAAAATTGAACCCCGCATCGGGGCAGGGAAATCCAGAAACTGTTTGCACCCACGCACGCGCAGCAGCGCGGCCCCAAACAGAGGCCTGCCTGCACACAAATGCGGGCGCCTGACCCTCTCCCATCCGGACTATACCGTCGGCTCCGGAATTTCACCGGATCCTGAAGTCCCCAGAAGCCTGCTTTCCCACCGGAAAACCGGATGAAGAAAGCAATCGAAACGCTCTGAGTTCTCCTCGCGGGCTCTACCGCCGATCGGGAATTGGGAAGACGTTCTTTCCGTCATCCCTCACCCTGCCCCGAAGGTCATCTCAACAAGTTGTCACTCTTTTTATACCATGAAAAACCGGAGTGCCTCAAGTTGGGGGCATGAGGGGTTGTTCTCCATAAAGCCCGTTATACTTCAAATCGAGGCCAGATTGCCCGGAACCCGATTTGCCCGCCACCTCAACTTTTTTTCCTAATGCCCCTGGCTGGCCACGTTGAACTGGTGTGCTGTCTATCGTTGCTTGCGAGGACGATGGCCACTCTTCAGTTCTCTTCTCATTGCCTTCATGCGTAACGTGATCGTTCCGAAGAATTCTGAGCCGGTTGTGACTGCGGGTTTAAAGACAGCCCACTGTTGGTTGGACATTTGGTCTATCGGCTGCGGCAGTGTCATTACGGCAACGCCGGAAGCGGAGATAGCATAAATGGTCTGGCCGGATGAATCTAAAGCCATCATGGGAGCTGCCGGCCCATCCGGAGAAGTAATGACTTGCAATTCTTCGGGGGTCATCAGACGCCCCATCAGCGTCCCCTGGGCTGCGTTCCAGAATTCAATGGAGTCTCCCAGAGGAACGACAAGCACTTTGCCCCCGGGGCTGTAGGCGGCGCCCACCACGCCCACGTCATCCGGCGGGCTTAATCCTGGATAGGCATTAGCGTTAAGGTAATGCAGAGCCGGATCAAAAAAGCCATCATTGTCACCGGCGGCGCCGGGGGCCTCACTCATCGCAGCGAACTGGCTGCCGTCTGGAGAAACGGCCATGTCGCTCCAATACATGTAACCGAAACCTTCCGATTGCACGGTGTTTGTGGCAGGGTCGATCGAATAGACCGAGCCTGTATTGGTGTTGTAGAGGGCCGCGTAGACGCGCGATCCATCTGCGGAAGCTCTTACGGCGCTCATGCCGAAGAAGGGTGCAGGCGGAGATAGAGAAGTGACCGTCGAGGTCGAGAGGTTGAATGCGAGTGGCGGATATCCAGCAAAAATTACCGTGTTCGCGTTTGTGATAGCAATCGAGCCAGTCGGCTCCCCCGCTGTAAACGAAACCATGGAGGGTGGCGAAACGTTGTCGGGATCCAGCATGAGCAACTGGGCGCCTGTCGCGGTGCCCCCCGCACCTATTGTTAAGCTGGCAACAACGAGCTTCGAGCCATCCGGGCTCAGCGCCATTGAAGATGAACTGCTCGCCGCGGTGAAGCCCGTCGGGAAGACCAGCGGCGATTGCCATCCCAGGGTGCTGGCACTCAAAACGTCCACTTCGTTCGCCTTGAGAGCGTAGACAACGCTGCGATGCGGATCATAAAGTAATTGCATCAGGCCAGACGCGGGAATAATTGTCGGCGAGGCATAATAAGTCGCCACGGAACTCAGATGTCCTGTTCCCGACGTGCTCGTCACGGAAGCATCAGCAGACTCGCCGGGCGAACCGTTCGGAACTTTGAACGCGACGCCTTCAAGGGTTTGATACCCCACACTGCCCAGTATGACTGGATTGAGACCGGGCTCGCCGCCGAGGGTAAGGGAGCCGTCAAATGGCGACTCCGTGGTGTTGGAGAGATCGGGCCCGGAGTAGAAACCGAAACCGAAGAGATAGGCATACGGATTGCTATCGGGAGGCAGCAGATTTGCGCTGAGGCCCAACGGCTCAACCCCGTAGGAAACACTGTCGGGAACCACCTCTGTGTCCCCAACAGAATCAATGCATTCAATATCTGCCGGCCCGGCAACGGAGGAGGCGGGAATAGTAATCATAGTGTTGCTGTTGAGCAGCGGGGCGGGCTGGCCGCCGACGTAGATGCTGATGTCGCTGGGTACGTTCATCAATGATTGCTGTTGGGATTGGCTAAGCGGCAACACGGCGTCCAGCTGCGGGCAACCGGGAACTTGCAGCGAATTGGAATCTGAGTTTGGAACAGGCGGTTGTGTGAGGTCCACGAGGCGCAAGCCACTATCAATCCCCACATAGGCCTGACCCTCGGAATCAGTTGCAAGAAGTCGTTCCAGATTGTCGCCTGGGATCGCATCGCCTGAGAGGTAGCCAAGCGCGATGTAACTCTTCGCATCAATCTCCTCGATGGCAAGGGGCATGTCGTACTGAAGGTACAGCTTCGAATCATCGGGGCTGAACTCGACGGTTGTTCGGCCACTTTGGAAGGCGTAGGGAATCGGCGTCGTTGCCAGAACCGTCATTGAATTATCCAGGAACGTGACCTGCCCGGCGGAAGCCACCGCTATCTCCGACCCGTCTGCATTGATTGCATATCCACGGACACCGAATGAATCGTCCGGAGGATCTACCGCACTGAACGGCGCCGACATGAGGCTATCGGTGTCCGAGCTGTAGAGATAAAACTGATCGCCGGCGAAAACTGCCCATTTGTGGTCGGCGCTGCGGGCCAGGCTGTCCGTCTCCCAGCAGGAAGGGCACTGGGTTGCCGCACTCGGCTCAAACTGCTTGAAGGTGTTTGCGTTTGAGTCCCACTCATAGATGAACTGGCCGCCATCGAGAATATCGTTGGACTCAATTCCTTGTTCCGCGGCAATCATCAGCACCTTCCCGTTCGCCATTGCGACGACATTGGGAAAGAACGGGCTGAAGAAATTGCCAGGAGAAACGGCCGAATAAGGATGCCCCGTGACAGCCAGGGTGTTCTCATTGACCGTGAGAATTTCCTGAGCCTGGGTGCCTATCACCAATGTGTTCCCGTCCGCCATCTGATCAATGCCCCAGGGTTGTGGAACCGGCACGCGAGCTTTGACGGAAAAATCCAGTCCGGAGATGACGTCCAGTTCATTAAGACATGGGTTGGAGGCAAAAAGAAGCTGGCGCGATTGGTCATAGAACCCATGGACCAGGCACCCGCCAACAAAGTGAAACGGGTCTGCAACGGGGGTTCCCGTCACCGGAGGGGGGTTTGAGCCCCCGTTGCCGCCTGTGTTGCCGCTGCCTCCGCCTGTGTTACTGGCGCCTCCGCTAGTATTGCCGCCGCTGCCTCCGCAGCCCGCCAAGACGGAGCAAAGAAAAGCGACACCTGCCAAGCGTAACCATGACTGTTTGGTTGATCTGGAGAACAAATGTCCAGCTCCTTGTTGGAAACATCCGGGCGGAGAATGCCCGTCTGTTTAAGCTGACGGGAGTATAACCCATTGGGAAAGGTGTAGCGCAAATTTTTCGGGGCTGGCGTTTCAATGAATCTGCCGGGCGCGTTCGGGGCGTTTAATAGCTCTCCTCCTCCCCACTCAGTAGATTTTCATATCGTGTTCCCTCTCCGGCGGGTGGCGCAGACGCTTGCCTTGTAGCATCTGCGACATCGCGAAGCGTGAGGCTTTTAGTGAAGCTCATAGCGGCCGGCCCATAACGATGCCGGAAAAGCGCCACGGGCAGCACTTGTGGCACGGGCGTCTCGCCCGTGAATATCTGAAACCACATGGGCAGGATGCCCATGCCACGAATGCTCATAGCCAGGCCCGCCCTGAGCAGAGCGAACGGGATGGCCTGGCCACCTGCGCCCCGCGCACCCGCCGCGTCGCGCCATTCCAGTCCCACTCAGCTTCGCTGATCGTCCCGATCCATCGGGGCGCCACCCGCCCGCCCGGCAGCGGCATGGCTATTCCGCTCATGGAGCGCGAAAATGGAGTGGATCTCTAAGATTTTGAAGTTCCCGGTAATAGTAAAGGGCTGCAGGCCGTTTCCCGCTGAATCGAAGCTTCTTGAGGAACTCGATTTCTTCCTCGCTGGCATCGCCGCTGAGGGAAGGATCGCGAAGGAATTCTTCGAGTCCCGGCTCTTGATCAAAAACCGGTCCCGGCTCCTTCTCCATAAACTCAAACCTTTTAGTGTGGTCTGGGGCCAATGTCCGGTTTAAAACGATTTCCACGCTAAAAGTCACAAGGTCAATGTCCCATGATTCGATCAGCGGATCCAGAAAAGAGACGCAGTTTTCTATCGACACGTCGAACACATCCGTGTCCAGGAATTCGAGGATGGAAACCCGCATTTCTTCGTAGCTCCGGTTGCTGATTGTGGCCATCAGACGGAGCCAGCTTTCACTTTCCAGTTCTTCCCTGGCAACGCGCTTCACCACGTCCAGGAGCGTCTGAGTGATCAGGCGTTCGACTTCGCCGAAGGGCTGCTTCTCAAAAATAGCCTGCATCTGCCTCTGCTTTCCGGATTTGCATTTTCGCAGCACTAACTCGCGAACCCCCTTAAACAATGGAGCGGGCGGGTCCGCTAATTTTCTTCTGACCTCTTCCTGGCGCTGCAGCTCTACCACCTTTGCCAGTTCGCCGTCTGGGAGCTTCAAGAATTTTGACATCTTGTCGTAAATATCCGTCCGGGCAGGTGCAGGGGGAGACTTTCTTCGAGTAAGCAATTGCGAAATGTAGGACTCCGTAACCTGCGCAGCGCTTGCCAGATCTCGCTGCTCAAGCCCCAATTCTTTCAGGCGGTGCTTAATGACCAGGGAAATATCCATCGCGCTCCTCCGTTGCTTAACTCTTTTTGGTTCAGCACTGGTCCATTATCTCCGAATTGGCTTGACAGGTAAAGTTAATTCACTTATATTAGTTAATGAGATACCTACTATCATTCAGTCTCCAGACAGCCTGAACTAAGTCGGGTTACCTGCAATCGCACCTCTTAGTCGACAACCAAGGAGGTTGCCATGTTTGCACGAAGCGTATCAATGAATCTGAAGACCAACAACGTCGCGGAGTTTACCCGGACGATCAACGATGAAGTGATCCCTTTGTTACGAAAACAGAAAGGTTTCCTGGACGAAATTGTCCTCGCCGTTCCTGGCAAGACGGAAGCCCTGGGGATCAGCCTGTGGGACCGCAAAGAGAGCGCGGAAAATTATAACCGCGACACTTATCCCCAGGTGCAGAAGGCCCTGGCGAAGGTTCTTGAAGGGACTCCTGTAGTTAAGACTTACGATGTCACCAACTCGACCTTCCAAAAGGTCGCTGTCGCTGCGCACGCAACAGCCTAGGCCATAGGCCTTGGCATTCAATGGGAGAGGGCGGCAAGTCCCCGCCCTCTTTCTTCTCCGGCGGGTGGCGCAGATGCTTGCCCTGTAGTATCTCCAATCTCGCGAAGCGAGAGGCCCTTAGTTGTGTTCGTGGCACCCGATCCATTGCAATGACCGCCTCGTCCTCCAGAAAATAGAACCTCCAGCTTGACCACGGCCGCGCGCTGTAAAAACGCTGCGTTTGCGGCATCGCCAATCCAGCCCCACTCAGCTTCTCGTTCCCTCTCCGGTTTATGGGGTGACACCTTGTCCTGCCGGGGATAAGATCGTGGAAGTGGTCCGCAGGACGGAAAGCAATCGGAAACCCGGGAGCCACCGCAGGCGTCATTACTAATTGGAAAATGATGGAAGCGACCTTACAGGCGGGCGACGGTTTCGCAATTCAAGCCGAGTGTGTGTCGCGGCATTTCCAGATGGGCGGGACCCTGATCCGGGCCGTGGACGAAGTCACGTTATCCATCCGCAAGGGCGAATTTGTGGGACTGCTGGGAAGTTCCGGGTCGGGAAAATCCACCTTGTTGAACCTGATGGCGGGGCTTGACCGCCCGACTTCCGGCACCATGACCGCCGGGGGGCGCAACCTGGCGGAATTGAGTTCCCGGGAGCTGGCCCGCTATCGAAATCAAACTGCGGGGATGGTTTTTCAGGCTTTCAATCTGCTTCCGCGCATGACCCTCGAGGAAAACGTGGAGTTGCCTTTGCGCCTGGCAGAAGTGGACCGCGGGGAACGCGCGGGGCGCGTCAGGGAAGCGCTGGAGCGGGTACACCTTGAGAACCGGTCAGGCCACCGGCCCGGCGAGCTTTCCGGCGGCGAGCAGCAGCGTGCCGCCATCGCCCGCGCCCTGGTGAACCGCCCCGCGATTCTCTTCGCCGACGAGCCCACGGGCAATCTGGACAGCGCCACGGGCGAGGAAATCCTCAATCTGTTGCGGGAAATCAACCAGACCCTCGCCGCGACCATCGTCCTTGTGACGCATGAGCGGCCCCTGGCGGAACGCTTTGCCGGGCGCACCGCCTTCCTGAGGGACGGAAAGCTGGCGGCAGCATGAAAGTCCGCGACCTGGCCGAGCTTGCTGCACGGAACCTGCGCGAAGCGCTGTTGCGGAACAGCCTGACCACGCTGGGCATTGCGGTCGGCATCGCCTCGCTGGTCGCCATGCTTTCGCTCGGCGTCGGGCTGCAGCGCCTGGCCACCGAGCGCCTGGAACAGTCGGGCCTGTTCAATGCCGTCTTCGTGAGGCCCGACTCGGGCTTGCGCCGCTTCGGAGGCCGGCCGGATTCCACGCCGCCCGCGAAAACGGCGCCGCTCGACCTCAAAGCCCGGCAGGCCATTGCCCACCTGGCTGACGTTCAGGAAGTTTATCCCCAGGTCCGATTCCTTACAGAAATTCGTTATGAGGGGAATTCATACCCCACAGCCATCGCCGGCATTCCGGAATCCGACCGCTCCGGCGGGGCGTTCGACGGGATGCAGGGCCGTTTTTTCTCAAGCCCCACTGCCGACGAAGCCATCCTGCAAATCGGATTTGCGCAGCGCCTGGCACCTCAACCCGAAACGCTGATCGGGCGGCAGATAATCGTCCGCTATGCAAAGCGCCAACCGCTTGCCGCGGCAGAAAGCAAGAAGGGACCGGCCAACGCAGGCTCATCACCGGGCGGCCCGGCGGAGGGGTTTTCCATTGTCCTTCAGGAAACGCGCCTGCAGATCGTCGGCATTGTGAAAACGGACCCGGAGGGATTCGGCGGCTTCGGGCGTGGTCAGCTCTTTGTTCCGCTGGGCGTGGCTGAAGCGTTGCACGCCACCCAGTCGACGGACCTTCGGCAGGTTCTGCGGGGGTCGGGTCCGGAGCCGACTTACGCCGCGCTGACGGTGCGCGTCACCCGCCCCACCCAGGTGGCCGCCGTCGAGGCGACGATCAAAAAAATGGGCTTCGAGACGTTTTCATTGCTCGATACCACCCGCAACCTGCGCCTCTTTTTCACGGTCTTTGATTTGCTGCTCGGAATTTTTGGAGGCCTGGCGCTGGTGGTCGCCACGCTCGGTATTGTGAACACGCTGGTCATGGCTATTCTCGAACGGCGGCGTGAAATCGGAGTGCTGAAAGCGCTCGGCGCCGCCGACGGGGACGTCCGCCAGCTCTTCTTTTCGGAGGCTGCGGTCATGGGCCTGCTGGGTGGCATTTTCGGAACAGGCCTCGGATGGGCCATCGGCAGGGCGCTGACGTTTGGGACTGACCTTTACCTGCGGCGGCGCAACCTGCCCGCTGTGGATATCTCTTTTGTGCCCTGGTGGCTGGCGCTTGGGGCTGTCGTCTTCGCGGTCGCGGTGAGCCTTCTTGCCGGAATCTATCCGGCGTCACGGGCGGCCCGCCTCGATCCCGTGGAGGCCCTGAGGTATGAGTAGCCCCGGGAGGACGGTCACGACAGCCCTGCTGGCGCTGCTTGGGCTCGTCGTTTGCGCCCTGCCGTCCCACGCCGCAACGGCGAGCGCCGAGTGTCTCCCCGTTCCCAGCCACATCCTGCATCGCTCAGTGGGCTATTGCGCAATCCTGCCGCCCGGCTACGCCGCAGACAAGGCCCGGCGCTACCCGGTCCTTTACTTGTTGCATGGCCTTGGCGAAAACCGGCAAATGCTCATCCAAACGGGCGGCCTGAACCTGGTAGAAAATCTGTGGGACGCGGGGCGGATGGGCAGGTTCCTGATCGTGACGCCCGATGCGGGCTCCAGCTTCTACATCAATTCCCGAAACGGCCGCGAGAGGTATGAAGACTTTTTCATTCAGGAGTTTTTGCCGTTCATTGCGCGGCGTTATCGCGTCCGCGCCGGCCGCAGAAATCTGGGCATCGCGGGCATCTCGATGGGAGGGTATGGGGCGCTTCACCTGGCCTTCACTTACACGCGCCTTTTCGGTTCAGTCGCCGCAGAAAGCGCGGCCCTCATCGAACGCATCCCCTCGGTGACCGTCGATGGATCCCAGCCGCGGGCATTTCGCCTGATGCTTGGAGGAGCTTTCGGATCACCGCCCAGCCCTGCTTTCTGGGAACAGAACAGCCCCTTGACTTTGGCCCGAACCTCGCGGCTCGCGGGCATGAAAATCTATTTTGATTGCGGCGCGCAGGACGATTACGGGTTTAATCAGGGAGCGCGGGCGCTCGACCGCATCCTGGCCGGGCGCGGGATTCCACACGAATTTCACATTTATCCGGGAGGACATGATTGGAGTTACTTCGGCGCACATTTGCCGGGGCTGCTGGAATTTGAGTCGCGCGCTTTTGGCCTGGACAACATTTCCCACCCATGAATTGAGGCGCGCCCCGAAGCGCTCTTTGAGAGCGCCGGGAATGAAAGCGGGAGTGAACGAAATTAAGATGCATGCCGCCCAGGTGATTTGTCCATCCATGACCATTTCCCAAGGCTGGCCCTCGAGGGCGGTTTCGCATTAAACTATCCGCGCCATGAGCCAACGTCCTTTTTCAGTTTTTCGTGCAGCGCTGATTCTTTCGACGGGGCTGCTGGTCGCGTGCCAGACGAAGCAGGCGAACCACGGCCCCAATGCCAACCAGCAGGCCATTCAAAAATTTCAGGTTGCCTCCACGCAGGAACCGCAGCTTTCACCGGGGCAAATGACGGAACTGCTGCGGAAGAAAATCAAATACATCTTTGTTCTTTATCAGGAAAACAGGTCGTTCGATTCCTATTTCGGCACCTATCCCGGCGCGGACGGCATTTACAGCCGCAAGTCGCAGGAAACGCCTGGATTTACCCAGCCATTGATTGACACCAACGGGACCATGGGTGCGATCCAGCCCTTTCGCATCGGCCCCCAGCAGTACGCAGCGGACACCGACGACGTGGACCATTCACATCCCATGATTGTCGCCAAGATGGACATCCAGGATGGTGTTCCCAAAATGGACCGGTTTGCCCTGATGGAAGAAAAGAAATATTTGAAGTCGGGCACATCTACACTGATTGCTAAACAGATGGGCGAGCTGGCCATGGCCTATGAAGACTGCGACACCATTCCGCTGCTGTGGCAATACGCCAGCCGCTTTGTGCTGTTCGATCACGTTTTCCAGGAGATGACGGGCCCCTCGACGCTGGGCAACATTGCCATCATTGCCGCGCAGACGGGCCAGACGCAGTGGGCGCTGCACCCGAATCAGGCGTACACGGGCGACGGAGCGCATGCGCCCGGCGTCCCCGTGATAAACGACGACGATCCCTTCTGGGGGTCGCCTGCGGATCCGACTCCGAAAGCGGAGAAAATGCCCATCAATCCACACGATTTTGGGGGCGAGGGCAAACCCAACACACAGATCAACCTGACCTTTGCCTCGCTTCCACTCACCCTGCAGGGGAAGCAGTTGAAGTCCGTCGCCCGGCAGGACCGGAATCCCGAGACTGACCTGGCGGACGTCCGGCACGACATTCCTTTCATTTCCCGCCGCCAGCAGGCTCCCGTGGGCTTTGGCTGGTACGAGGAAGGTTACGGCTCGGGCAAGGTTGACATGGACGACGGCCCGGAGGATGCTTCCGGCCTTCACGCAGCTTACATCACGCACCACAATGGGCCGCAGTATTTCGGATACATCGCGAACAATCCCCAGATGCGCCGGCAACTCCACGGGCTGCACGCTTTTTTTGACGCCCTCAAGCAGAAAACTTTGCCCGAGCAAGGCGGGGTCTTTTTTGTGAAAGGCGGTTATCAGAACATATTTGGCATGGCGCCCGCCGATCACGACATTCGGGCTCGGGCGAGTTTCAACGGTGACGACGATCACCCGGGTTATTCCGACGCCCAGATCAGCGAGGCGATGGTGGCCAAGGCGGTGAATGCCATCGCCGCCAGCCCCTACTGGAAAGAAAGCGCCATCATCATCACCTGGGATGATTCCGAAGGCGACTACGACCATGTTCCGCCGCCGATTCGCGCAAAAGGCCCGCAGGGCTCCGTGATCAGTGACGGCCCGCGCGTTCCTCTGATTCTTATTTCGCCCTACGCGCGCACCCACTACGTTGCCCATGCCCAGGGCAACCATGCTTCGGTGGTCAAGTTTGTGGATGCCGTCTTCAACCTGCCGCCGCTGGCTTTTCTGCCGGACGAACAACGCGCCCGCAAGTTGGGCGAAAAGGAATTTGGCCAGAAAGATCTGGGCCCCCAGGACGCCATCGCGCCGGGAGTCACCAACCTGCTGGAGGCCTTCAGCCCGGCCCGGCTGCTTGGAAAGGCTGAGCCGCTGCCCGCAAGTTACGTGGAAATTCCGGACTCGCTGGTTCAGCATTTGCCGCAGGAAACGGGCTATGGTTGCAAGGACCTCGGGATCCTTACCACCGACCGCCGGCTTCACATCGCGAACAAGATTCCCGATGATTTCAACCCGCGCCCGAAAACCACTCCAGGCCGGTGACCCCGCCGGGGAAGGGAAGTCGCCTCCCCTGAAACCATCCTGCCCGGAGCGGGGAAACGCCGATCACGGTAATGGAACGTCCCCGCCGGATTCGCCGTCCACACCCTGAATTTTCCCGGGCGCCAGGCTTGGACGGGCCTGCAAAACAGCGTTATCATTTTAAATTTGGAGGGGAGGGGATCCCCCTGCCGCAGGTTTTCTTGCACGAGGGGCGCGCCAGCAATCCATTCCTGAATAAGCTCCCGGGTGCCGGCGTTCCCGCAGAACTTAATCGAATCGAGGGTGAATGCGATGCTGATATCCCGTTGCCGGGTTTTTGCGCTTTTATCGTTCGTATTCATGGCGGGGATTCCGGCGTTGAAGGCCCAGTCTCCGATCACTCTGCAGGTTGATGCCACCCAGGCCCCGCAGGATATTATCCACACCCGGATGGCCATTCCCGTTTCTCCCGGGCCGCTCACGCTTTATTACCCCAAATGGATTCCCGGCGAACATGCGCCGGACGGACCGGTTGACAATGTGACCGGATTGAACTTCACCGCCAACGGCAAAACGATCCCCTGGCGCCGCGACCTGGAGGACATGTTCGCGTTTCATTTGAACATTCCGCAGGGCGCCAGCGTTCTGGATGTCAGGTTTGATTACGTCGAGCCGGTGGAGACTTCCGGATTTACCGCCGGCGCCTCGGCCACGGACAAGCTGGTGGTCATCAGCTGGAACCAGAACCTTCTCTATCCCGCGGGGCATGCGGCACAGAACATCATTTTCAAAGCCAGCCTGAAGCTTCCCGCGGGCTGGAAGTTCGGCACCGCGCTCCCTGTGGCCAGCGAGGGAAACAGTGAAATCGAATTCAAACCGGTTTCGCTGAATCGCCTGGTGGACTCGCCGGTCAGCGCCGGCCAATTCTACCGGGTGGTTGACGTGACCCCGCCCGGCGAGCCGATCCATCACGAAATCGACATTGCAGCCGACAGCGAAGCCGCGCTCGATATGAGTCCGGCAGTGCAGCAGGATTATACGAACCTGGTGGCCGAGACGGGAAAGCTGTTCGGGGCGCGCCATTACCGCGACTACCACTTCCTGCTGACCTTGAGCAATTACGTTGCTCATTTCGGGCTGGAACATCATGAATCCGACGACAGCCGGGTGCAGGAATTTTCACTGATCGATTCCCGCTTGCGCCTGAACATGGCCGGGCTGCTGCCGCACGAATTTGTCCACTCCTGGAACGGCAAGTTTCGCCGCCCCAAAGACCTGAGCCCTCCCTATTACGATCAGCCCATGAAGACCGACATGCTCTGGGTTTATGAAGGTCTCACCGAATACCTGGGCGATCTTCTGGCTGCGCGCAGCGGCCTGTGGACTCCCCATGAATACCGCCAGAACCTGGCGCTGGTTGCGGCAAAATATGGACCCGGGCGGCCCGGACGGACGTGGCGCCCTCTGCTGGATACGGCCGCTGCTGCCCAAGTCCTTTACGGCGCGCCCGGCGAATGGACCAACTGGCGGCGCGGCGTGGACTTCTACGACGAAGACGTCCTCCTCTGGCTGGAAGTCAACAGTATGATCAACCGGCAGACGCACGGCAAGAAGTCGCTGGATGATTTCTGCCGCCTTTTTTATGGCGGTCCCAACGATGGTCCGCAACTAAAGACGTTCACCTTCCAGGACCTGGTGGAGGCGCTCAACAAAATTGCGCCTTACGACTGGGCGGAGTACTTCCACAAGCGCCTGGATGCAACTTCTCCGGAAGCGCCGCTCGGCGGTATCGAGAACAGCGGCTGGAAAGTGATTTACACCAGCGTTGAGCCCGCTCTGTTGCGGAATTCCGAGGCGGTCCACAACAATATCGACGAATCCTATTCCATCGGCCTGCTGCTCAAGGATGACGGCCGTGTCGAGGATTCCATTGTGACCATGCCCGCTTACAAAGCCGGAATTTCACCGGGGATGAAAGTGGTGGCGGTGAACGGGCGCAAGTTTACGCCGCAAGTGCTGCGCCTGGCGCTCCAGGCCGGCGCGGATTCGACGGAACCCCTGCGCCTGCTGGTCTTGAACGACGATTATTACAAGACCTGCACGATTGATGATCATGGCGGCGAAAAGTTCCCGCATCTGGTCCGGGAAGCAGGGCGTCCGGACCTGCTGGACGATCTACTGAAGCCCCTGGTCGCCCATTAGCTTCGCGCATGACCTTGCGCAACCGAAAGGATGTCCACGGCGGGTCTATTGCTATGCGGTTTCTGAAAAACGCCTTGCTCAATTTTTGCCGGCGACAGCTGCGCACAGGCCTGATCTATTGCGTTTGGGCCTTTTGCCTGTTTTTCCTGACGGGTGCCGCAGCACACGGGCAGGCCTCCTCCATCGAAAGGGTTCCCGGCGCCAGGGTCATCACCCTCACGAGGCATCGGGGATATTTCAACGAGCCTTCGGTGGCCATCAACCCCCGCAACCCGCAACAGGTGGTGGTGGCCTACCAGACGGGCGCGCGCATCGCGGATACACAGGATGCCGGCCGGAACTGGAGAACAAGCTCAGACACAGTGCCCGGCAACTATGCCGTGTCGGGCGACGTTTCCGTGGCCTATGACAACAGCGGCCACGCCTTCCTCTGCTACATCGCCTTTGACAAACTGGGGACGGATGAATATTGGGGGCGCAACGCCACCCGAAACGGCGTGTTTGTGCGGCGCTCGCCTGACGGCGGGCAGACCTGGAAGCAGACTCCCGTACCGGTGATCGAGCACGCCACAGCGCCGGGCATTCCTTTTGAGGACAAGCCTTACCTTGTGGCCGATAATACCCAGGGGCCGTATGCGGGGAACCTTTACGTTGGCTGGACCGAGTTCACGCTGGCGCAATCGGTGATTCTTTTTTCGCGCTCGACGGATGACGGCGCCACCTGGTCAAAGCCCATCCGGATCAGCACCGAGGCTGGCCTGCCGCGGGACGATAACGGCGCCGTAGAAGGCTTTACCGGCGCGGTGGGCCCGGACGGCACGCTTTATGTGGTGTGGGCGGACGGCACTCACGTGGTGTTTACATCGTCGCGCGACGGAGGCCGGACCTTTGCGCCGTCACGCGGAGTTATTCCCATTGCGCCTCCTTATTTCCACATCACCGATGTTGACCGGACGGACGGCTTTCCGGTGATTTCGATTGATCCTCACGGAGGCTCTGGCGCCGGCCTGCTCTACGTGACCTGGAGCGATTATCGCAACGGGGACGTCGATGTCTTCTGCTCGACCTCGGCCGACCGCGGCCGGACGTGGTCGCCGGCGGTGCGTGTCAATTCGGACCCCATCCACAACGGGGCTGACCAGTTCTTCCAGTGGCTGGCGGTTGATCCGGTGACAGGCGCTGCAAATCTGGTGTTTTACGACCGCCGCGATGATCCGGAAAACAACAATGCCGTTGTGGTCCTGGCCCGTTCCACCGACCACGGCCGCACCTTTCACAACTACGTGTGGATGAACAAGGCGTTTGATTCCAACAACGATTTTATCGGCGATTACACCGGGATCGCGGCACTGGGCGGGCGGGTCTACGGGGTCTGGACGGAAGAGCGGCCGCGCACGAGCAACCATAAGTCCGAAAGTCCCTTGCACCGCACTGTGGTTCGCGTGGGCATTGCGGACTTCGCCGGTGCGGGCCATTCCCGCTGATGAATTCGGGTGGGAAAGAGTGCTGCATCAGTCTGCTACAAGTGAGGAACGCGGCGGGCCTTCATCTCTTCAAGGTGCTGCCTTAATCGTTCCAGAACTTTGTTGTCATTTCCGTCGTGCAGCCTTTGTTCAACCTCGGTGAGCGCGAAGTGGACGATGTCATGGTGGTGGATCTCTTCTGGTTCCAGCCGCTGGCTGCAATCGAGCCAGATTTTGTGCAGAAGGTCGATTTCATTCGGCGTCAGGTGCGGAGCGTGCGGTCCCAGGTAATAGACCTCTTCCAGCCCTCGTGGCGAGTAAACTTCCACGGTCAGTTGAGGCTTGGGATTGGGCAACCCTTCCCACGCCAGTCCGGCCCGGCGCGCCTCTTCCGCGGCAGACATTTTGGTTGATGACCCCATCACAATGCTTGAAGATTGAAGGTTCTGGCCAGCCCGCAGGATGCCGTCCCAGACGTCGGTTGCTGCAATCACAGCCAGCTTCACGCTCTTGCCGTATTTTTCTGACAGGGCCAGCGCCCGCGTAAACAGTTCCTGCTCGTAGACTGTAAACAATTGCTCCGGCGCCAATCCATGTTCACCGGAACCTGCGCGCATCAGAACACGGATGTGGAGGACGACAACGTCCTGGCGTTCAATGTCGACCCGCTCCAGAACGGACGCCAGGTGGTACAGCTTGAAATAGTCGGGAACCGGTACCAGGATGTTTCCCGGCCGTGAGCCAACGCCTTCCGGCGTGATTTCCTCACTCGGCTCCAGATTGAATTGGTCGAGATCACCGCGGGCAGCCCTGCGCTGGGAGTGCTTTTCTGAGATCGTGAAAAGGACGTAAAACAACAGAGTGAAGGAGACGCCTGAAATCGTAGCGATTTCCTTGGTGAAAATGTTGATGGCGGCGGTAGCAAACAGGGTTAGAGTAATCAGCACCAATCCCAGAGGAATTTCCAGGCGGCCCAGCTTCGGGTTCAGGGGGACGCGGAACTCGCGAGGTCCCGGCCGGGTGAAGCGAAGCACCAGCACGCCCAGCCCCTTCATGGCGAAACTCCAGATCACCCCGAAGGCATAAGCCTCGCCGAGAAGAATCACGTTGCCGCGGCTGAGGAAAATCGTCAGTAGTTGCAGGGCGACGACCAGATTGATGATCCGATGGGAGGTCCCGAAGCGTGGATGAGGCTGCCGGAACCAATCCGCCAGAACGCCGTCTTCGGAAACGCGATTGAGAACTCCGTTGGAGCCCACAATAGCCGTATTGACGGCGCCGGAAAGGATCATGATGCCCACGAGGACCACAAACCCCTGGAACAGCAACCGCAGCGTTAAAGGCCCTACCACGTTCATGGCCAGCCCGCCGATCAGGTTGTCCTTAAAGCCGAGGCGCGTGTGGGCGTCGGGAATAATCATGAAGGCGAAGAAGGAGACCAGCGAGGTGAAAAGCATGCTGAAAATGAAAACGATAAAAGCCGTCTTCTTCAGGTTAGGCAGCTTGGGATGCTCGATTTCACGATAGACCTGCGCCAGGGTTTCGAGGCCGCTCATGGCCAGGACAGAATGGCCAAAGGCCACCAGGATGCCGATGATCCCGATAAGTTCCGCCAGGCGGCTGGAATGCAGCCATCCCTCGGCTTCGACGGAAAAATGCAGATTGGAAGGTATGGGAGCTGGCGGAAGGTGGCCGCCCCTGACCCAAAGCGTGTATCCGCACCAGCCGATCATCAGGATCGCCAGGATGGTGGTGAACTCCATGATGCGGACGGCCTTTTCGCTGGATTCCTCAATGCCCTTGATGTTTTCCCACCAGAAATATAGCGTCACCGCCGCGGCAAAAATGGCGGAAGTGGAATTGGTGGGCAGCGCAGCATTGATGTGAGCATGCCGCAGCAGTTCATTGACGAATCCCACGAGATATTGGCCGGCGGACACTCCGCTGATCGGCCCGGTAAGAATGTAATCAAACATCAGCGCCGAAACCGAAAACTTGGCCAGCGTGCCGCCCATGGCCTCCTTGACCACGCGGTACACGCCGCCCCGCACGAACATGCTGCAGCTTTCCACGTACATCTGGGCGACCGCATACGCGAACAGCATGACGGCCAGGATGAACCACGGGGCCGAGGGTCCGATCGCTTGCTCGGCGATGCCGCCGGCATAGAAGGCCGAAGAAGCCAGGTCATTCAGGACAATGGCTGCCGCCCGCCAGAAAGAGATGAACGTCAGCATGGCCGTGGTGGCGACCATGACGCGGGGCAGCGTCACCACTCGCTTTTGAGGAGACGGATGGTCTGACGTGCTATTTCCCATTGATGGGTACGCCGGGAGTGAAGATCATGGCGTTAATGAATAAGAATTGGAAGTTTGGCACCTGTGACTGCCTTGCTAAAACGTAATCGCCTATATTCTCACATATCCCCGCTGCGTTGGCATTATTTTTTCTTATGGGGCTGATAGAACAAGCTTCTACCCAGCGCGCCTGAAAACGTGCGCCGGAGGGACGGCAAACTTCTATGCGCCCACGGAGAGTGCGGCGAGGGCCGCCTTCTTCACGGTCAAACAGCAGTGGGGACGTTTGTTCCCTTCGGCCGTGCAGGTGATCGAACGAGACCTCGATTCGTTGCTGACTTTTTTCCAGTTCGATCCCACCTACTGGACCGTGCTGAGGACGACCAATCCCATCGAACGGTTAAACAAGGAATTCAAGCGCCGCACTCGGGCCATGGAAGTGACGGGAGGAGAAATCTCGACGTACCGATGTTTAGTCTACGTGTCCCAAACCATGGAGTTTCGATGGAGCTTTCACCCGCTCTCTCAATGGTCCACCGTTTACACACAAATTGCCGCTTGACCTGGAGTTTCGATGGAGCTTTCACCCGCTCTCTCAATGGTCCACCGTTTACACACAAAATGCCGCTTGACCCGGCAAACGCTCTCTCAATGGTCCACCGTTTACACACAAAATGCCGCTTGACCTCCTCCTCCTGCCCATCCTCCGACCTCAGATGCTCTGCTGCCAGCGTCGGTCCAAACCGCTCTCCCCCCTCCCCGCCGTATTTCTCCCGCACCAGCCCCAACACCCGCCGCCGAAACCCCTCCCCGTACGCCCGGTTCGACGCCCGCCCCGCGCTCCGGTGCTTCAGCCCCGCAGCACCTTCTTCCCGGTACCGCTTCCACAGCCGCTTCGCTTGCCGGTAGCTCACCCCCATCAGCAACGCCGCGTCCACCACCCGCAACTGACCGCTCTTCACCCGCGCCAGTAATTCAACCCTTCCCAACTCCCTCTTGCTCATCTCCACTCGCCCCAAGCTGACCTCCTTCCGGAGATCCTATTAGGGGACATTTCTATCGAGCACAAAAGGGGACATTATCATCGAGGTACAACAGCCGATGTGGCAATTTATGCATGCGGCGGAATTCGGCGGGCCGCTAGGCTCGCGCAGGTGTAGAATACCTCTCCGTACTTTTTGAGGACAGGTTGCGGGTTCTTGGAACGGGCCCGCCGGCAGCAGAAGGAAGGCTCATGGAAGGGGGTGACATCCGGATGTCACAAGCGCAAGTCGATTCGTTATTGGCCATACTCAATCCAAACGCATCAAAGGGCGAAAAGCCGAAAACAGTATTCATGATTACGGATCTGGAGGGCGTGTCGGGAGTGTTCAGCACTGAGCTCCAGTGCGAACCCCTTGAGAGCCCCCGCTTCCAGGAGGCTCGCAAGCTCCTGACCGGAGAAATCAACGCTGCTGTCGACGGGCTGCTCGGAGGGGGCGCCACGGGCGTCGTGGTGTGGGATGGCCACGATAGCAGTCGGTCCCTTTCGGCGCTCGACATCAATCCCAAAGCGCTTTTGTTGACCGGGCAGCCGGTGGCGCCTACACTGGAGCTCGATTCGTCCTATGCGGCGATGGTTTTTGTAGGCCAGCACGCCATGGCGGGAGCGATGAACGGAATCCTCAACCATTCCTTCAGCTCCCTGGGCGTTGAAAATATGTGGGTCAATAACAGACCGGTGGGCGAGATTGGCGTGCGCGTGATGCTGGCCGGCGCCTTTGGGGTTCCCACCATCATGCTCTCTGGAGATGCCGCCGCCTGCGAGGAACTCCACGCCGTGGTGCCGCAGGCCGAATGCGCTGCCGTCAAATCCGGAGCCAGCCGGACGGCCGGCTTTATGCTTCCTCACCCGGCGGCCGCAGCGCTGATTAAGGAAAAGGCCCGGCGGGCCATGCAGCGGTTGGGTGAAATCAAACCGTACCGGGTGCAGGGGCCGATAGAGGCCAAAGTCCAGTTCACCACACGGGGGGTGCGTTACTACCAATCGCGTGAGGGTGTTGAGCAGATTGATGAACGAACCTGGGCCTTCCGGGGCAAAGACCTCAAGGATGCCTGGCTGAAATACTCGTCGTCGTTATAGTTTCGGATTGAAGACGTTGGCCAAGCCTGCGGGGAGAGCGGCAGGCTTTCTGCTCTGAAAACCGCACAGCCATCCTGCGGCCTTCATTCGTCAGTCCATCTGCCTTGGGAGGGAAAAAGGGCGGACCGCCCTTTACCTGAGGCGTCAACCACCACCCGAAGGTGCGCAGGCTCCACCGCCGGCGCTGACTGAGGCTCCGGAGGTTGCGAAGGTCGAGAACTGCTGCTCGGTTTTTCTGGAGCCGCACTTGGGGCACACGGGAGCCGGCTGGTTCCTGCTCAGTACCAGCTTCTCAAAGGACTTTTTGCACTTCTGGCAAGTGTATTCAAAGATTGGCATAGAGGATGTTCACCCACAGTTTTTGTTATCAGGAGTGTCGTCCCGGCCCGACCGGACCGGGGGGCGCGGCGATCAAGTGAAGCGGGACATACCGGGAATCCTGGGCAGGACCAGAAACCACACCACCATGAATATGATAAAGACAATAACGCCTTCCATAGTTCGTATTATACACCATCGCGGGTTGCGGACGGTGTGCCTGAGAGACGCTGAGACCTTTATTCCTGGTGTGTGCAATGATGATTGCCGGGCGAACAACCTGCGCCAATGCTTGCCCTGACGCTTCGCGGCGTGATAGATTTCGAAGCCTGCGGGAGCGACTGAAGCACTACGTCATGATTGCCTTCAGCAAGACCAACGATGGGAGAGTTCCATGGACCCTTTAAAGAAAGCTCAAATTGGAAAAACTTCTCTGCGGGTGACGCGCCTGGGGTTGGGCGGTGCGCCGCTCGGTGGCCTGTTCGAGGACGTTCAGGGAGAGTCGGCCGTGGCTACCATCCGGCGCGCGCAGGAACTGGGCATCAACTTTTTTGACACGGCGCCCCTCTACGGGCACGGCAAAAGCGAAAAGTGGATGGGGCTGGGCCTTGCCGGCGTGCCGCCGGATGCGCGCGTGCTGGCCACCAAGGTGGGCCGGGTGCTTGAGCCGGTTGAGCCGGGCACGCTGGAGAAAGATGAGTTTGACAACCCCGCTCCTTTCAAGCCGGTGTTTGATTTCAGTTACGACGGCACGATGCGCTCGTTCCATGAGAGCCTCGAGCGGCTGCAGATTGACCGCATCGACATCCTGCACATCCATGACGCTGACGATCATTTTGACGAGGCCATCAAGGGAGCGTATCCTGCGCTCGATCAGCTTCGCAGGGAAGGGAAAATCAAGGCGGTGGGCGCCGGGATGAACCAGGCGGAGATGCCTGCCCGCTTCGCGCGCGAAGGCCACTTTGATTGCTTCCTGCTGGCGGGCCGCTACAGTCTGATCGACCATACCGGCCTGAAAGAGTTGCTGCCGCTTTGCGTCGAGAAGCAGATCAGCATCATCATCGGCGGGCCTTACAACAGTGGCATTCTGGCCACCGGGGCAAAGCCGGGCGCAAAATTCAACTACGCCGACGCGCCGCCTGAAATCCTGGAAAAGGTGCGAAAGGTCGAAGAGGTCTGCGAGCGCTACCAGGTGCCCATGAAGGCGGCTGCCTTGCAGTTTCCGCTGGCGCATCCGGCGGTGGCCGCGGTGATTCCGGGAGCGCGCTCCGTGGCCGAGTTGGAAGAAAACTTCCGCCTCATCAGCCACCCCATTCCGGGCGACTTCTGGGCTGATTTGCGTTCGAAAGGATTGTTGCCTGAGGAAGCCCCGGTTCCGGAGTGAACGGCTCGTATTAGGGTAGCTTTAGATTTATCAGGCGACTTCGGCCATGTCGTGATGGAGGATCATGAACTGGTCAGCACGCAAGGCAAGCGTGGCGTAAGTGCGCCCTTCATTGTCGCTGAACTCGACCTCGAACACCCCGGGCTCAAGCGACTCAAGCACAGTTCCCACCTGGCCCCGGCGAAGAGAACGCTGGGGCAGATCTTGAAGGAGTGCAACGACGGCAAATGGCTTGATACTTTCCATGTTCCCTCACAGGACATAACAACTGGTCAATCGAGGAATGCCTTCCCTGTGCAAAATGATCCAACTGCTCCGAACAGTTGCCTCCCCCTTGGAGTCTGTGTGACAACGAGGGGCGGGGGCGAGCAGGGAGGATCGAAAAGTCATTGAACTTGAATTCCGTCCGAATGGGCTCGGGATACCCGGCCGTGTGTGGAGGCCGGCGAGGATGTCCCCTTTCAATTCGCCGGGCTGGGACTGTTTCTCATCCTCCACATCCGGGTGAGGTTGAAGGCCATGCAGGCCAGGGCGGTTTCCACGCTGACTTTTTCCAGACCGCGCAGCCGGAAGCGCCGCATCCCGCGCTGTTCTTTCAGGATGCCGAACACGGGTTCCACCAAGCCCTGCCGCTTGCGGTAACGAGCCTGCCCGGCCTCGCTGCGCAACTTCGCTCGCATGCGCAGGTGTTCGGGCGAATCTCCGGCGCACTTCAACCGGCCCCGCCGCTGCTTTAACTCCCCGGTCAAATGCGCGTCCGGCAGATAGCCTTCAATCCCTCGCTGCTCCAATCCCTTCAGGTTCCGCACCGAAAAGAAGCCGCTGTCCGCGCTGACCTCTCGGGGCCGGGCCCGGCAACTCTGTTCCACCTGTTTCACCATCGGCAACAGCGACGCCGCATCGCTGGTCGCCTGGGTGGTTCGCTGCGCCACGATTAAATGATCGTCGCTCACCGCCAGGTCCACCGTATAGCCCAGCACATAGCCCGCCTGGGGTAGTGCGGGATAAAGTGTGTAAAGGGATGAAGAAAGAGAGGGCGGCTGAGGACTCCTGAAGTGATATAAATCTTTTGGGCAAAAGAAAGTAAATCACCAAGGAGGACAGCCGCTATGTTGAATATTACCACTGAGATCGTCGGTTCCGAAGCGAATGTCGACAGGAGGAAAGCCCAAAAGATTTCGCTGAAGGCGTACGTTCTGGAGAAGCTGCGCACCTGGATCAACAGTCTGCTGGAGGCCGAGCGGGATGAGTTTTTGGGGCGAGGGTGGCACCAGCCCTTGGACTCGGAGCACGACAACTATCGCAACGGGTACCGGCCGAGGAGGATCAACTTTTTCGGGTTAGGCGAAATCGCGTTGCGGGTGCCGCGGGACCGGCAAGGAGCCTTCGAGTCGGAGTGGCTGCCGGAGCGGAGGGGCCAGGACCCGGAACTCGAGGCTTTCTTAGCAGAAGCTTTTCTGGCGGGCTTGTCGACGCGGGATCTGGCGCGGATTACGGAGAAGCACCTGGGACAGAAGTACGACTCGAAGCAAATCTCCCGCATTGTGGCGAGAGCGACCACAGAGCTGGAAACCTGGCGCCAGCGGCGGCTGGACGGCGAGCGCTACAAATTTCTCTACCTGGACGGGGCCAACTTTCAGGTGCGGATCAACGGGCACGTGAGCCGGCAGAGTTTCTGCGCGGTGCTGGGGGTGACGGAAGAGAACGAGCGCTTCGAGGTTTTGGCCTTGGAAATGGGGGACCGGGAGCGGGCCGATCTGTGGGAGAGCGTCTTCAGCAGCTTGGCCGATCGAGGCCTGAATCGGGAGGCAGTGGAACTGGGGATTATGGACGGGCTGGCAGGACTGGAAAGCGCCTTCCGGCGCTTCTTTCCACGAGCCCAGACGCAGCGCTGTCAGAAGCACGCCAAGGCTAACGCTTGCCGGCGGGTGCGGAAAAACGAGCGGGAAGTGTTTTCCAAAGCCCTCAACCAGATCTTCTATGCGCCCACGGAGAGTGCGGCGAGGGCTGCCTTCTTCAGGGTCAAACAGCAGTGGGGACGTTTGTTCCCTTCGGCCGTGCAGGTGATCGAACGAGACCTCGATTCGTTGCTGACTTTTTTCCAGTTCGATCCCACCTACTGGACCGTGCTGAGGACGACCAATCCCATCGAACGGTTAAACAAGGAATTCAAGCGCCGCACTCGGGCCATGGAAGTGACGGGAGGAGAAATCTCGACGTACCGATGTTTAGTCTACGTGTCCCAAACCATGGAGTTTCGATGGAGCTTTCATCCGCTCTCTCAATGGTCCACCGTTTACACACAAAATGCCGCTTGACCCCCATCCGCCTCAACTTCTGCAGCTTCTGTTTCGTCTCCTCAACCTGCTCCTGCAGCCGCTCCCCGTAACGGGCATCCACTTCCGTTCCCGGCTCTTCGTCCGAGTCCGCCGCGTCGCACTGCTGCTGCCAGCGCCGGATCGCCCGCCGCGTCTTCGCCAGTTGCTGCCGCAGCTCCTCTCGACTCACCATTCGCCGCCGCGAGGCGTTCGCTCCCACCCGCGTCGAATCAATCGCCACGTGCCCCAGCCGCCCCATCCCCAACCCCCGCGCCACCTCCACCACCTGCAGAAACAGATCGTTGATCGCCCGCCGGTGCCGCGTCCGGAATGCGTTCAGCGTC
>Ga0307373_10001644_pt1 | contig 41737 bp, 45 predicted proteins | sample OX2MG_FD_202534 | JGI IMG/M metagenome (GOLD analysis project Ga0307373, IMG submission 202534) | Soil microbial communities from Risofladan, Vaasa, Finland - OX-2 | ecosystem: Environmental > Terrestrial > Soil > Coastal area > Acid sulfate soil | place: Finland: Risofladan, Vaasa | collected...
AACGCATCAGCACGGTCGGTTCGAGTCCAGGATGCTTTTCGCTCGACAACATGACAGTTGCGTTGTTAGTTTTAGTCTAGAGCCTCGCTCAGGGGTTTTGCACATGCGAGGCATTAGTTACGGTTTCAACGTTGGTGAATCCATAGAATGACAGAGAAGATGTCGGGCGCACGGGCCACAGTAGAGGCCCTCGAGCGGGAGAAGGTCGAATACATCTTCGGCATGCCGGGAGGAGCAAACCTCCCGCTCTACGACGCCCTCTGGGATTCGAAGATCAAGCACGTCCTCGTGAGGCACGAGCAGCTGGCTGCCCACATGGCCGATGCCTACGGAAGGGTCTCACGAAAGGCCGGCGTCTGCTCGGCCACATCGGGACCGGGCGCGACCAACCTCATCACTGGGATCGCCACGGCGTACGCCGACTCTTCTCCCGTCGTAGCGATCACCGGGCAGGTCCCGAAGGCGATGACGGGGAGGAACGCGTTCCAGGAGACCGACATCATCGGCATCGCGACCCCCGTGACCAAGTATACTCTGCAACCGCTCTCCGCTGCGGAGGTCCCATTCGCGGTCAAGGAGGCGTTCTACATAGCGACCACAGGCAGGCCGGGGCCTGTGCTCCTCGACCTCCCAAAGGACGTGCAGCAGGACGAAGCGGAGATGACCTTCCCCGACAGCGTCACCGTGAGGGCGTACAGGCCCAGCGTCCCCGTCGACCCTCAGGATGTCGAGCGCGCGGCGGGGATGATAGTAAAGGCGGAGAGGCCCATCTTCTGGGGAGGAGGCGGAGTCAGGATCGCAGACGCCGCGCAGCCGTTCGGGGCGCTCGCGGAGCTGCTCATGGCGCCGGTCATCACGACGCTCCAGGGGAAGGGCGACTTCCCCGAGAACCACCCGCTCTCGCTCGGGCCCATCGGGATGCACGGCAGAGCGGAGGCGAACAAGCTCGTCTCCGAGTGCGACCTCCTGGTCGCCGTCGGGGTAAGGTTCTCTGACCGCTCCACCGGAAACTTCGGCGAGTTCGCCCCGAGCGCGAAGATAATCCACATCGACGCCGACCCGACGGAGTTCAACAAGAACAAGGCCGTGGACCTCTCGATACTGGGCGACGCCAACCAGGTGCTCGGGATGCTGTTCGACGCCGTCGCGAGGAAGCTGGCGAAGAGCAAGGACCCGAACAACAACCCGTGGCTCAAGCGTGTGAACGACGTCCGCGAGGAGCTGAAGGGGATACCCGCCTACAAGGACTCCTATGCGGAGCTCTCGGGTCCGAGGATAGTCAAGAGGATGAGGGACGTCCTCCCTCCTGAGGCGATTCTCACGACCGGAGTGGGAAGGCACCAGATGTGGTGCGAGATCCATTACAAGGTCCTGAGGCCGAGGACGTGGATCACTTCGACCGGACTCGGGACCATGGGCTTCGGCCTCCCGGCCGCGATAGGGGCGAGGTTCGCGCAACCCGACGTGCCCGTCGTGGATTTCGACGGCGACGGCAGCTTCGTCATGACCGAGCAAGCCCTAGCTACGGCGGTCGAGGAGAGGCTCCCGATAATCTCAGTGATCCTCAACGACAGGAGTCTGGGGATGGTCGAGCAGTGGCAGAGGCTCATGTATAACAGGAGATACATCGGCATCAAGTTCCCCAACGTCCCAGACTTCGTGAAGCTCGCGGAGGCGTACGGCGCCCACGCGAAGACCGTGGGCTCCCTCGACGAGTTCGCCAAGGCCATGCGCGAGGGGCTCACCATGGAGGGGCCGACCGTCATCGAGGTCCCCGTCTCGCCAGAGGAGGACGTCTTCCCGTTCCTGCCGCCGGGCAAGGGGATCAAGGACACGGTCTACGGCTCTTCGAAGGAGATGGCCGTCTTCTGACCAATTCGTCAAGAGTCCTCTCGACGCTGGTCGAGAACAAGCCCGGGACACTTTTCCGAGTGGTCCACCTCGTGAGACTGATGCGGCTCAACATCGAGGGGCTCACCCTGGGCGTGACCAACGGAGGAGCGGACTGCCGGATGACGATGACGCTGAGCGGAGACGACGCGGCGATCGAGCACGTGGCCAAGCAGCTGATGAAGGTCATCGACATCCTCGAGGCGCACACCTACGGGCCGGAGGAGGTGACCGCGAGGGAGCTCGCCCTGGTGAGGATAAACACGGACAAGATCTCCGTCGCCGAGATACAGAAGAACACGGGCTGTCGGATAGTCGACTCTTCCCAGCACTCCGTGGTGGCAGAGATAGTAGGATCAGCGAAGCAGATCGACGAGTTCGTGGTGAGGCTGGGCGAATCCAACGTCCTCGACATCGCGAGGACCGGAGTGGCGGCTCTCCCGAAGGAGAGGACGTCTCGATGACCGAGAGGATGATTCGGGTGCTCGACACCACCCTCCGTGACGGGGAGCAGACGCCGGGAGTCTCGCTGACCCCGGACGAGAAGCTCGAGATAGCGGTGGCGCTGGACAAGCTCGGGGTCGACGTCATCGAGGCGGGCTTCCCGATCACCTCGAAGGGCGAGCAGGAAGGCGTTCGGAGGATCGCGAGGGCAGGCCTCAGGGCTGAGGTCTCGGGCCTAGCGAGAGCGGACAAGGTCGACATCGACACCGCCATCAACTGCGGCGTGAAGGGCGTCCACGTCTTCCTCGGCTCGTCCGACATACATCTCCAGCACAAGCTCCACCTGACGAGGGAGCAGATGGTGAAGCAGTCGGCGAACATGGTCCGTTATGCTAAGAGCTTCGGCGTCAAGGTCGAGTTCTCCGCGGAGGACGCCACGCGGACCGAGATCCCCTTTTTCAAGGAGGTCGTCAAGGCCGTCACCGAGGCGGGGATAGACCGCTTCGACATCCCCGACACCGTGGGGATCGCCACGCCCCAGAAGATGGTCGAGTACGTCCGGGCCGCACGCTCGGTCTCGGACGTGATGATCAGCGTGCACTGCCACAACGACTACGGCCTGGCAGTGGCGAACAGCCTCGCGGGGGTGGTCGCCGGGGCGGACCAGGCACACGTGACGATCAATGGCATCGGGGAGAGGTCGGGCAACACCTCGCTGGAGGAGTTCGTCATGGGGTGCTTCAACCTCTACGCCCTGAGGACCAACGTCGACTACTCGCTGCTCTACGAGACCTCCCGCCTCGTCTCGAGGCTGACCGGCGTGATAATACAGCCCAACAAGGCGATAATAGGGGACAACGCCTTCGGGCACGAGTCGGGCATCCACACCCACGGGATCCTCAGCAACCCCTCGACCTACGAGCCCTTCGACCCCGCCATGGTGGGGAGGACGCGGTGGCTCCAGGCGGGCAAGCACGCCGGCAGGCACGGCATCTCCTACCAGCTGCGGGGGATGGGGCTCAAGCCGAAGGAGGACAGCCTCCGGCTGATAGTCGAGAGGGTCAAGGAGATGGGCGACGAGGGGCGCACCATAACCGACAGCGACCTCTACCAGCTCGCCGTCCAGATAATGGGTGGGGGCAAGGCCGAGTCCGCTGACATCGTCGAGCTCGAGGGGCTCGAGGTCGTGACAGGGATAAAGCGCCTCCCAAGCGCGACGGTCAAGCTCCTGATCAGGGGACAGCTCCACGAGGCGACAGACGTGGGCTCAGGTCCGGTGGACGCGGCGGTCAACGCCATCCAGAGGATCTTCAGCACCATCGACATAGTGAAGCTGAAGGAGTACAGGCTCGAGGCGCTCACGGGCGACTCCCAATCGGTTGCCGACGTCTCGGTCAAGGTCGAGGACAGCACCGGCCTCACGGCCTCCGGACGCGGCATGAAGAGGGACATCGTGGTGGCCAGCGTCGAGGCGATAGTGAGCGGGATCAACGCGCTGATGGCGAAGAAGCTGCAGTCGCAGCCCTCGACCTCTATCGCCCCGCAGGGCGAGCCGAAGGCCGTGGAAGGGGTCTAGGGCGAAGCCGACATGCCGGGAGCGACGATCACAGAGAAGATAGTCTCACGTGCGATGGGAAGGAAGGCGAAGGCGGGGGACCTCATCGAGGCCCTCCCCGTGGACAAGCTCTACTTCAACGAGGTCATAGGGCCGCCCGCCATCCTGAACTTCGAGAAGGACTTCGAGGACGTCTTCACGGAATCGGGGAAGAAGATGCAGGTCTTCAACCCCTCCCGCATCGCCTTCATGCCGGACCACACGGTCCCGTCGTGCTCCATCAAGGTCAGCCAGGGGATCCGCCTGATGGCAGACTTCGCGAAGGACCAGGGGATCGCCATGTACAAGGAGGGCGACGGGATAGAGCACACCATCGCCTCGGAGGAGGCATTCGTCCTCCCCGGGGAGATCGCCGTCGCGACCGACTCCCACACGTGCACGCAGGGCGCGCTGGGCGCCCTCGCCTTCGGGATAGGGACCACCGAGGGGGAGAACCTCCTCGCGACCGGCGAGCTCTACTCGTTCACGGTCCCCGAGACCATCAGATTCAAGGTCAGCGGCAAGTTCCAGAGGGGGGTCTACGCCAAGGACCTGGTCCTCCACGTCCTCGGGACGATGGGGGAGGGCGGCGCCTCGAAGCGCGTCGCCGAGTACACGGGACCCACCATCGACTCCCTGGATATGGAGGGCAGGTTCACCATCTGCAACCTCTCCGTCGAGATGAGCGCGCGGACGGCGATCATGAACCCTGACGAGACGACCCGCGCCTACGTCAGCGCGGCGCTCGCGCGCAGGCAGATGGCGATGACCGACGACACGCGCGGGATGACCGCGAGGAGCGACCCGGACGCGACCTTCTCGAAGACCGTGGAGGTCGACGCCTCGGCCATCGAGCCCACCGTGTCGCTGCCGCACTCCCCAGCGAACGCGAAGCCCGTGAGCCAGGTGACCGACCAGATCAACTCCGTCTTCCTCGGCTCGTGCGCCAACGCGCGCGAGTCCGACCTCACCATCGCCGCCAAGATACTGAAGGGCAGGAAGGTCAGCCGGGACACCAACCTGCTGGTCATCCCCGCCAGCAGGCGCGTCTACAACTGGGCGATGGACAACGGCCTACTGAAGATCTTCGCCGACGCCGGCGCGAACATCGAGTCCTCGAACTGCGGCCCGTGCTTCGGGAAGCACATGGGGATACTCGCCCCCGGCGACAGGTGCCTCAGCACGAGCAACCGCAACTACAAGGGGAGGATGGGCTCCGCCGAGGCCTTCATCTACCTGGGCTCCCCCGCAGTGGCCGCTGCCACTGCGATCGAGGGGAGGATAGCAGACCCAAGGAAGTACCTGCCCGCAGGAGAGAGCTAGGATGCAGATGCGGGGGAAGGTCGCAAAGAAGTTCGAGGACGACATCAACACCGACTACATCATCCCCGCATACCTCCTCCAGGAGAGCTGGGACAAGCAGTTCTTCGCCGACCACGCCTTCGAGGGGTACGATCCCACCTTCGTCGCCGCATGCAGGGCGAACAAGGAGAGCATCGTCGTGGCCCGGAACAACTTCGGGTGCGGCAGCTCGAGGGAGCAGGCGGTCTACTCGATAAAGTACAACAACGTCGTCGCCGTCGTCGCCCAGAGCTTCCCGGACATATTCTTCCGCAACTGCCTAAACAACGCGCTGCTCCCGATCCAGGTCGGCGACACGAGCAAGATCGCCGTCGGGGACGAGCTGGTAGTGGACCTCGAATCGAGGACGCTGAGGGACACCACGACGGGGCTCGAGTACCCCATCATGGCGACTGACGCGGCAATCGAGCAGATGAAGAGGGGCGGGTTCCTGGGAGTCGTCCGGGAGAGGCTCCGGCAGAAGCTAAAAGCAGAGCCGATGAGGGCCTCGTCCTAGTAGAAGGTTGCCACGAAAGCAAAGCCCGAAAGCCGAGCAGAAGAAGTACACGATAGCTCTCATAGAGGGGGACGGCATCGGGCCTGAGATATCCAAGGCCTCGCTGGTCGTCCTCGACGCCGTGCGAGAGAAGCTCGGTCTGGGCTTCTCGATCAAGGACTCTCCCGCCGGCGACAACTGCAAGAGGAAGAGGGGCGTGCCGCTCCCCGAGTCGTCCCTGAAGACGATTCGCGAGTCCGACGCCTGCCTCAAGGCCCCTGTGGGCGAGACGGCCGCCGACGTCATAGTGAGGCTCAGGCAACTGCTCGACCTCTACGCCAACATCAGGCCGGCGAAGAGCCTCCCCAACGTCCCCTCGCTCAAGCCCGGGATAGACATGGTCATCGTCAGGGAGAACACCGAGGACCTTTACAAGGGCCAGGAGTTCGAGTTCGACGGAGGGGTGGTCGCCCTCAGGACCATCACGAGGTCAGCCTCCGAGCGGATCGCGAAGTACGCCTTCGAGTTGGCCGAGCAGAGGGGAGGGCCGCGCAAGGTGGTGGCAGTACACAAGTCCAACGTCCTCAGGAAGAGCGACGGCCTGTTTTCGCAGGTTTGCAAGGAAGTTTCCAAGGCGTACCCGAGGGTCGCCTTCAGCGAGATGCTGGTCGACTCGGCCGCGATGAACCTCATCCGCGACCCCTGCTCCTTCGACGTCATCGTCACAACGAACCTCTACGGGGACATCCTCTCCGACGAGGCGGCCCAGCTGGTCGGAGGGCTAGGGATGACACCCTCCGCGAACGTCGGCGCGGACTTCGCCCTCTTCGAGCCGGTCCACGGGTCGGCCCCCGACATCGCGGGGAAGGGCGTGGCGAACCCAATCGCGATGATCCTCACCCTCGCGATGATGCTGGACTGGTTCTCTAAGACGAGGCGCGACCAGGCGTGCTCCGCGGGGGCCTCCGCGATCCGGAGCGCGGTCAACCGTGTCCTCGAGACGGGCACACGGACCCCCGACCTGGGCGGCGACGCGACCACGTTGCAGGTGGCAGAGGCGGTCGCAAAAGCGATAAGTAAATAGCCAAGTTCGGGCAATCCATCACTCTTCGGAGTAAGAGGGGAGAGAGCGTGACGTTGCAGCCGACGAAGAAAATCTGGTTTGACGGGGCTTTCGTCCCCTGGGAGGACGCGAATGTGCACGTCCTCACTCACGCGCTGCACTATGGCTATGCGATCTTCGAGGGCATCAGGTGCAACTCCACGCCAAAGGGCCCGGCGATATTCCGCCTCCGGGAGCACATCAAGCGCCTCGTGAGCGGCGCAAAGACTTACAGGATGAAGCTCCCGTTCACCGAGGAGCAGCTATTCCAGGGCTGCCTCGACCTGGTGACGGTCAACGGCCTCAACGAATGCTACATCCGCCCTATAGTCTTCAGCTCCTACGGGGAGATGGGCGTGAACCCGATGAAGAACAAGATTTCAGGGGCGATTTCGGCCTGGGAGTGGGGCTCATACCTAGGCGACGAGGGGATGGAGAAGGGGATACGGTGCACGGTCTCGAGCTGGGCAAGAATCGACCCAAGGACGCTCCCGCCACACGCCAAGTGCTCAGCGAACTACGCGAACTCGATACTCGCCAAGATGGACGCGCTCTCCTCTGGCTTCGACGAGGCGATATTGCTCAGCACGAGCGGACTCGTGGCCGAGGGGACTGGGGAGAACATCTTCCGCATAAGAGACGGAGTCCTGACCACACCTACAAAGTCCGTGTGCGGCCTCGAGGGCATCACAAGGGACTCGGTCATCCAGATAGCAAAAGACAATGGCACCCCGTTCAAGGAAGAGGACTTTACTCGCGAGGACATGTACACGGCTGACGAGCTCTTCCTCTGCGGGACCGCCGCTAACGTTACCCCCATCAGGGAGGTGGACAACCGGATGATCGGCAACGGGAGCTTCCCGATCACAAAGAAGATCCAGGAGGCCTACCTCAACGCCATCCACGGGAAGACTGCCAAGTACGAGCCCTGGCTCTCCTACGCGAGCCTTTCGCCCATCTACAACAGGCCCTCATCCGAGAAGGTTTAAGCAGAACATTCTTCGCTCCGGCCACCGAATAGCTGCTTGTCTAGAGAAGCCGACGTCGTGGTCATCGGCGGGGGCCCGGGGGGCTACGTCTGCGCCATCAGGGCCGCGCAGCTGGGGCTGAAGACCGTCCTCGTTGAGAGGGACCAGCTCGGCGGGATTTGTGTGGCATACGGCTGCATCCCCTCCAAGGCGCTGATCTCCATGGCCAAGCTCTACGAGAAGGCGAAGGAGGGCGCGAGCTTCGGGATAGTGGCCGACGGCATCAGGGTGGACCTTCCGGCCCTCCAAAAGTGGAAGGCGGGTGTCGTCTCGACGCTCGAGACTGGCGTCGCTACGCTCTGCCGGGGAAGCAAGGTCGAGGTCATCAAGGGGAGCGCCGAGGTCATCGACGCGAAGAGGGTCAAGGTCACCAACAGTTCGGGGGCCGAAGACGTCGTCACGAAGAACCTGGTCATCGCTACGGGCTCTCAAGCCATCTCCCTGCCCGGCCTGGAGTTCGACGGGAAGCTCGTCCTCAGCTCGACGGAGGCCCTCGCCCTCGAGAAGGTCCCAGATAGCATCCTGGTCGTCGGAGGGGGCTACATCGGCCTCGAGATCTGCGGGGTCTACCAGAAGCTCGGGAGCAAAATCACGGTCGTCGAGCTGACCGACCAGCTCCTCCCCGGGACCGAGCCGGACCTCGTCAGGCTCCCCCAGAGGAACCTCGAGAAGAGGGGGGCGAAGATCCTGCTAAAGTCGAAGGTCGTCGCGCTCGAGAAGGGCGACGGGAGTGTGAAGGCGCGCATCTCCACCCCGACGGGGGAGGTCGTCGTGGAGGCCAGCCTCGCGCTCGTGAGCGTGGGAAGGATGCCCCTCACCGCCGGCATGAACCTTCCGAAGGTCGGGGTCAAGACCGACGCCAAGGGGTACATCATCACCGACGCCCAGATGAGGACCAACGTCGAGGGAGTCTACGCAATCGGGGACGTACGGGGGCAGCCCCTGCTCGCCCACAAGGCCATGAAGGAGGGCGCAGTGGCCGCGGACGTCATCGCGGGCCTGACCAGCGCCGCCGACTGGAAGAGCGTCCCGTGGGCGATCTTCACCGACCCGGAGATCGCGGGCGTCGGGCTCACCGAGAAAGGTGCGGTCGAGGCGGGCCTCGAAGTAAAGAGGAGCAGGTTCTCGTTCGCCGCGTTGGGTCGAGCCCTCGCAGCAGCAGAGGCGGAGGGCTTCGTCAGGATCATCTCGGATGCGAAGAACGGGCTGGTCTTGGGGGTGCAGATCGTCGGGCCGGACGCCTCAAACCTCATCAGCGAGGCGGCCCTCGCGATCGAGATGGGCGCCACGGTCGAGGACCTCGCCCTCACCATCCATCCTCATCCGACCCTCCCGGAGGCGCTCATGGAAGCCGCGGAGGTCGCGGCGGGGCGGCCCATCCACCAGATGAAGGGATTGTAGCGGGCCTTCGAGAATGAACCTCTTGTTACTCGACCGCGGGCGAGAACCCTACGCTGACACGTGGGAGCTACAGAAGGACCTGGTCAGGAAGAGGGCAGAGGACGAGATGGAAGCTGACGCGCTAATCCTAGTCGAGCACGACCACGTCATTACGCTGGGGCGCAAGACCACCCCTGAGAACTTCAAGCCCCAGGACATCCCCGTCTTCACCGTCGAGAGGGGCGGCGACGCCACCTACCACGGCCCCGGGCAGCTCGTGGGCTATCCCATAGTCCGGCTCGCGACTCCCAACGTCCAGCGCTTCGTCCGGGACCTCGAGGAGGTCCTGATCCAGGCGACGCGGAGCTTCGGCATCCAGGCAGTCCGTGTCGAGGGGCACCCGGGGGCGTGGGTCGGAGGCCGGAAGGTCGCCTCCATCGGTGTCGCCGTGACCAACTGGGTCACATTCCACGGTTTCGCGCTCAACGTCAACGTCGACCTCTCCTACTTCGCCCTGATCAAGCCCTGCGGCCTCGACCCCGACAAGATCACGTCGATGAAACAGGTCCTCGGGAGGGAGGTCCCGCTCGAGGACGTCAAGGCGGAGGTGGTCATGAGGTTCACCGAGGTGTTCGGATACGACCTCCGGCACGTTGCGTCTGACAGGTCTCTCGCCGCCGCACGCCTGAGGAAAGATTAAGAAAGGGAGCGAGGCGCGGAAAATTTCGTGCCAAAAGCCCCCAAAATCACTTACACAACCCTCTTCGCGGACGAAAGCGTCCACCCGAAGTACGAGGCGGCCCTGAAGAAGTTCGCCTCCGGACAGCTCGGCAAGCACCACAAGATGCACATCGGCGAGAAGGAGGTGACCTCCGAAGCCGGCGAGTTCGAGCACAGGAGCCCGATCGACACCTCGATAGTCGTGAGCTACTTCCCGGTCGGCCAGAGGGAGCACGCGAAGCAGGCCATAGACGCGGCGAAGCGCGGCTTCCCCGGCTGGAGCGGGACCCCCTGGCGCGAGAGGGTCAGGATCCTCAGGCGGGCCGCCGAGCTGATCGACGAGCGGAAGTTCGACATCGCCGCCGCGATCACCTACGAGGTGGGGAAGAACCGGCTCGAATCCATCGCCGAGGCGTGGGAGGCCATCGACGCCATCAATCTCTACGCGAAGGTCATGGAGGAGAACAGGGGATACGCGAAGGACACGGAGAGCGTCGCGGGCGAGCACGGGAAGATCATCGCAAAGCCCCTCGGAGTCTGGCCTGTCATATCTCCCTTCAACTTTCCCTTCATGCTCGCCAACGGGATGGCCACGGGCGCCCTTCTTACCGGGAACACGGTCATCCTGAAGCCCACGAGCGAGGCCCCGCTCACTGGGCTGATGCTCTACAAGGTCTACCGGGACGCCGGCGTCCCCGCCGGCGCCGTGAACTTCGTCACCGGACCCGGCCCCAACTTCTCGAGCGAGTTCACGGAGAACCGTGACGTCGCCGGGATCACATTCACCGGCTCGAGGGCGGTGGGGCTGAGCCTCTACAACGAGTTCCTCACCCACCAGCCCTACGTCAAGCCCGTCCTGATGGAGCTGGGAAGCAAGAACCCCGCGATCATCACCGCGAAGGCGGACCTGAAGAAGGCCGTCGAAGGGGTCGTCAGGGCGGCCTACGGGTACAGCGGGCAAAAGTGCAGCGCCAACTCGAGGGTATACGTCCAGAGCGAGGTGAAGGACGAATTCCTCGAGATGCTGAAGAAGCGGCTCGCCTCGCTCGAGGTGCAGGACCCGAGGGAGAAGGGCTCGTTCATGGGCCCGATAATCAATCCCGCGGCGATGGATACCTTCGCCAAGGCCGTGAAGGAGGCCAAGAAAGGCGGGGGGAAGGTGATCTTCGGAGGAGAGGCCGTGACCAAGGGCGCCTTCCGCAGGGGATACTACGTCCAGCCCACCGTCGTGACGGGCCTCCCCGTCGGCCACGACCTGTTCAAGAGGGAGCTCTTCGTCCCGCTCCTCGTCGTCGCCGAGTTCAAGACCCTCGACGAAGCTCTCGACGAGGCCAACGACACCGACTATGGCCTGACGGCAGGGATCTTCAGCGAGGACAAGAAGGAGGTCGCGAAGTTCATGGACAAGATACAGTTCGGCGTCGTCTATGCAAACAGGAGCGGCGGCGCCACGACGGGCGCGTGGCCTGGGCCCCAATCATTCGTCGGATGGAAGGCGAGCGGGTCCACGGGGAAGGGCATCGGCGGGCCGAGCTACCTGCTCACGTTCCTCAGAGAGCAGTCTCAGACGGTCGTCACCTAGCTGGGGGCGGGTCAGGACGGGGCGTCCTGGCGCCTAGCATAGGCACCATAGACCAGGGCCGCGACCAGCAACCCGATGAGCAGCGGCGAGACCGTCGCCAGAAGCGTCCCGACCCCCTCCCCAGGAAGCGCGGCGAGGAGCGAGTTCGGCCTCTGCAGCATCGCTTCCTTGCTGGCGCTCACCGCCGCCGGAGCAGAGCCGTTGTCAGAGGGCGACGTAGACGAGGAGCTCGAGACGGTCGCGTTCCCCGAAGCCGCCAGTCCGCCCACGACCGCAGTCGAGTTGACCGCAGGACGGATCGCCTGGCTTGGGACGCACGGCCCCTGGGGGGCGGGGGAAGCAGAGCAGGTCGAGGCGGTCGTCACGGAGACGCTCGTGCTCGTCGCAAACCCGGGTTCCGGCTGGCCTTGCCCCCGCGTCGACGCTGCCTGAATTGTGCCGCCCGACGGGGGCAGAAACGAGACGACCCCGACAAGCAAGAGCGCCAGGGCCAGTCCTCCAACTGCTCCGGCGAAGAACCCTCCGCTCCTCATGCTTTCATCGTGGCTCCAATATCCGCGGGGTTACTTAATTCCAACATCTAGAACGGCTTCCTCCTCCACAGCCTGACCGCCTCGAACCAGAACGCCGCAGCAGCGCCGACCGTCCCGACCACGGCGTAGAGGTCCAGGAAGCTGTGGTCCTCGATCACGTAGGCCGCCGCGACCGTGCTGAAGAAGACGGCGTAGAACCCGAGCCTGGGGAGGCTGAACTTCCCGACGTTGACGAAGGCCTGGAGTATCCCGGGGTCGACCTTCTTCGTCAGGATGTAGTTTCCCATGTTGTCCTGCTCGATTATCCCGAGCCTCGCGAGCTTCTCGATGTGGTGGTAAGCGACGCTGGGGCTCGAGAACCCGAGCTCGCGCTGGACCTCCCTGACACCGACCGGCTTCCCGTGTTTCAGGACGTAGAGGTAGACCTTGAGAGTCTTGCCGCGAAGCTCGTACTCGATCTTGGCCTTCTCGTCCTCCGCGGATGGCGCCGGGGCTCCCATCCCTTCGCGCTAGGCTTTCTAAGCAGATAAAAGATACACCCCTTATGACGGGCGCCCAAGAGACGTCGCTGGATGACACTCGCGGGTAAGAGGATTTGCGTCGCGGTCCCCGACACCGTCCTCGAAGAGCAGGACTCCGTCCGGGAGAAGACCGCGAAGCTCGGGCAGATCGCGAGGTATTGCGCGCTGTTCGGGGTGGACGCGATCCGGGTCTTCCACGACCCACGGGGGAGGGGGGAGTCGAGCTTCATCAAGAAGGTCCTTGAATACCTGGAGACGCCCCAGTACCTGCGGAGACGCCTCTTCCCTCTGAGCGAGGAGTTGAGATACGCTGGCCTCCTCCCGCCCCTCCGCATCCCATCGCACAAGGCGAAGGTCCCCCTCGGGAGGCTCCAGGCTGGGGAGTTCAGGGAGGGCGTGGTCCTCGCAGATGGGTTCTCGGTGGACGCCGGCCTCGACGCGCCCCTCGCCCTGAGGAAGAGAGAGCCTCCACAGAGGCGCCTCACCGTGAAGATAACCGCCGTCTCCCATTCCGGCGTCGAAGTGATGCCGGTGGAACGGCGCGACGTCAAGACGTACTGGGGCTACACCGTCGACGTCTCTGGGACGGGCGCGCTCCTCTCTGACCCGGCCTTTCCCCTGAAGGTGGCCACTTCGCGCCTCGGCGACCCAGTGGCGCGCGTCGCGCGAGGCCTGCGCATCGACCTTCAGGGCTCGGGAGCCGTGATGCTCCTCTTCGGCTCCCCCTCCAGGGGACTCTTCGAGACCGTCGGGAAGGACCTCAGGGGCCGGGTAGGTTACGTCGTGAACCTCTTCCCGGAACAGAACGTGGTCACAGCGCGGTCGGAGGAGGCCATACTCTCCGCCCTCTACCTCGTGGGGCTGCTCTCCACCCCCGACCTACCCCAGTTCGTCTGACCGCCGGCGGAGCCCAGATGCTCTGAAATTTGATTGAAAGTTGCGTTTTTGCCTCGCTTTAGGCAATGTTTTTATCGGGTTAGCACCACTAGTTTTGTTTTATAGGTATCAGGTGGTCAGGGATCTCCAGTCTGGCACAAAGAAAGACACTCGAACTCAAGAGCTACATGCCCCTCCCCACTTCGAGGTCGAGGGAGTTCTGGACCAGATGGAAGATTCTCCACATAAGGCAGCTCTCCGAGACCGGGCGCGCCACCAACGAGCTCTGGCTCCCTGAGGCAGAGAGGACGGGCAGGGCGCTCGACCAGCTCTACCTCAAGCACGCCGAGGCGCCAAAGAGCGACGTCGTTGTGGACACGTCGATTCGCTTCGCCGCGGGCTCTCCATTGATGCTCTCCTCGCCGATGTATCTGGGCGACATGTCGTTCGGAGCGCTCTCAGGGGTGCCCAACGCCGCGATCGCAAAGGCGGCCGACCTCACGGGAATAATGGCAGGCACGGGGGAAGGAGGGCTTCTGAAGGAGGTGGCCGAGTGCAGCCGCATCACGGTCCAGTGGGCCTCCGCGAGGTTCGGGGTGGACGCAAACACTCTATCAAAGGGCCAGGCCGTGGTCATCAAGATAGGCCAGGGAGCAAAACCCGGGATTGGCGGCCACCTGCCCGGGGTGAAGGTCACCACGCCCATCTCGGAGACGAGGCGGATTCCGGTGGGCACGGACGCGATCTCCCCCGCCCCCCACCATGACATTTACTCGATCGAGGACCTGGGCCAGCGCATCCTCGGGCTGAAGGAGGCGACCAGGAAGCCGGTCTTCGTGAAGGTCGGCGCCACGAACTACATCCCATACATCGCCTCGGGAGTGGCGAGGATGGGCGCCGCCGGGATCATCATAGACGGAGCCGGCGCGGGAACCGGAGCCGCCCCCTCGATCGTGAAGAACAACGTCGGCGTCCCCATCGAGCTTGCGGTCGCGTCGGTCGACTCGATACTGAGGCGGGAAGGGCTGCGCGACGACTTCACCGTCATCGCCGCCGGGCGGGTGAGCACACCGGAGGACTCGCTGAAACTAATCGCCCTGGGGGCAGACATCACTAGCGTGGGCACCGGAGCGCTCCTCGCCATCGGGTGCCTGATGGTGCACAAGTGCCACCTGGGCTTCTGCCCGGCGATACTCACGAACAAGATCTCGGACAGCCCCGTCCGGACGCTCTCCTTCGACCAGTCGGTGACTTGGCTGGCCAACATGGTGCGGGGTTGGACGGAGGAGATGAAGCTGATCATGGAGCTGGTGGGGGTCTCGAACCTCGGGGAGATGAGGTCCCGGCGGGACCTTCTCTTCCACAACGGCTCCCTCAACTCGGAGACCCTCAAGATACTTGGCGTCGAGACAAAGCAGCAGGGGGGCGGGTCCTCGCCCTCCGCCGCCCCGGTCGCGCCCTCCAGGTCTCCTCCCAAGGGCATGATCCTGTGGGACCCGGCGAGGTCCACGGCGCTCTGGGAGCTGGCGGGGACGACGGGCAAGTCGCCGGGCGAGGCCCAGATCTCGAGCATGGGCTCGATAGGGCCTCCCTTCATCGAGGCCCCCTCGAGGCTCTCGGACTGGGTCGTGACTGACGGCGCGCAGGTCACGCGGCCCAGCATCGACCCGTACCGGGAAGAGATCGAGATCGTCAACTACCTCGCGCAGGGCCGGATCAGGCTCGCCGCGCCCTTCTTCTTCACGCACCTCCCCGAGAGCGTGCCGGACAACGTCCGGACCATCTTCGCGCGGACCGCGTCGGCGATGGGGCTGCTCTATGACGACTCCACGGGCAGGCTCACCGGGGGGAAGTACCCAGGAAGGGTCATCGCCTCTGACCATCCGGGCGCTCCGGGCTCAACGATAAGCGCGGTCGACCTGAAGAAGCACGCCTCCGGGCTTCCACCCAGGGAAGGCAACGGCAAGCAGGGCGCCGCGTTCCTGAGGATCCCGTCCTCGACGAAGGCGCTCGAGTGGGTCCATTCCAACCTCAGGTCTCTCGACGCCTTCCAGGGCTTCATCATCGACGAGGACGACGAGGAGAGCGACCTCCAGCTCGAGCTCTCCATCTCCAAGCTCGACCGCGAGCTCATCGAGAAGGACGTCAGGTGGAGGTTCGACATCCTGGCTGAGGGCAACATGGTGAGGGGCTCGGAGGACATCGTGAAGCTCGTCGCGATGGGGGCCGACTGCGTGGGGTTCGGGAAGGCCGCGCTGGTGGCGGTCGGGTTCGAGGACGACCAGGAAGTCGTGATCGAGATGCAGAAGCTTGCGGACCACCTCGAGAACCTCGTCGTAGCGTTCGTGAAGGACATCAAGCTGCTCGCGGGCGCCGCCGGGATGAGCAGCGTCGCCTCCTCGCTCGTGGGGAACAGGGAGATCCTGCGCACGGTGGGGCTAGACCCGGGCATCAGAAAGGAGCTGGGGATCAAACCAGCCGGAGCCGCGTGAGCAAATTTGAGCGAGTATCCGACGTATGACACGAGCTTCGGGCAGCCCGTCTACAAGGACGGCTGCGGGATCTTCGGGATAATCAGGAAGGACGGGGCGCCGAAGGTCTCGAACCTCGACACGCTCACGGGGATCGCCTGCATAAAGTACAGGGGGAGCGACCTGGGTGCGGGCTTCGCCCTCTTCGACCCCTCCCTGAGCAGCGGAGGGCAGACCCACAAGATCAAGGCCTTCGTCCGGAACCAGGGGATAGCCGACAACCTCGCCGACCAACTCTCAGCGAGCGTCAGCTCTCCCAGGGACATCCAGATGCTCATGCCCGGCCCGGTGAGCGGAAGGGAGCGCTTCGGGATCTGGGAGGCGAACGTCAGCACCTCAGACAACCCCGCCCTGGAGAGGACCATCGACGACATAAACGGCGAGCTCCTCTCCGATGGCAAGATCGACGGGCGCGTGTTCTCGTATGGGCGATACCTCGACGTCTTCAAGGAGGTAGGGTACCCGCTCGAGGTGGCGAAGGAATACCACCTGGACGCCGACACCAAGAAGGCCGACGCATGGATAGCCCACACGAGGCAGCCGACCAACTCTCCGGGGCGCTACCCGATCTGGTCTCACCCCTTCGCCTCGATGGACACAGCGATCGCGCACAACGGCGACATCAGCTCCTTCGGGGCAAACCTGGAGCAGCTCAATTCGTGGGGGTTGCGCAGCCACGTTGGGACGGACAGCGAGGTGATCGCCCGTCTGCTCGACCACCTGGTCCGCGTCGAGGAGCTCTCGCTCTTCGAGGCCGCCACCCTGCTCACGAACCCGTTCGAGAGGCAGTTCTCCCCGGAGGTTCGCAAGCTCCTCATAAGGTTCAGGGGCGCGCGCCTCGACGGACCCTTCGCGGTCGTCGCAGGCTTCTCGGACGGCGATGATACCTACCTCCTCGCGCTCACAGACAGGTCCAAGTTCCGCCCCCTCCTCGTCGGAGAGGACGACCGCAGGTTCTACGTCGCGAGCGAGGAGAACCAGATCAGGAACCTCTCAAAGGACGCGGTGGTCTGGGCGCCCGAGCCCGGTTCCTTCTTCCTCGCCTCTGTGAAGAAGGGCATAATCCAGCCCGGCACCAAGAGGAAGATCTACTCTTTCCAGTCGGGCGGGAGCGTCAGCGGCGTCGCTTCTTCCTTCGGCGCTTACTCGCGCCCGCTCCAGGAGGCGGTCGCCTCTCGCGCTTCGGACACCGTCGCGACCCTAGACTCCTCCGGCGTCGGGTTCAGCGAGGTCAACGAGTTCCTCCGCAAGGTCTATCGCTCCGGGAGCGACAGCGTGAGGATAGACAACGTCAGCGGCCAGAGGTATCTGGGGATCGGCTTCTCCACCAAGCAGGAGGACGGGACAAGGCGGAAGTTCAGGGTCGAGCTGAACGGCTATCCTGGAAACTGCCTGGCGAACCTCAACGACGGCGTCTCCTATGAGGTCCACGGGAACGTCTCCGACGACCTCGCGGATACGATGCACGCGGGCTCCGTGGTCGTCCACGGGAGTGCGAGGGACGTCGCAGGCCAGACGCTGCAGGGCGGGCACATCTTCGTCAGGGGTTCGGTCGGGAACAGGGCGGGCATCCAGATGCGCGAGTACAAGCAGGCGAAGCCGTTCTTCATCGTCGGGGAGACCGCCGACGACTACCTCGGCGAGTACATGGCGGGCGGGATCCTGGCGGTCCTCAACCTCTCGGGCTCCGACAGGCCCGTGGGCAAGTTCGCCGCCACCGGGCTCGTTGGCGGGACTCTCTACATCCGGGGCGACGTAGACCACACCCAGCTGGGGCTGCCGCCTAGCCCCGACGACATCCTGGCCTACCTCCGCACGAGCGTGATAGACGGCGCGCTCTCCAAGGAGGCCTTCGAGGCGGTCTCAAAGCTCCGGTACCAGAGCGAGCAGGAGCTCGCGCTACTCCTGCCGGCGCCACTCCTCGCGAGAGTCCGCTTCCTCTTCTTCTCAAGCAAGTACACCAAGCCTCTCGTCAGGGAGTACAGGAACCTCAACTCCGCCGACCTCGAGGTCCTCAGGGGCGTGCTAGAGTCGTTCTTCCAGACCTTCGGCCTCCCGCGTTCGCTGCTCGAGTCCGTCCTCTCCTCGAAGTTCACTGTCCTGAAAGCAGGAGACCAGAAGGTGGCGACGCCCATCCCTCCACAGGAAATCCCTGTGGAAGAATAGCCGGTTGGCGTCATAGGGAATAGTTGGAGTATTGGAGAAATGCCGAGCAAGACTGAAGACCTCTGGTGGCTGTTCACGCGGCAGACCATCAAGGTCACCCCGCGACAGAGCGTCCTCTCGGCATCCATGATCATGCAGAGGAGGAACTTCAGGCACCTCCCCGTGGTCGACGAGAAGGGGAGGATCATGGGGATGATCTCGGCCCAAGATATCATCGACTCGCTGAACTTCGTCCTCTCCAAGCCCGACCTGATGACGAAGGAGGTCATCGAGTCGCTCGAGATCCCCGTGGAGCGCATCATGGTCTACAACAGCGTCTGCGTGGAGCCTGGAGACGGCCTCTCGGAGATCACGAAGAAGATGACCTTCCACAACCTCGGCGGCATGCCGGTGGTCGACGAGCAGGGAGTCGTCCGCGGCATCATCACCTTGAGGGACCTCGTCGGGCTCATGGGGACGAGCTCTGACGAGGTGGGCGTGCATGTGTCGGAGATAATGAATCCCAACGTCATCACCATCGGGCAGAACGAGTACCTCTCCACCGCGGTCCGCCTGATGTCGGAGCACCGCGTCCGGCGGCTCCCGGTCGTCCCTGGAGGCAAGGGCGCCGACGCGGGGGTCCCGAAGGGGATACTCTCCAACAAGGACGCGCTGGGGCGCCTCGCGAAGGTCGCGTCGATGAGCCTCGCCAATCCGAAGGGCGAGGCAGCCGCCCCGACGCGATTCGACACGCCGATCTCCGACTTCATGACCAGGGACGTCATCACGGTGAGCCAGGACGACGACATCAGGGTCGCCGCCTCGAAGATGATGATATTCGGGATCGGCGGGCTCGTCGTCGACGACTCTCCTACGGGGCGCGTCGCGCTGGTGACCGAGAGGGACCTCATCAGGACGCTCTCCCGAAAGAAGGGGAACGCCGTCTTGATGACGGCGCTCCAGTTCGAGCTTGAAGTCGAGAAGGCGAACGCCCGCTCATCGGCCGGCTACGGCGCGAATGCCCGCGCCCGTCCCTGACGCCCGCTGCAACGCGAAAGTTTAAAGACTTAAGAAAAATCCGGGTAAACTTCCCGAGTGAGCTTTGGATGGGTCATAGAAAACATAGTGCACCACGCAGAGGAAGTCTTGCTTACATCCCCAGGGGGAGGGTCGGGGACTTCTTCCCCACGGTGCACAACTGGCCGAAGATCAAGAGCGCCACGCCCATCCTGCTCGGCCTGCCGGCAGTCAAGGTCAGCACGATTCACACTATCACCATCGATGACAGGGAGAAGACGCCCAACTTCGGCAAGCCCCGCTTCAACCCGACCAGCGTACTGGCGGTCCCGGACACGGCCGTCGTGGGGCTCCGCCTATACGTCAGAGAGAACGGCGCGGAGAGGGCGGTCGGCGAGGTCTACGCGAAGAGCCTTCCAAAAGGCGTCGAGAAGAAGTCCGGCGTCGACCCAGAGAAGTTCATCGAGGCCTGGAAGCCGAAGCTCTCGGGCTTGACGCGGGTCTCCGCGATACTGGCGATAATTCCGAGGGATGCAGGGCTGTCGCAGAAGGTGCCGATCGTCTTTGAGGTGGGGGTCGGAGGCGGCGACCTTGCGGCTCAGTTCGACTACGCGGCGAAGGTCCTGGGCAAGCCTGTGAAGTTCTCGGAGGTCTTCAAGGCGGGCGGCTACGTGGACGTCATCGGGGTGACGAAGGGGCACGGCTACGAAGGCCCGGTGACCAGGATGGGGATCAAGAGGAAGCAGCACAAGTCGAGGAAGAGCGTGAGGGCTGTCGGAGTCATCGGCCCGTGGCACCCGGCCGCGGTCATGTACACCGTGGCCAGGGCGGGGCAGCACGGCTTCCACCAGAGGACAGAGACGGGGAAGAGGATCCTGAGCATCTCAAACGCGAAGGACGCCCCGATAACCCCCAACGGGGGCTTCGAGCACTTCGGCGACCTGAAGACCGACTACGCGCTCGTGCGCGGGAGCGTCCCCGGGACCAACAGGCGGGTCGTGGTCGTGAGGCACCCCATCAGGCCGCACCCGAAGGCTAAGACGGCGCCGGTGCAGGTCTTAGAGATCAGCACCAGGGTGGCGGGGAGGAAGTAGCACTTGGCAGACTCCGTGAAGGTCCTTGACATAGGCGGCAAGCCCGGCGAAGAGGTCGACCTCCCCAGCATCTTCTCCACCCCGCTCAGGCCCGACATCGTCCAGAGGGCCTGGTGGATACTCCACTCGCACGGCCTCCAGCCATACGGCCGCGACCCCATGGCGGGCAACAGGACTAGCGCAGAGACGGGCAACCCGCCCACGGGAAGAGGTGTCTCGAGGATTCCGAGGATAAAGGGCGCAGGAAGCTCCAAGTCTGGCCAGGCGGGAGGGGTAGCCAGCATCGTAGGGGGGAGGCTGCCTCACCCCCCAAGGTCCGAGAAAGTGATCTACCGCAAGATCAACGTCAAGGAGAGGAAGCTCGCGCTCAACACCGCCATCGCATTCACCGCAGACGCCGCAGCGGTCGCGTGGAGAGGCCACAAGACCGGGAAGCTGAAGTTCCCGGTCGTCGTCTCCGACGACCTGGAGGCGCTCGAAAAGACCGCCGCCCTCGAGGCCTTCCTCGAAGACTTGGGCCTGGCCGACGAGCTGAAGCGCGTCTACGGCGGAGTGAAGAGGCGCTCCGGGAAGGCGAGGATGCGCGGCAGGACCACCAGAAAGAAGATCGGGCCGTTGATAGTCGTAAGCAACGACAGGGGCGTGGGAAAGGCGGCTGCGTCCATCCCTGGGGTCGAGGTCGTCTCTCTGGACAGCCTTGGCGTCCTTCCGCTGGCACCCGGAGGAGTCGCGGGAAGGCTCACCATCTGGACGACCTCGGCGATCGCGGTCCTAAGCTCGAGGTCGGCAAAGAAAGAGGGAATGAAAGTTGAGGCTTGAAGACGCGCAGAAGATCATCTTCCGGCCTTACATCACCGAGAGGACTTTCGACCAGATAGCCCGCGAGAACAAGATATGCTTCATGGTCGACGACAAGGCGTCGAAGACGCAGATCGCCAGCTCCATCGAGGCCCTCTACGAGGTGAAGGTCAGGGCGGTCAACACCATGAGGTCGATCAAGGGCAAGAAGGCCTTCGTGCGCCTCGTCCCTGAGGACTCCGCGACTGATCTGGCGACGAAGCTAGGACTGGTGTAGTAGCAATGGGCAAGAGGATTCTTCAGAGAAGGCGTGGAAAGGGCGGCATCCAATGGAGGGTCTCCTCCAGGGGGAAGATCGCTCCCGTGCGCTACCCGCTGATGAACCCGGACGCTTCCGGCCATGAAGGTAAGCTCACCGTAAAGGCGCTCCTCGACGAGAGGGGAAGGAGCGCGCCCCTCGCACAGCTACAGTACGGCGAGCACGGGGCGATATCCTACGTACCCGCCATCAATGGGATCGCTGTCGGGAACGAGGTCCAGCACGGGCCTGACGCCGCCGTGGCGAACGGGAACATCCTCCCGCTCAGGAAGATCCCAGAAGGGACGCGCATTTCAAACATAGAGCTCCGCGCAGGCGACGGCGGGAAGCTCGTCCGGGCTGCCGGCGGCTCCGCGGTCCTCTTCTCGAAGGCGGCCGGGAAGGTGATCGTGAGGCTCCCGAGCGGGAAGAGCATGCTAGTCAACGAGAACTGCAGGGCGACGGTCGGAGAGATCGCGGGAGGGGGCATGCTCGAGAAGCCCTTCATGAGAGCGGGGCCCAGGCACCACAAGATGACGGCCGACGGCCGCCCCTACCCCAGGATGAGGGGAATCGCCATGGCCGTGGTCTACCACCCGTTCGGGGGAGGCAGGCACCAGCACCCCGGCAAGTCGACCAGCACGTCTAGGAACGCGCCACCGGGCAGGAAGGTGGGGCTGATAGCGCCACGGAAGACCGGAAGGAAGAGGCTGGCCAGGACGACCGTCGAGGTTAAGGAGAGGTAGGCAGGAGAGAGAGCCATGCCCAAAGAGTTCCGCTACCGGGGTTACACCGTGGACCAGCTCGACGGAATGAGCACTGAGGCCATCCTGCAACTCCTCCCGTCGAGGGCGAGGCGCTCGCTCAACAGGGGTATCTCCGACGACAAGAGGAAGCTCCTGGAGGACGTCCGCTCGCAGAAGGAAGGCAAGCTCGAAGGCCAGATAAAGACCCACGCGAGGGACATGATAGTCCTACCCGTGATGGTCGGGGCGACGATCGGCGTCTACACCGGGAAGGAGTTCCTCTCGATCCAGGTAAAACCAGAGATGATAGGGCACTACCTCGGTGAATACGCGATCACAAACAAGAAAGTCGTGCACGGGACACCTGGCATCGGCGCCAGCCGCTCGAGCCTCTACGTCCCTCTCAAGTAGCGCCCACCCACAAGAACGACCCAAGAAGGCCAGGGAAACCCACATTGTCGCTGGCAAGAGGCGATCGCTCGCTCCAGGAGGAGCTTGACTGGGCCGTGGCGAGGCTCGCGAAGGCAGGCTATCCGGTCCGCTCGAAGGTCCGTCTGCTGGTCGACCCGAAGCTCGACATCATGGGCTACGCGAGCGAGGAGGAGGGCATCCAGCACATCGTCATAGCCGAGTGGGCGCTCCAGTCGGAGATGCTCGGGGGCCTCCTCTTCCACGAGCTGGCGCACATCTACCACACGGAGAGGCGCTCCCCCTCGCACAAGTTCAAGGTCACCAACGCGATAATCACGGAGTTCAGCCAGAGGGAAGGTCTCAACGAGCGGGAGACGGGATACCTCGTCGAGGGGTTCAACCACCTCCAAAACGTGATCGTGGACGACATCGTCTTCGCGGCGATGGAGGAGTCCGAGAGGAGGCAGGCGCAGAGGTTCTTCTCCGGGTGGCTTACGGAGTCGCCCTCCGGGCACGCCATCGTCGACGCCTCCGCGCTCGCGCGGAACGCCTTCGCCATGGCCTCCCTGAAGCGGCAGAACCTCCTAAACGAGGACGAGCCGCAAGCGAAGGAGATGGCTGTGAGGGGCAGGATGCTCGTGAAGGGGCTGGGGAAGGGCGCGCAGGAGAAATATGACGCCATCGAGGAGTTCCTCGTGAAGGCGGACCCGAACTGGGACGAAGAGACCTTCCACAACGAGCTCGTATACTACCTCGACCTGCTCGTGACCCTTCTCAGAGAGAAGGACCAGATGGAAGACCTGCGATAGGTCCTTCCAGACCGTGCCCGAACCTGCGCCCTAGCTTCCAGGCGCTCCCGGCTGGGCCGGGACGCTCCGAAAACAAGATAAGGGGGAGCGCGTCTCGCTGCGCGAGTCAATGTGTCATCGCAAATAAAACTCGGGACGCTGAGCATAAGCAGCAAGGCGTTCGAGCAGCACGGGAAGATTCCACGGCCATACACAGGCGACGGAGAAAACAAGTCGCCGCCTCTCGAGTGGAAGGGGGTCCCCGAAGGGACTAGACAGCTGGCCCTGGCGTGCTTCGATCCTGACGCGCCAATGCCGAACGGCTTCACGCACTGGGTCGTCTACGGAATCCCCCCAGAGGCCAACGGAATCCCGGAGGGCGGAGGCGCGAATTTCGTCCAGGGGCTCAACGGCATAGGGAGGCCGGGCTACCTCGGACCCGCTCCTCCACAAGGACACGGGCTCCATCACTACTACTTCTGGCTCTACGCGCTCGGGGACGGTCCTGAATTGAAGCCCAACATGACCCGCGAAAGCCTCACCGAGGCGATCAGCAAGCGTGTGACAGCCCAGGCGCGGCTGGTCGGGACGTACGAGCGCTAGCGCACGCCGGTCCAGCATCAATCCGACGGCATCAAGGAACTGCCCCTCCCAAAAGCCGGGACATCGCCGACCCCTTCCCGTCCCCCGAGTTCAAATGATTTATCGCGGTCGCCACCACCCCTGAGACCCGTTGCCCCAACACGACAGGCTCAGGCGCATCTTTGAGAACGCCAGCGAGGAGCTCGACGTGGTCGCCATCGTCAACGGGAGCCACGTGGACCCGAACTTCTTCTACATCTCGGGTTACAGGAGCGGCATCTTCGAGGGCAACATGCTCTTCCTCTTTCCCGGAAGGCACGTGGAGGTCCTGACCAACACGCTCGAGGAAGAGGCGGCGAGGCAGAGGAAGGACTACACCATCCACGTCGAGAGGAGCTCCGGCCGCCCCGACCGCCGAAGGATAGTGTCGTCGATCCTGAAGGGCTGCAGGCGCGTCGGCATCAACTTCCAGGGCGTCTCGCACAAGGACTATGAGGCGCTCAAGACAGTTTTCGGTTCGAAGAAGCTCATCGACGTCTCGGATGCCCTGAGCAGGTCGAGGATGGTCAAGGACCCAGATGAGCTCGAGCTCATCTCCAAGGCCGCGGAAATCATCTCGGGCGTGGTGGACGGCTTGCCCGGACTCGTCAAGGAAGGGATGACCGAGAGGGCTCTCAAGGCCGAGATAGACTATCGGATGGTCGAGGAGGGCGCGGACTCCCCCTCGTTCGAGAGCATAGTCGCATTCGGCGAGGGCTCCGCCCTTCCGCACTACTCGGCGGGAGAGAGGCGGCTCCGAAGGGGAGACAACATACTGGTCGACGTGGGCGCCAGATACCGCCTCTACTGCTCCGACATCACGAGGACGTTCTTCTTCGGCCGCGCCGCACCGTCGCAGAGGGAGGCCTACTCCAAGGTCCTCGAGGCCCAGACGAAGGCGATAGACTCCATCAAGGAGGGGGTCGCCGGCAGGGACGTCCACCGGATGGCGGCGGAAGTGATCGACAAGAGCAAGTTCAAGGGGAGGTTCACCCACGGCCTCGGCCACTCGCTGGGGCTGGAGGTCCACGACGGCCCAGGGCTGAGTCTCCGGAACTCCCCCAAGCTCAAGCGCAACATGGTCCTCACCGTGGAGCCCGGGATATACCTCCCCGGGGAGGGCGGCGTCCGGATCGAAGACGACGCCGTGGTCACAAAGGACTCGTGCGAGTTGCTTACGAAGTCCCCGAAGGAACTTCTCGAGCTCTAGAGAAGACTGCCCAGTTCGGACCAAGTCTCTCCCCTGACTCGGTTTTCGTATGGCTTAAATCCGCAATCAGGCAAACGCAGCGGTCCGTCAGATGACGACCTGCCTGCTCTGCAAGAGGGAGTGCGCGGTGTCCTCAAATCTCTGCGGCTACCATCTCAATGCAAAGCGGAACGTCCAGTCTGGGTACGAGCGGTGGAGCGAGGCTTATGGCGACATCACGTGGAAGGAGTACCTGCAAAAGCTCCTGCAGAGTGCCGAGACGGGGCAATGGGCAAAAGAAGTGTCGCAGTCACTCTCAAAGGAACTCGCTGACTAACCTGGAGGCGCGCCGAGGGCGACCAGGTCAGAGTTCCCAGAGGTCGGTGAAGCGGTCCGTCGCAATCTCGAGCAGGTTCTTCTCGAAGGAGCTGAGAAGCTCGAGCGTCTGCTGCCTGTCTTGGATCCCATACATCGCGTGTCCGTCCACACCGACGCGCCGGGTCGCCAAGCCAGCCCCGCTCAGCAAAGAGGTGCACTCGCTCACGGTGCTTCGGGGCAGCTCGACGATCTCGCTGAGGTCGCCATTCCCCAGGTCGCGCTGGTCGTGCGAGAGCGCGCTCAGGACCCTCCTCGCGGTCTTGCTCTGGAGGACGGCGTACGCGGCCTTCGAGCCATCGGTGGTCCCCGCTGGGTATAGCCTCTGGTAGCGACCTTCCTTGTAGCAGACGATCTCTCCGTCCCTCCTGAGGCTCTCGACGTGGTATCGCGTGGTGCTGAAGGACGTCCCCAGCAACTTCTGGAGCTTGCGGAGGTGGATGCCCGGGGAGAGCGAGACGATCATCTTCACGCGCTCTCTGTTCGGGTTCTGCAGGTTCATCTCTCGCGCTCTCCCATTTCTGGTCGACTTATCCTAACACCACATTCACTTCCCCGCCCTGGAGATAGACGTGGATCGGGGAGAGCACGGAGCAGGTAGATGAGGAAAGTGCCGGTCTCATCCGCCACGAAGTTCACTGTGAGGGCCTGTCCCGGACTTATCGCCTCGATCCTGTCGTCGAGGTAGTGCACCACCTGAAAGCCCAGGGGCTGCGCGTGCGCGTTGCAGATGGTTATTGCCACATCCGAGCCGTTTGAGACGTCCAAGATCGGCCATGGCTTGACCGGGGCGCCGTGCCCGATGCTGTCGTTGTATCCGAGCCAGCTCCCGACTATCAGGAAGCCCCCCGCAGGCCTGACGCATCCAACTGGAAGAGACGCGAGGGCGCCGCTGCCGATGGCGCCAGAGCCGGAGACATACGCCGTAGACGCCACGACCGCCACCGCGATGATGGTCACCGCGAAGGCCAGTCCCACGCGGCGCCTGTTGGTGGATGACCAGAGGAGGGCGACGAGGAAGCTTACCCCCATCAGGAGCTCCACGGATGGGTTCAGATAGAGCTCCATCAGCTGGACGGTCGCCGGCGCCGCTCCCACGAAGAACTCCAGGACCGTCGTGCTCGCCGACCCGACGAAGAGGAGGACGAAAGCGAGCATCAGCAGGAGGTATCTTCCCTCGCGTCTCCTCCTGTAGGCGCTTATCGAGATGACCATGAGAGCGGCGGAAATCCCGGTCAGGGCGACCTGCACGACGTCGTCGTAGTAGTAGGAGGCGACCGGGAGCAACGGCTCTTCAAACTTCCCGGAGTTTGATTTAAGGCTGGCGCGGTTTCGGCTTTCGAGCCACTCGCTGCCGCGGCTAGTCTCGCGCGCGACTAGGGAATGAGGACTGCCGCAGCGACTACCGATGTCCAGAGGCCCTTCTTGTCTCCCTCGGCGGACTGTGCCACGTTCGACGTCCTTATGATGAGCCCGCTGGACTTGAAGAGCTGTTTTCTTTCGTCCCAAGCTTTCGCGGTGTCGAACGCGATCCCCATCGTGGTCGCGAGCATGGTCGCCGCCAAATCTTCGGCGTAGTCTCCCGCTGCCTCCTCCGTCTGCCCAAACGCATGGTGCTCTGAGATGTAGCCGTAGGTCCTCGTCGAGGGAATCGCCAAGCCTACGGAAGCAGCAATGAGCCGGTTCGGCTCCCGGGTAGCGTTTCTGGCGAGCATGACGAAGGTCACCTCGCCGGGTGTCAGCATCACTCTGCCTTTCTCCTTCGGGATGACCCTGCATCCCGCCGGGACAATGCTCGAGACCTGCACCAGGTTGCAGTGCTGTATCCCGGCGTCTCTCAGAGCAAGCTCGAAGGACTGGAGCTTCTCTTTGTGTTTGCCAACTCCGTTGGTCAGGAACAGGCGTCTTGGAATCAATGCTGGCGAGCGCGAGGCAGTTGATTGACTATTGAATCTTTTCGGTTCTTTGAGCGACGTGCCCGCGCGCCGAAAAATCGCCTCGCCGCGACTCGGACCTGGGTCAAATCATCCTCTAGTGCAATCCTCCCGGGAGTATATTAGCCACGGACGAGGTAGAATCACGATAGCGATGGAAAACACTCCCGATGACCTGAAAAGCATACTCGGATCCAACGAGAAGGTCGAGCTCTACATAAAGCAGAAGATCTACCACCCCAAGATCAACGTCGACTCTGTGGTCGTAACCAACGAGCGCATCATCCTGCGGCATCCACACGCGCTCGGCCTGAAGAAGGACTACACCGATTTCAACTACAAGGACATCTCGAACGCGGTCATGGAGAAGGGCGTCCTGCGTTCCAAACTCAAGTTGACGCTCAGACTTGGAGGAGAACCTCTTGAATTGGGCGACCTACCCAACTCCGAGGCAGAGAAGGCGTACGGGATAATCAGGCAGAACTCAGTCGCCAATCAGAATCCGCAGGTTAACGTCAACGTTGTGGGCGCGCCGGCCGCAGTCGCTACCAAAGCGAGCGACCCGACCGACAAGTAGCCGTCGGTAACTCGCGGTGGAACAGATGGAAAGCGAATCCCGCCGCCGGCAGCCGGACAACTCCGAAGGGCTCGCCGGCCCGGCTCAACAACAGCCGGATGAAGGACGTCCTCATCCAATCCGCAGCGAAGGAGGCGTGAACGAAAGGCACTGTGTCCTCTGCAAGGAAGAGGGCAAGTTGAACGAGACGGCGCACGAGATGGTGACGATCAGGCCGAGGTCTGGTGGAGAGCCAAGAAAGGTTGCCGTTTGTCTTTCTCACGTCAAGAGCCTCGGTGAGCCTAGCTCACCGTATGTAGTCGCCGAACTCGCCAGAAGCTTTCCTACCAGGGGCTCGGCCCGGCCGCGCACCTACGTCCCAGGCAAGAGGAAGGGTGGCGACATCGCACGGACCTTGCGCAAGACAGAGAGGTACGGCGGGACACAGAGGGGGAAGCTAGGGGAGTGACGCCTCTCGGCCACGAAGGTTTGGCCTTCCCCCGGCGTGTCCAGGACGCTTCAGGCTCCCTCCCGTAAGTCCGTTAACCAACTGGGCGCCGTCTCGCCCAGGTGCCTCCCTATTCAGTGAAATAATTGCAACTCTTTTGATGGGCACAAATCGAACCACTGGTAGAATGAATCTAGACACACATACGCAGCCAGCCGAATATCATGGTATGTCAATAAACCTAAGGTTTCTGAAGACGAAGAGAAGGGCTGACGGCGGAGACATGATCATCTTCGCAATCATCGTGGTCGCAGTCCTCGCGTTCTTCGGATTCATAACGCTGAACTTCCACGTCTAGAGGCTCGAAGACCGATGGACCTCTTTTGGACAGTGGCTGTGGTCCTAGTAGTCCTGTGGTTGTTGGGCTTTATCGGCGGCATCGGGGGAGGGCTGATCAACCTTCTAATCGTCATCGCGATAGTCGTGGTGGCCTACAGGCTGTATCAGGGCAGAAATCCTGTCAGCGGTAGGTAGGTAGGTAGGAGACCGGGCGCGGAGAAACGCGCCCGCCTCTCAAGGCTCGGCGGATTCCCCTCGACAAGGTGAAGCTCGACGAATGCGGCTCACCCTTACGCGGAGGCGAACGAGTGGTAGGTAATGGCAATGACCAGACGAAACAATGCCTGATCTCACCACTCCCAGTTGTCTCGCATGATCGCCAAGTCAATTTGTATGCTCTCCTATGGATTTGCCGAAAGATTCATCGCGCTTCCGCTACGCTAGGCTTGCTTGCGCCCATTCCTGGGGATGAGGAGACCCCCCGCTTTTGGATGCGGCCGCGGCCGAATCTGCCCGCGTGAGCAGGAGGTCGCGCAGGAGTGGAAACGAAAGCGGCTAGTTTCGGTCGCTTAGACGAGAGACGCGTCTCACCCCGCGCGAATCCTGTCTCCTGAGCACTGGGAGGACCAAGGCCGCTCCGACTGCGGCCATACTCAGACCGACTATAGCCCACGCCAGCGCCGGGTTGACCAACTGGCTCAGATAGCTTACCAAGCCCATCAAGGAGAATATGAGCCCGACCGAGACCAGCACCGTCCCAAGGACAGCAGGGACCACCGCCTTTATGACTCGTCGCGTGATGCTGTCTACGAAGATCTCGATGTCTAGCTTTGCGGTGTTGGCGTAGTCGTCAAGGCCTTGCTTCACCTGGTTCAGCACGTCGTCTACCAGGTCCTGTACGACCTTGTAGACGAACGACGTGTTAATCCTCGCTCTTTCGACCGAGAAAAAGGCCCAGGAGGACTCCTGCGATCACGCCTGCTCCGAGCGCTGCCCCCACCGAGGCGAACGGCTTCTCCCGGATAGCTTCTCTTCCGGGTTCGACCGACTCGTCGATTTGCTTGCGCAGGTCTGAGAGCCTTTCCTCGAGCTCGTGCTTCATAAACTCAACTGAATCCTGGACGGCGCCAGTGCTTCCCTCGACCGCTTCCGTCTGGATCTCATGGATTCTCCGGTCAAAATCCTTCTTCAATTCCCTCAAGGATTCGTCCATTAACTGATGTTTACCGTTAGTTCTCGTCGCCAAAACTTGTTCGGTAGTTAAAAGCGAATTCCGTATTTAACAATCTAGGAACTTTCTACTGGAGGATTCTTCACCGACCCGCTTGCGTGTGGCAATCCGAGGACTGGGTTTCTGTGGCCCTGCCGCATGGGCATCGACCGAGCTGGTCTAAACCCTGTCCCCGGATTGCAGCTCCACATCCGACCCTCGCGCCCTTAGGGTCGTATGAATGATCGCATACGGCCCGGAAGCGTGCGGCTATGTCCCAAGCCCTTGGCCGTGGATGCTGAAGATCTCTGCGAGCTCATTGTATGACCGCATGAACCTCCTTCCTCTCTCAGTGGTCTTGTAGGTGATCCTCTTGAGGTCCACGGGATCCTGCTTCACCTCTATGAGGCTTCGGCTCACCACGAAGTCAAGGTACTGCTGGACTTGTTTGGAGTTCAAGTTGCACTTGTACATGACGTGCGTCTTCAGCGTCCCCTGGTCGCAGACCGAGAGGACGAGGTCGATTATCTCCAGCCAACCTCTGTTTCCCCAACCTAGGACGCTCCTGTTCCCCAACTCAGGGGGATTTTGTTCCAATTTTGCTTACCTTTTGTTCCAGGCATATTCCAACTCTCGCTCTTGCTCTGGAACCCGTTTCACAGAGTCCGCCGCTTGTGGAACCTTCATCAATCTGAACTGCTTGTCTAGGCACAGCTTCACAACCTCGAAACTCTCGACGTAGTTGATGTGGGAGTTCAGCCTGCTCTGGAGCGCCCGGTACTCGGCGAGCCCCTTGATGGCGTTTGCCTTCAGGTATAGCTTGGCGTTCTGCGACCAGAAGATCTCTATGAGCTCGACCTTCTCGTCGATCACGTCGGTGATATCATAAAACACCTGAGGCTCGAATTCCACGGTGAGTGGTATCTCGTACGTGAGGATGTTGGAGGAATTCCTTGCCGCCTCGAGCGTCGCCGTCCCGATCGCCCGATGGTCATGGTGGACGTCCTTCTTCGAATGGGTGAAGATTACGTCGGGATCTGCGAAGTTTACGTAAGACTCGATGCTATTGATCAGCTCGGACCCGGGCGTCAGCTTTGTGTCCTCGTAGTCGTCTATCTTCAAGTCCTTGGCTCCGATGAACTTGGCGGACCGCTTGAGCTCTTCGGTCCTCTCTGTCGCCTGACCGGACTTCCCTCCCCTCGTCAAGGTGTACATGAAGACATTATGGCCCTCTCTGGCCGCTTTGATTAGGGTGCCACCGCATCCCAACTCGATGTCGTCCGGGTGCGCCCCTATCGCAAGTATGTTCATCGCGCATAGATTGCGCTTTGTTTTATATCATTACTGGAATATTGTTACCGATGATTGCTAAGTCCCGGGGCCGCGTCCCGGCTTTCACGCCGTCAGAAGGGCCGGGTGTGCGCCCGGAGCCTCGGCGCAGGCTGCCTTCATGCAGTCAGGCCCCATGTTGAAGAGCATGTCGATTATCGAGAGGTCGGGAACGAAGCTTGCGGTGAAGCGCTGCCGATGGGGAAAGGGCCGGTAGTTCTGGTATACGACACTCAGGCCGTTCTTCGAGAAGGAGCCTTCGTCCAGGTAGTTCTTCCCCCCGATGCCGGATATGTAGGTGTCCGCCCCCACCGCCTTGCAGACATTGACCAGCCTATCGGTCGCTGTCCCGGTGACCTTCAGTTCTGACTCCCTGAGCATTGGGATCTTTATTCCGAGCCAGTTGGCCGCCGCCTTCACAAGCTCGAAATCAAGGTCGAAGAGGAATCCCCAGTCCTTGCTGTAGACGGACTCCAAGTAATCTTGGTAGAGGTGGAAGAACGGGGCGTTTGCATACGAGTTCGTGATCTTCTTGAGATGGTCTGGGCGCCAGTCGATGGAGTTGTTGATCTCTACGAGCATGTTCGGCTGAAACTTGTCGCCCTTGACGATGGGCACGGAGATCCACATCGGTCCCTGGGGTACGAGTATCCTGTTCCTGTTTGTGAAGCGCTTGTCGTATTGGACGTCGTCCATTATTACGAAGACGTCGGCCATGCTCAGCTTGTGAAAGAAGCCGGGATACGGGAGATACGCCGGCTGATGGATGGCGACCCTCATCTGTCTTCACCCGCACGGATTCGCACTAGATGGCCGCCGGCGGCGAGACAATCTTGAGACCGAAGTCTGTCCCGAGCAACCCCGAGATCTCGGTAGCCCTCTTGCGGAGCGTTATCGTGGTAATCCCTGCGGCGAACGCGACCCTGATCTGCGTCGTGTACTGGGAGGTCTGCCCGGCTGCCAGGTACAGCGCCGCGGCTGCGATCGAGATCGGCCTCTTTCCCGCCAGGAGCGAGTCGTTCTTGACCTTCTCCAAGATTTGGATGGCTCTCCTCTCGGTGATTCCTCCGAGGCCGGCTCGGCTCGCGATCCTGGACAGCTCTGATGCCGGGTCAGGGGAGGCTATGCGGAGCCCAGCCCCCTTCATGAGGACCTTCGAGTAGTGCCTGATGCTCTTTGTGTCGTGAGCGTCTGCGGTGTGCTCGATCTCCTCTGCCGACCTCGGGACGCCTCCCTCTTTGCAGGCCAGGTAGACTGCGGCCTCTGCCAATCCCACGATCGACCTTCGTCTGCCACTTCCTTCCTCGATTACCCTGCGGTATATCTCGTATGCTCTTTCGACGACGCCCTTTCCGGCCGACAAGGACCCGGCTATTCGCTGAATCTCGCTCGCCGCTCTGGTGAGGTTCCGCCGATTGGAGTCGCTCGCGATGGTCATGTTGTTCAGGCGCCTGAGCCTGCTCATGTCTCCCGCTTCGACGATGTGCTTCCCCCTGGCGTCGACGTCGCGGCTGTCAATCCTCGCTGGAAGAGAGACGTAATACATCATGCTCGAATTTTCTTCGCCCATCACGGAGCCCAAGCCTGCCGCCCGGGAACTGTAGACCGCTGAATACCCCATTTCGTCGTTTCTGCTGACGGTCCCGCACGCCGCACAGATCTGCTCACCTGTCTCGAAGTCCGATACCAAAACGGCCATGCACTCTCCACATCGCTCTCTCTGCTTGCCCACCACTGGGCTCGCTAACACTGACATGGAATGTAGTTTGGTTTCCTCGCCTATAAGGAGTCGACAGGTTTCTAGATAAGAGTTCAGAGTTGCAGTGCACCAGAACAGAGTAGTGGGCCGGAAGGCTGAGAATCTTCAGGTCTGAAAAGGGACGCGAAACCCAATTGAGGCGGTCCTCGCGCGTCTCCGGCGGCGGCGGGCTTATCCGAGGAGAGGCGGGGCGGTCGTCCCTGGAACCTGGGAGTTTTTCAAAGAGACGATGTCGCTTATCTCGTCGTATACCCTCAGGAAGTGAAGGCCTTGCTCGGTGAGTTTGTAGGTGTGCGTATCCTGGTCGAAGCTGATGAGTCGCTTTTCCGTCAAATACTGGAGGTATTCCTGAACTTGGGCGTAGGAGAGGTACGCGCTATACATCAGCCTGGTCTTTGTCGCGCCGTTCATCGAGGCTTGCAGAATCATCGCAATTATGTCCGTCCTGCTTCTATACTTCATCTAGACAATCCGATTGCCGTCTTTTCTATATTAAGGGGAACTGACAATCTTCTAGTCGATTGTCATAGCACGTCATCGTCTGCGGATTGACGAATAGTAGGCAGAGAGCGTCAGCGGTCCGTTGACCGTGAGAATCCTGACGGAGTTGCGGTTGCCGTCGCTCCAGTGGTTGAAGACATAGCGCCCGTTGTTGGCGACGTAGATCATGTAGGACGTGCCCATGGAGGCGTTGAAAGCGAGAGGGGCGAATCCCTGCGCGACGGTGCTTCCGTCAGCTTGGATGATCGTCCAACTGCCGGTTATCGGGTCACCGCCGGATGAGGCAGAAGTGACGTTGACCAAGAAAGCGGTGGTCATAGAGTTGACGGTCGTAGCAGAGCTCGTAGAGCTAGTGGTCGTGCTCGTAGAGCTAGTGGTCGTGCTCGTAGAGCTAGTGGTCGTGCTCGTAGAGCTAGTGGTCGTGCTCGTAGAAGTGGTGCTAGTCGTAGAACTCGTAGTGGTACTCGTGGTAGTCGTAGAGGTCGTGGTAGAAGTGGTGGTACTGGTGGTGGAGCTAGTGGCGATGGTCGCAAGAGCGCTTGCGACAATGGCAAGGTAGGGTGGAAGTGCGTCGTACGGATTTGGTAGCTCTGCGTTTGTGATGTAGATGTAGCCTACGTGCGGAGACGCAGTGGAGGGATACGACTGATTGATGCTCTGGACACCGTAGGCCATCATGGCGAAGTTGCCCTTGCCGTAATCGGAGTGCCAACCTTCCAGAGTGGAGAGGCTCGGAAGGCCTTGGTTTTCATAGATTACTATCGTGTCCATTGTCCCGATGTAGCTAGGTATAGTGTCAGCCCCAGGGTTGCCCACGGTGTAGGCGAACCCCAGCGACTTGGCATATGCGTTCAGCGCCGAGTAGTAATTCTCCAGGCCGGCGACATTGGACATCTCGTCGAAGAAAATCCCGGTGACCGGGTACCAGCTCTTGTAGTCGTTGACCATCGACTCCACTGCAGAGACACTCCTCGATCCGTAGCCCGTCGGGACGTAACCAATGACCTCCACGCCCGCTGCTTGGAGGCTCAAGATACCTGAAACGTAGTTCGGGTCCATGCTCGCTCCCGGCCCGCTGTTCGGGTTGATTATGGCCACGATGGGGACGCCAGGGTTTGCCTTCTCCACCGCGATGACGTTTGTCCAGGTGCTTCCCGGATACGTATAGAGAGGTATCATGATTCCTGTCGTGGACGAAGAGACGATCCCTGAAGTTGGGCGCATCGGGAACACGATGACGAGCATCAAGATTAAGGAGAAGGTGAAGATGTTACGAAGTCCTCTACCAGAGGCAAGTACAGCCATCCCAGTACGAAGGCATCTTCTAGTACATTATCTATTAAATTGATATGAAGGCATCCTACATAGGCATCTTCAGGCGGCATCTTTTGCCCACGCAACGCAGATAAGCCGACACCACGGCCAAGAATCCATGGGAGAGAACGCGACGGTCCTCGTCACCGCTGCAGGCGGCATAGTCGGCGAGGGCATCATCAAGTCGCTGCGCCTGGCAAACTCGAAAAGCGGGCCTGTCTCCTACAACATCCTCGCGGCCGACGCCGATCCCCAGGCCGCCGGCCTCTATCGGGCAGACGAGGGATTCCTGATCCCTGCGGCCTCATCGCCTGACTACATCGACCGCCTCGTCAAGCTCACCAAGGAAAACGGGGTCAAGGCCATCTTCGTGGGGGCAGATGAGGAGCTGGCGGCCGTGGCCTCGGCAGCAGACCGCATAAGAAAGGAGAGCGGGGCCTTGGCCATCTCAAACGAACCTGAGACGATTGCCGTCGGCTCGGACAAATGGAAGACCTACGAGTTCATGAAGCGAAACGGGCTCCCGTGCGCGGAGTCTGTGTTGCCCGGGGACAGGGAGCGATTCGTGAAAGAGTTCGGCTACCCTATCGTCGTCAAGCCCAGGGATGGGCACGGGTCGGAGGAGTTCTGCGCGGCCGGGAGTGGCGATGAAGTGGACCATGCCATTTCAGCGATCCAAAGGAGGGGCTGGCATCCGATGTTGCAGGAGCTCCTTTCCGGGGAAGACAACGAGTTCACGACGGGCGTGACCGTTGGGAGGGGGACGGAGGTCATGTCCTCTATCGCCATGCGGAGGAGCCTGAAGGGCGGCCAGACGTACAAGGCATTCATCGACGACTTTCCCGAGGTGCGCAAGGCTGCGGAGGAGGTGGCGCGTCGACTCGGCGGGTCCGGGCCAGTCAACGTCCAGGCCAGGATGGCGAAGGGGGAGCCAAAGCTCTTCGAGATCAACCCCCGCTTCTCTGCGTCGTGCCCTCTGCGCGCTGCGGCGGGCGTCAACGAGCCAGACATCCTCTATCGCAACTTCGTCCTGGGAGAGAAAGTACGGACCGAGGGCTACGAAAGGCTGGTCTGCCTGAGGTACTGGAACGAGGTCTATCTGCCCTATGGAGACTACGAGCAGGCGAAAAGGACTGGGAGGGTCAGAGGCTCGGGCTCGTGGATACCTGACTATTTCTAGCCGCTCGACCTACATGTAGCGCGAGAAGAACATGCTCGCGGCCCGCTTGAGGTTTTTGAGCACGTAGACGGTCGAGAGGCAGGCGACGGCCGCGGCGGCAACCAGGTATGCGATCTCCAGGTTCTGGAAGCCTGTCGTGACGAGCATGAGCCCCCCACTTATCACGACGAGCGCTCCGATCGTAGCGATCATCGCCAGCCCGGTCATCCTGTTCATGAACTGCATGAAGATGCTGTTAGCGAAGAAGACCACGAGCAACACGTTCGCTACCGAGGCGATGTGGAGGATCTGTAGGCTGGTGGGCGTCAGCGCGAAGGCCGTCTTGGACATGATCATGGGATACAGGTAGTCCAGGCCGGCGGCCACCGCGACGGACACCAGCACGGACGTCGCCATTATCTTCTCGTAACGCCTCTCCAGGAACCTCTGGATTCCCTGCACCTCGCCGACCGAGCATTCCAGGGTGGCGTTGCTCACTTGGGCGAAGATGGGGGTCATCATCGCGTATTGTATGATGAGCGCCGGGAAGATGACGAAGAGCGCGGCGTCGGCGCCGGCATGGTAGATGGAGTTGAAGACGAAGGGCAGGGTTGCGCCGTCCGCCACCTTTGAGGGGTTGAAGAACCAGGAGAGGATCCTGTCTCCGAATATCAGAAGGAAGAACGACGTCCCAAACAGATAGCTGGGCAGAGTCTCCCAGAACTGGACTGAGAACCTCGACTTGATGGTGCTCTTGTTGATCGTGATGGGCCGGAAGAACGCGGGGGCGTCCGCGCCAATCCTGAACGACTTCCCGCTCAAGACCTCGAACTGGTCATACAAGCCGAATGCAGAGAGGATGACGACGGCCGACCCCAGCGCGATGAAGTAGCGTGAGGTGTCCTGCGGTATCAGGGCGCCCGCCCCGAAGTAGACGACGATAAGGGCGGCGAACGCCAGCGAGTAGGAGAGAACAAGGTGCGCGTACTTTTTCAGCGAGTAGATGATGGCGTAGACCATCATGAACGTGGAGGCCACGATGAGCGTGCCTATTCCGATTTCGAAAAGGCCCATGGGAAAGTCCGCCAGCAGCGCGACCGAGTAGAGCCCTCCAACCGCCGCGGCGAGGACCGCCCCGACCTCAAGGTATGTCCTCTTCAGGACGCGCTTCGCTTCAGCAAGGTTTCCCTGGTCGTGATAGAAGGTGAAGAGCCTGTTGAAGCCCGACAGAGGTCCGGCGGTGATGAAAAGCCCCGTGAAGAGGCCGCCCATGAAGACGGTCACTACCTTCAGCGGCAGCACGAGGGACAGCCAGAGCGACACCCCAGCGACGAAGAGCAGGACGAGCGCGCCAATCCATCCGAACGACAGGGCGAGGCCTTCGGCGATTCGTGTGGCGGTGGTGGGGATCTCGACGTAGGAATCGCGCGAGGTTGCCGGGACGTCCTCGTCGGTTTGAAGGATGTCGAGGAACTCATAGACCTCTCGCGCGACACCGTTGAGGTCGTCGAAGCCGTTCCGCAGCGCGTCCTCCCGCGTGAACCCAAGGACCTCGAGAAACACCATCACGTCTGCGACGTTGTTCACCTTGGGCTGCAGCTCGGCCACCGACCTCGCCGCCTTCATGACAAAGGCCCTTGGATCGTCGCGTCTCGATTCCGAGTCAGAAGGCAACTGGTCCCGTTCCATGCTCAAACTACCTGCTTTGCCCTTTCTGGACCTTGATCTCCAGCGCGGAGGTGGCGCTGCGGAGCAGCTCGTCCAGCCCTTCCTCCATCGAGACGCTCCTCCTATAGCCCAGGACCGACTCGATCTTCTCGATCGAGGCGTTCCCGAACCGCACGTCTCCCGCCCTGACCGGGGCGAAGGTCTGCTGGAGGTCCCCGGCTTGGGCCGCCGACTTTAGGATCTCGAGCAACTGCAGGATGCTGGTGGAGCTTCCAGAGGCCACGTTGAAGACCCCGTCGACCGCCTCATCAGCGTCCACGGCGAGCATGTTCGCCTGCACGATGTCCCTCACGTTCACGAAGTCGCGGGTCTGCTTCCCGTCTCCGTAAATCGTGACGGCCTCTCGTCGAAGTATCCGGTTGACGAAGAGGGTTATCACGCCGCTGTAGTCGCTCATCGCCTGCCTCGGCCCGTACACGTTGAAGTATCTCAGCATCACGCCCTCCAGGCCGTACGTCTTCTGATACGCGTGAAGGTAGTTCTCCACGCACATCTTCGTCGCTCCGTAGGGAGATGACGGGAAGCACAGGATGCCCTCCTCCGCCCTCACGTCTCCTATCACCCCGTAGACCGCGGCCGAGGAGGCGAAGACGAACCTCCTGATGTTATTCGCCACGCAGTAATTCATCGTCTGAAGGGCCATCGTCACGTTCGCGTCGTGGACGACCATGGGCTCCTTGACCGAACGCAGGACGTTCGCGATCGCCGCCTCATGGAAGAGGACGTTGACGTTCTCGACTCCCGCCAGGAGCTTGTCTATCTTTCTCCCGTCCCCGATGACGACGTGCAGGAGGTCGTTCCCCTCGTGCTGCCTCAGGTTCTCAAGCGTCCCTGTGCTGAGGTCATCGACCACGTAGGTCTCGACCTTCCTCCGAATCAGCTCGTCCACTATGTGGCTGCCGATGAATCCCGCCCCTCCGGTGACGACCGCTCTGGAGGCCTTCAACGCGCGAGCACCATCTTCTGGTCGGGCCGGGCGGAGAGGGTCACGCGAGGCACCAGCAGCTCCTCGTATAGCATCCGGTACTGATTCGCCGAGGCGGATAGCTCGAACTTGTCTCTCGCCCTCTTCAACGCGGCCTCGCCCAGGCAGGTTCTGAGCGGCTTGTCCTTCAATAGCTTCACTATAGCCCGGGCCAGCTCCGGCGGATTCCTGCTCCGAACCAGGATGCCGCATCCATCGATCGCCTCCCTCGTCCCCCCGACGTCAGTGGCAACCACGGGCTTGCCGCAGGCCATCGCCTCGATGGCGGCGAACGGAAACGCCTCGGTCAGGCTGCTCATCGCGACCACGTCTGCGAGGTTGTACGCCTTCTCAGGCTCATTCGTCTTGCCCATGAAGCGGACGTTGCCCTCGAGCTTGAGCTCCTTCAGGGCCTCCACGCACCTCTTTGAGTACTCCAGGTCGATCGACTCGCCGTAGATCAGGCACATGACGTTGGGGATCTCGTCCCTCACGTCCTTCATCGCGGTGACCAGCGAGACGATGTCCTTGAAGATCTCGATCCGTCCCACCGAGACGACCACTGGTCTGTCGGTCTTCCTTTGCACCGACATCGGCCTGAACCGCTTCGTGTCGACACCGTTGTAGATCACCCTGATCTTCTCCGCGGGGACCCCGAGGTGTCGCTCCCACTCCGTGTTGGCGTTGCACACGGGCGCCACTATGTCCGCCATCGCATAGACGGCCTTGACTATGTTAGCGGCGAAAACCTTCATCATCACCTTGGATGCTTCGTCGAAGGTGTAAGCGTTGTAGTAGAGCATGAGCTCTCTGAACGCCACGCCGTGCTCCGTGACGATCACCGGAGACCCGTACTTGGCCTTCGCCACGACCGCGATCAAAGATGGCGTCCAGACGAGTGAGCAATGGACAAGATCTATCTTGGGAACGTCCACCGAAAGGGTCTGCATCACCCTCTGAAGCATCTGGTAAGCGAGCAAGGCCTCGTTGAGGCTCATCTCCTTGTAGAGCGGGTCGGCCTGTAGCAACCGGAGGAAGCCCTCCCAGACCAACGGGCTCTCGACGCACTTCTTGTAGTCGAACCTCCTGAAGAAGGCGTGCAGCTCGAGGACCGACTCCGTGACCTGGGCTGGCTTGCAGTCGACCGAGATCATCCTGGAGACGAAGCGCATGAAGAGCGGTACGAAGTACTCTTCGACCGCCTTCCGCGAGGTGCCGAGCACGCGGCCAAGGAACGGCCCTTGGGAGAACTCCTCGGCCCTGCTCGCCCCGAAGAGCGGGAGGGCGGTCACCCCGACGACGTTCTTGGGGACGCCGAGTACACCGTTGGTGTTAGAGTTGGAGAGCTGGTTGTAGACCACGAACTGCCAATCGGTAAGCTGCTCGACGAGGGCCTTCTCCCACGTATAGACGCCCCCGTGCGCGAAGTTGGGGTACCCGTCCCAGTTAACTAACAATACTGTTTTCAACAGAAGGCCTCCTACGAGCCCGGACAGATGACGTCCCTACCGGCGTGGCGGATTTGGAGCCCTGCGTCTCCCTGAGGCGCAGGAACCCGTCTATCGCGCCGTTTATGTCAGAAGTCTGAGGCACAGGCACAGGGAGACCGAAGGAGACCGGTCTTGCCGCGGCCCCGCGCCTGATCCTGAGCACCTTGTCGAGGGTCTCGCCTGTGATGAAGGGGCTCGACTTCCTTGCGAGCGACGCACATTGGTCATAGACCTGGATTGCCTTCTCCGCGTCCCCGCCTACGATGAAATAGTCGTGGGCCTCCTGAAGCAGCCACAGCGCCTCCCTTATCGATGTCCCGAACGCGGCCGCGGCCTGCTCCTCGTACATCTTCGCAGTCTCGAAGTAGAGGTTGCGTGCCGCGTTGATGTTCCCCGTCCTTTCCAGGCAGCTCGCGGCGCAGGAGCAGCTGAGCGCTGCCCTGACCCCAAGGTCGTCGCTCAGGCATGCCGCGGCGTCGCGTAGATAGAATATCGTCGCCTCCGCAAACCGCCCGTCTTCTTCCGATCTGGTGGCCCTTAGCCACAGGTTCGAGGGGTCGGCTACCTTGTCCTTCCAGGTTGTAACTTGCACAGCCATTGACTGTAGCGAGACGTCTTAAAGCGGAATCAAGCTTCTACGGTAGCAATCATCCAGTAGAAGCCTCCATACGATGGTGCCTTCACCGACTAATATACTCGAAGCGCACCTGTCTTCAATTGTGTTCGATTATCGGGTACATCGGCACGGGAGAGGGCGCCCCTCTCCTGGTGAAGGCACTAAGGCGGATGGAGTACAGAGGGTATGACAGCGCGGGCGTCGCGATGTTCTCCGACGGCAGCATCATATTGAGGAAAGGCGTCGGCAAGGTCGAGCAGGTGAACTCGGCGCAGAAGCTTGAGCTGCTGCCGGGCAGGGTGGGGATAGGCCACACAAGGTGGGCCACCCACGGCGGCGTGAACGAGATGAACGCCCACCCGCACCTCTCCTGGTCGGGCAAGATAGCCATCGTCCACAACGGGATCATAGAGAACTACGAGGAGCTCAAGGCCGACCTCGGTGGGCGCGGATACCTCTTCAGGAGTGAGACGGACAGCGAGGTCATCGCGAACCTGCTGCAGTGCAACCGCGACCTCGGGATGACTGTGGAGGAGTCGGTCACCGAGACGCTCAGGGCGTTGAAGGGGAGGTATGCCTTCGTCGCCCTCATGGACGACGGGACGCTCGTGGGGGCGAGGAACCACGCCCCGCTCATCCTAGGCATCGGCAGGGACGGGGCCTTCGTCTCGAGCGACATAATGGGGTTCGTCGAGGAGGCGGACGACGTGATTTACCTGGACAACTCGCAGTTCGTGGTCATCAGCGAGGAGACGGTCAAGGTGTGCGACTTCGACGGGCACCCCGTGGCGCAGCGCCTGGTCAAGGTCTCGAGGGAGCTGGCGGATTCCAGCAAGGGGACGTATGTCCACCACACGCTGAAGGAGATAT
>Ga0307373_10001645_pt1 | contig 41724 bp, 32 predicted proteins | sample OX2MG_FD_202534 | JGI IMG/M metagenome (GOLD analysis project Ga0307373, IMG submission 202534) | Soil microbial communities from Risofladan, Vaasa, Finland - OX-2 | ecosystem: Environmental > Terrestrial > Soil > Coastal area > Acid sulfate soil | place: Finland: Risofladan, Vaasa | collected...
ATGCCTGCAGTTGTTCGGGCGTAATCGGCGCTTGCGGCGGCAACATACCGACTATTTCGCCGATTTCGCCTCATGCGCGAAGAGCAGTTTTCGCCCCGGCTACGCCGGGGCGTGAACGGTTACGTCTTCGCCAAGCGGTTCCGGCGTATCATGCCGGTCTCTTGGTTGTTGCCCATCCCATTTTCGTAAAACATCAGCAACACCTTGCATCAACGTCCCGTATTGTTGGCTTTCCGGCCGTTGATACGCCGACGTTTCACGCCCCGAAAGTAGCCCAATTGCTGCCCGCCTGATCTCTTCGTATGAATGAGTCGCCATCGGTTGCCCTCCGGTGAGTGCCTGGAAAGCCGCCATTGTATGGCATCTGGCATCCAATCCAAATCCCCCTATGGCGGATAATTCAATTCATGCCGGATTGATATTGGGCGCTTCCTCGCCGCCGCCGCGACACTGAACGCGCCGGATTGTCTTTTCTGCCGCCCTTTACGCCCCTTCCCGCATCAATTCCTTGATCGCCCCTTCCAACCGATCGGTCGTTTCCGCCGCTACCGTCCTTGGCCGGGCGGTCGGATCGGCCTGGCTGAGATCGATCGGCTCGCCGAAGACGACGCGGGCGCGGCGGCGGCCTTTGGGGAGGGCGAAGCCGTCGAGGTCTTCTTCGAGCTTTTCGATCGTCTCGGCGATCCGCTCGATCGAAGGCTTTTCGCTGAGGTAATTGCCCGGATAACTGTAGGCTTGCAGGGCCAACTGCACGTCGTCCAAGGCGTCGCGGGCCTGCTCGCGATCTTCGGCGCCGGTCGCTTCGTCGGTCCAGATCTCGAACAGCCGCCGCCGCAGCGTCTTGACGCGCAAGGCCACCGTTTCGGCCGAGGGAGATTTTTTCAGATACTCGGTCTCGTGCCGGGCCAACAGCGATTCGGTCAACAGCGCCAGCCGCTCGGCCAGCGTGCCGGCGGTTTCGAAGGAGCGGCCGAATTTTTCTTTCTCGCGGATCGTGAGCAAAAACTCGCCGTAGTGCAGAATCCGCTGGTCGAGCGAGGCGCCGCGCGGCGTCTTCAATCGCAGGCTGTGTTCGAGCCGGGCCACGGCCGTTTCGATCTTCGGCCGGATGTCGTCGACGTAACGGTAGCGAATGGCCGTCGGCACGATCCACACGCGGCGGCCGGGCGCGGTCTTGGTCAGCTCGCGCTGGGCGCTGAAGGCCATGAAAGCCACGCCGTCCAACAGCGGCGTCAGCCGGTCGTTGAGGCGGTAGACTTCGCCCTCGGGGAACACGACCAGCGAGCGGCCGGTGGTGAGAATCTCGGCGCCCTGCTTCAGCGCGCGGCGGTCGCAGCCTTCGCGATCGACGCTGAAGGCGCCCATCCGCTGCAGAATCCAGCCGTCGAGGCCCAAGTGCGGGCGGAAGATTTGCCAGGCGGCCATGAAGTGCAGTTGCCGGCCGATCCGCCAGCCGACTTGCATCATCACGTGCGGGTCGCTGTCGTGGCTATGGTTGGGCGCCAGCAGCACGCCGTCGCCCGCGGCGAATTGCCGGCCGAATTCGTGCGGCCGGTCGATCGCGACTTCGGCGATCTTGTAGTAGCGCCGCAGATACCAATAGCGCCACGGTTCGAGGGCCGCATTCCAGAAGCGGTTGGGCCGCGGCGGCCAGAACCGCGGCATCGCCCCGTCGACGATCGCATTCCACATGAACTTTCGCCCGCGCGCTGGCGGCGCACCCGGTGGTCGTTCGCTTGCACGGTCCGATTCTCGCCGGGGCGGAAGGGCAAGTCAAATCGCCGGCGCGAGACGGTGGGAGTTAACCACGGAGGCATGGAGAGCACGGCGAGTAAGACAAGGCAGCGCGCCCTCACCTAACCTCTCCCAGAGGGAGAGGGACATGAACGACCGGGTTGTTGCCCCGTTTCCCGCCTGTCTGCCTATCTACCCTACTACCTGTCTGACTATTGACTACTGACGACCGGCGGCGTGCTTTGCTGCGACGTGATGGCGGTGTTGAAGCCGGGGTTGAAGCTGGAGATGTTGCCGGTGTCGAACTTCACGCCTTGGCGTTGGGCCAAGAGCCGCAGCACCTTTTCGAAATACTGCACGCGATACGCACGCTTGTGGCGGGCCCAGAGAAACGCTTGTTCGACCAGGCTTTGGGGCAAGCTGCCCTCGTTGACCCTGGTCAGCACGACTTTGATAAAGGCGAAGTCTTGCGGCCGCATCGCGCGCAGCCCCCTTTCGAGCTGCACCTTGAGACTGACTTTCGTCGTGCCGACGTCGGTGCTGATGATGTCGTCGGCCGAGGCCGGCTCGCGCAACAGGGGCAGACTGCCGAGCCCGGCGCCGATCAATGCCAAAGCGAACCACTTGCGGTTCATTGCGTGCCTCCATGCGACCCTCGGTCGCGCAATCGTTCCAGAATGGACCATTCGAAGGGAGCGGACTTGTAGCGAAATTGCGGCCCGGCCGCAAGGCGGATGTTGGGCAAGCGGGGTTTGTGCGTCGATGAGCGAATTCCTGCAAAATCAAGCCACGGATGGAACACGGATCGAACACGGATAAGAAATCGAGAACCGCAAGTTCGAACCTCACCTTCGTCCGGCGGAAAGTGAAGCTCCGTGTGATTTTATCCGTGTTCGATCCGTGTTTCATCCGTGGCTCGCTCCTCCTCTCCGCGAGTCACCGTAATACTTCGGGCAACCCCTTACTCTTTTGGACCACGCATGACCTGCAAATACCTGATTGACGTCAAAAACTCGTCCATCCTCGCGGTGGTTTTCTCAAGCCAGGGCGGGCGGTTGAAGAACGAATGGGGCTGGCCGGGCGCGGTGTAAAGCTCCGCCCGATGACCGAGTTTCTCGCTGGCGGCCATGAACTCCTTGGCCTGGGCCATCAACGGGTCAGCGTCGCCGAACATCAAGAGCGTCGGCGGGCTGTCCTTGGCCAGGTGCAGCGTGGGCGAAATCGCTTTGCCCAGCTCGGCGTCGTTGCCGATCCGGTCCATCAACTGGGGCCTTCCGTCGAAACGGAGCACCGGGTTGAAGAGCACCAAGGCGTTGGGCCGCGAAGAGATCTGGGCGTCTTCGTCTGCGGCGTCGAGCCCCGGCGCCAACGCCGTACAGGCCGCGATGTGCCCGCCGGCCGAGCCGCCGGCGGCGGCGATCCGCTCGGGATCGACGCCCAGTTCCGCCGCGTGCTGGCGCAGCCAGCGGACGGCGCTCTTGGCGTCCTCGACGCATTCCTTGGGCGAAACGTCGTGCCGCGATTTCACGCGGTAATCGGCCCGAGCGGCCACCATGCCGCGCGCGGCCAGGCGCCCGGCCTGCGTCTCGAACTGCGAGATTCGCCCGTTCGTCCAGCCGCCGCCGAAGAAGAACACGATCGCCGGCCGCTTGTCGGTCGCTTTCCAATCGGCCGGATAGTGCACGACCATTTCCAATTCAGTCTGCGGCGTCTTTTTGTAGACGAAGCTCTTGGTCGCCGCCGCGGCCGCTGGCTTTTTCTGGCGGCTTTCGGCCTGGGCCAATAGCACGGCCGTGCCGGGCGGTTGCGCAGAACTCGCGGCCGGTGCGGCGCCGGGGGCTTGATCCGACTGCAAATAAGCGAACAAATCTCGCAGCTCCTGGTCGGCCAAGGGATCAAGCAGCCGCTCGGGCATCAGCGACAGCGGGCTCGGCTCGAAGGCGTCCAATTCGCCGCGAGCAAGCGTCGTGCGGATATTCTGGGCGTCGACGAGCGTCACCGTGTCGGCCGTCGACGCGGCCAGCAGACCGTTGATCGCGCGGCCGTCGGCGGTCTGGGCGGCGTAAGCCACGTACTCGGCGCGAATCACCGAACTGGGGTCGACGATATTTGGCAGCAGCACCGAAATGTTCTTGCGATCGACGCCCGTCAGGTCGGGGCCGATGCGGTTGCCCTGGCCAAACAACGGGTGGCAGGTCTGGCAATGCTTGGCGACCAGCTTCTGCCCGTTGGCCGCGTCGCCTTTGCCTTTGGCCAGAATCTGCTGGATGGCCAGGATGCGGCCTTGCTTTTCTCGCGAGGTGGCCGGCGCAACCTTGCCCCAGAGGGCTTCGATCTTGGGCGTCAACTCGGGCTGGTCGTGAACGAGCATCTGGCGGACCTGGTCGAGACCGACGTCGGCCGCGGGAATTTGCTTTTGTTCGACGGCCGCCACCAGCGACTCGGTCCAGGTCGCGCGGCTGGCGAGCATCGTTCGCACGCGAGCTTTCACCTCGGCCGTCATCCGCGGATATTGCTCGACGAGCGTCTGGGCGATTTCAGGCGAGTCGTAAGGCTGCAAGGCCGCCAGCGCCGCGATTTCGATCGCGGGCGGCTCGCCCTCCTGGACAAGCGGCAACAATTTCTCGATGTACGCCGCGCGGGGCACGGCGGCCAGCGTCTGCAACAGCGCCGCGCGATCCGCGTCGGCGGCGCTGCGATCGGCGATGCGCTCAAGCGCTAACTTGGAAGCCTTCGCAATCTGCATTCGCAACGCAACGCGGATCACCGCCGAATCGAGCGGCTTTTCGTCGAGCGTTTCGGCGATCGCTTCGGTCATGTCGCCGGGCGCCTCAACCCTGCCGACTTCGGCCAATTGCAAATCGATGGCGGCCAAGAGCGCATTCCGCGCGGCCATATCCGGCGCGAGCCACAACAATTGCCCGCACGCCGCCCAGCCGGCTTCGGAGCGATCGCCGGCATAGCGGCGCGCCAGCCGCTCGACGAGCGTGCTGCGCACCAGCGGCCGACTCCAGGCCGCCGGGGCTGCTAGCATGGAGAGGACTCGCGGAGCGTCGGAAATCGCGTTGTCCTCAACCGCCCACCAGATCAACAGCGGCAGGTGCGGATCGGCGGCGTCCTCGTCGTGCGCGAGCATCGGCTCGACGATCTCCAGGCATTGTCCGCCCGGCAGACGCTTCGCCGTGCAGGCAAGCTGGCTGCGAACGTGCAAATCGGTTTCTCGTTCGGCCAGTGCGACGAGCTCGGGCATGAGCGCGGGCGAGATTTTCCGTTCGTCGCCCAACAGGCGAATGGTCCACTCCCGGACTGCGGCGAAGGGATGATCGAGCAGCGTTTCGGCCAATTCTTCGTCGAATCCGCCGCTGACATAGACCGCCCACAACGCTTCCAGCGCACTTTTCTCCGACGTGGCCTTGGCCAGCCGCTCTTTCAAGGCATCGACGATTGTCGCGTCTTGCCGCTCGCCGAGAATGCGCCGCGCCTCGCGCGAGTACCAGGCGTTGTTGTGATCGAGCAACTCGACCAGTTCGACACTGGCCAGCTTTTCCAGCCCCAGCGGTCCCATCGGCTGGGGCTTCGCGCCCGCGGGGACGAACCGCCAGATGCGGCCGTCCGTGCGACTGGGCGGATACCATTGGCTGCGGTCTTTCGGGCTGGTGTGGCTGATGTTCACGTCGCACCAGTCGGCGGCGTACAGCGCGCCGTCGGGGCCGACCAGGCAATCGACCGGCCGGAACCAAACGTCGGACGAAACGGCGAAATCCTCCTGGAAGTGCGTCTCGAAGGTCGAGCCGCTCGGCTTCAACTGGCTCACGCGCATCGCGTTGGCCCGCAGGTTCGGGTAGATCACGGCGCCGTCGAAGCGCTCGGGCAGCAGGCCGCCCTGATAGATCACCGCGCCGCCGGTCAGCGCGCTGCCCAAAAAGCCGACGTGCTTGACCGGGTTGAAATATCCGAATGAGAACGGGTTGTGCAGCGGCCCGTGCTTGCCGAAGCCTTTGATGTAGTACGCGCCCTGCACGTGATGGCACAGCGGCTCGGTCGTGTTGCCCCCGGCGAACAACCGGCCTTGCGGGTCGAATTCGATGCCCCAGGTGTTGCCGCCTCCTTCGGCGAACAGCTCGAACCGCTTCGTGCGGACGTGATAGCGCCAGATGCCTTGCTGGAATTCGATGCCGCGGATATTGGCGGTGACAGTGCTGCCTTGGGCGCCGTAGAGCCAGCCGTCGGGGCCCCAGGTGAGCGAGTTGGCGAAGGCATGCGCGTCTTCCATGCCGAAGCCGGTGAGCAGCACTTCGGGATCGCCGTCGGGGACGTCATCGCGATCGCGGTCGGCGTAATACAACAAGTACGGCGGCTGCGCGACGAACACGCCGCCATAGCCCAGCGCCATGCCCGAGGCCAGGTTCAAGCCGCTCAAGAATTGTTTGGTGCGGTCGGCGCGGCCGTCGCCGTCGGTATCTTCGAGAATCGTGATCCGGTCGGCGCCCTGGGGGCCGCGCGGCGGCGGATCGGGGAGGCGGTCGTACTTGGTGCGCAGATACTGATCGACGGCGGTCGCCTTCAGCCCGTTGGGGTTCGGGTATTGGATATATTCGAGCACCCACATCCGGCCGCGATCGTCGAAGCTGATGCTCACCGGCTGCGCGACTTGCGGTTCGCTGGCGAAGAGCTGCAGCTCCAGGCCCTCGGCGACGCGGATTTGCTGGCGAGCTTCCTCGGGCGTCGGCGCCTGAGAGACGGAATCCTGGCCGCAAGCGTATTGGCCGGGCGGCAACGCAGCGAACGGGAGACAAACAACCCCAACGAGAAAAATGGTCGCCGAACGTTTCATGGTTCGAAGTTCTCCGGACTAAGAGGCGCATCGATGCGGCCGCACGGAGCGATTCGCCGTCCGCGGCCTTCGCCAGAAGTTCCTGCCGATTCTAACTCACCGCTCCAGCGGACGAAATCGGGTGGCCCTGGAGTCGCCCTGCTTGCCGCCAGCTTTAACTGGCGGTTTTCGGAGAATTAAAATCGGTTTTCAAAGCCGGCTCTAGCCGGGCTTCTCGAAGATTTCGGCGAAGCGAAGAGCCCGCCGGAAAGACAAGGGTTGAAGCAGGCGGCAGGCCAACAAGATATTGCCTTCGCCAGTTCGCGCCGATGCAACCTTGGGCAAACCGATTCCACCGCGACGCTCCCTTTATGGTCGGGGCGTTCGAGGCTTCACCAGCCCGACTCGGCGGATTGCAGCGTGCCGAGCACGGCGTTTTGCCAACGAGCGCAGCGGACGTATTGCTGTGTGAGCACGGCGACCAATTCTTCGTGGTCGATCGGCTTGAGCAGGTAATCGCTGGCGCCGTATTCGATCGCTTCGGTGATCTTGTCCCAGGTCGAGTGAGCGGTGACGAAGATGACCTGGGTCCAGGCGTTGCGCCGCTTGGCAAATCGCAAGATCTCCAATCCGCCGCCGCCAGGCATTTCCAAATCGGAGATCAACAGATCGCAGCAGTTTTCTTCCAGCCAGCGCCGCGCCTGATCGGAATCGGTGTGTCCGAACACCGTGATACGCTCGCCAAGCTGTCGCTCGATGACCTGCGTCAACAATCTCACCATGCTCGCGTCGTCGTCGACTACGAGCAAGTTCAGTTTTCGGGCCATGCTGGTTTGCATCGAAAGCGATCCTCGGGGCTGGAACCTGTCGGAAAAGAAAACCTCGGCGTGCCGCCACAACGCCGCAGGTGCTGAAGTATAGAATACTTTTACTCCCCAAAAGGCGGGTATCGGCTGATTATTCGCGCAGCCTGGCGCCGCGGCGGGAAGCAGTCTGACACGTAAGTCTTGTGTTGCAAAAGACATGCGACATGGGCCGCGATTGCATCCAACGCGGTTTGTGACGGAACCGCTGGCAAGCGGCTACTAAGCTTGGGGAAGAAACCATCTTTGTCTCGCCTGAGAGTGCCTGCGTGGACGCGCTTTTGGAAACCACCGAGCGCACTGACGAGGCGTTGGCGGCCGAGGCGGCCCGCGAGGGCTCTGACGGGCCGGCGTTCGTCGCTTTGCTCGATCGCTATCGCGATCGGGTGTGGCGGATTTGTTTCCGTCTGATGGGCCACGCCGACGACGCTCAGGACGCCGCGCAGGAGGTCTTCGTGCGACTGTTCTTGAATCGCGCCAAGTTCGACGGCCGCTCGAAATACTCGACCTGGGTTCACGGCGTGGCGGTGCGCACCTGTCTCGGCCTGCGTCGCAGCCGAGGCCGGCGCCGCCGGCACGAAGATGCCGCCGGCGAAATCGCTTTGGAAATGCGAGCGCCCGCCGCGCGTTCGGCGGCGCCCGACTTGTCGCTCGATTTGGAACAGATGCTCGAAAGCCTCGACGAAGAAGACCGGGCGCTGGTCATTCTCAAGTACTCCGAAAACTACAGCTACGAGGAATTGGCCGCCATCTTCGGCCTTTCCGAAAGCGCTTGCAAAATGCGCGTCAGCCGGGCTCGAGAGAAGATTCGACAAAAATTCGGCGATTCTGCGTGACGCGGCCCGCGGCGCCGGCAACTCACCAATAGCCAAACACGTAGGGTGGGGCGCAGCCCCACGCGGCGCAACGTGCGAACCAACGTGGGGCTTTCGCCCCACCCTACGTTAGGTCCAATCCAAGGCGGACGCGATGACGAACGATCTGTTGGAACAACTCGCCGAGTCGGAAATTCCGCCCCTGCCGGCCGATTTCGACCGCGACGTACACGAGCGCGTCAATGACGCCTTGACGTTCGGGCACTTCGCGGAGTTCGGATTGCGGGTTTTGCCCTACGCCTTCGTGCACATGGCGCAGGCTTTGATTGGATTTTTCTCGTTGACGCTCTCCGGTCGTTTCCCGGCGAGCGAGTCGACGCGGGATCGATAAACCAAGGAGCATTCTCATGCCTACGTTCAATTTTGCGGAATTCAATACCTGGCAGGACGCCATTGCGGCCAGTTTCAATCACGCCTTCGGCCAGATCATCGGCTTGCTGCCCAACATCGTGGCGATGCTGGCGGTGCTCGTCGTGGGCTATATCGTGGCCCACGTGCTCGATAAATTCGCGACGGCCTTGAGCCAATCGCTGGGCTTGGAAACCGCCGCCGAGCGCAGCGGCTTGCGAGCTTCGATGAAGCAGGTCGGCATCCAGCGCAGCGTCCCTGCGATCGTCGGACAGATCGTGTTCTGGCTGACGATGTGCGTGTTCTTGAGCGCGGCCTTCAATATCCTCGGCTTGCAGGCGGTGTCGGCCGCGATGGAAAGAATCGTCGCCTATATCCCGAACTTGCTGGTCGCCACGGTGGTGGTCGTCGTGGGCTTGCTCGTCGCGGGATTCCTGCGGGGCGTAGTGGCTACGAGCGCCGACCGAGTCGGCATCAGCTACGCCGAGAACCTGGCCAACGGCGTGTACTACGTCTTGGCGTTGATGACCTTCATCGGCGCCTTCGACCAGTTGCACATCGAGTTCGGTTTGCTCAAGGAACTGATCCTGATCGCCTTCGGCGGTTTGGCGCTCGGCTTCGGACTGGCCTTCGGCCTCGGCGGGCGCGACGTGATGGGCGGCATTCTGGCCGGCTACTACACTCGCCAGCGGCTGCACACGGGCGACCGCGTCCACGTGGCCGGCATGGAAGGGACCGTTCGCGAGGTCGGCCCCGTGGCGACCGTGATCGAAACCGAAGAGGACGGCCTGCTCAACCGGCACAGCGTGCCCAACACGCGAATGCTGGCCGAAGCCGTGCGGTAAGGCCCAAGTAGACGCGGCGCCCCTGCCGCGTGCCTATTCCAAATCCGTTCCAAACGCCCCGAGGGCACTCGCTGCCTTCGGGGTTCTATTATGACTTTAGCCCACATTGTAATCCATCAGCCGAACTGACACGAGACACCGACTGTTCGCGAAGAATTTGTGCAGCTCGCCTACCGATTCAAGAGATCTTGTGTCGAATATTCTCTTTACAGTCGACTTTTCTCCAAGGGCGTATTTTCTCTTGCCATTGCTGGTTTTTGAATCGAGTAACCCGACTCTGAGGAGCTGACAGGCAACGTCGTTCACGTCGCGCGCATTGACGCAGTCCTTGGGAAATCCTCCGTTCGCAAGGTCCGCTGCCCAAAGAAAATCCTTGTTTTTAGCCTTGCCGCCCCATTTTCCCAAGCGTTCCAGCTTTCGCAGAACTAAATAGGCGACTAGCTCTCGATGTGGAATGAGTGGTTCGCCCGCGTCATATGCGATTCTGGCAGCCTCACAAGACTGCCAGAGATCCTCGACGCAAAGAGCGTTGAGCAGATAGACTGACGAACATCTTCGAAGGGCGCCGTGAAGTCTCTGGAACAGGCGATGTTGTACGCGTTGGAGCATAATGACAGGACCGGGCGAACGCCTGACGAGATCAAGCACGGTGGGGACGTCGAACGCCGCTTGGCTGTTATAAGTGTGCCGGTGAAAAACGCAGCCGTCCCAACCGGGGTCACTTCGAAGAGCTTGCTCAAGCTCAGCAATCCATTGCTCAACACAATGCAGGGAGCTGGCAGAAGGATGCATAATATGCAGATGCGGCAGCGGCATTTCTCATCCTTAACCGCATTCGCTACTCGGCCAGCAGATCAGGGCGAAGCACTTCGACCAGATGCTTAGCCGGAATCCGTAAGGCTAGTAACTGCCCCGTCGACATTCGCCGCAGCGCTGCCAAGAGATGCTCTTTCAAGTCCCCACCGCTCCGAATGCCTGGAGGCGAAGACAACGCATGTCTACTTGGCGCGGCCTGCTGGAAAACGAGCGCGTGCGAAATGCCGTTTTCACCGCACCACTTTTCAACATGAGCTATTACCCATCGAGACCTGTGCCTTTTCCATTTTCCCTCTAACGCTCGATCGATCGCACGTAGCGCCGCAGGTAAGTCGCTGTACCACCGCGGGCTCTCGATGGCGGCCAGAAGTGACGGGTCATCCTGCCGACCCTCCTCGAGCAAAAACGCGCGACTGTCTTCGCGTTGTGCGTCGATGTCCAAGGAGTCTATCTTCGCCCAGTCGTCATTTGGCTCAGCGTCTCCTGCCCGGCCAAGCCTTAGCTCACCTGAGACCTTGTTAAAAAGCCGCTCTCCCTCGGGAAACTGAGAGACAAACGCACTCCAAACCGGCGGTCTCAGGAATCGGCTGGGCCGCAACGATACGGGCGCGAACGGCGCAACGGGTGGACCGCCGGCGACGGCTTCAGCCGCCTCGCCAGCCAATCGCCACACCGCTAAAGCGCCTTTTGAGTTGGGCCCAAGCCGGACCAAACCACGACGTTCCAGTTCGATAAGTGCGTCTTTGAATTTAAGAAAGCCGAACGCAGAGGACGGCTCAGGGACTGTGCGCCTAACCAGATACCCAACTTTCGCAGCTGTCATACTGCCGGTGGGGTCATTTGGCGCAAAGTTTTCGCAGATCTGCGTCGCAACGAGCTGAAGGTACTGCTCCGGGTTCATGCCGGTCTCCTAAAAAAAGAAAAGACTCCTTAGTAGCTAAGGAGCCTTCTTCAAATTAGAATTACTTGGCAAGAACCGGATTACGGAGTCTATACTGTTTCCCGCTCTAGAGATGCTTGCACGCCACCTCGTCAGAAAACAACCGCTCTCTCCAGGCTTTCAATCGTGAGCGCACTCTGTAGAGCTGCCCAGGACGGTCTGCTGGTTTAAGTATCGGCGACGTCCGGCAATTTGTCAACAGTTCTCAGGAATTTTTCGCCTGTCAGAACTAGCCGGCCCACTCTGCATCGCTGCGAAAAGACTGCGAACTCGCTCCGAGTTCCCAGGAGGGCACACCAGAGAATCAAGCATCCCGCCTTGCCGGTTTTCCAAACGCTGAAGCCCGTCAGCGACTAGCTCTAATGGGGGAGTCAAATACACTAGTTTCGGAATGCGGCTGGGGGCCCATTGCGCGCAGCCGGTAGTACGCCGTGCGCGAACGTGACGTGCGAGTTGGCCAGCCCAGTCCGCTCCTCGCTGAGAGCCCGTTGGCATCGTCGCCGATAGTTCTTCGGCCGCGACCTTGCCTGTCCTACGAGGGATCTGTTACACTATTGGGTTCCCGAAATGGGCGATCATGCCGGCCCTGCCGGCAGCCGGGAAGGAGATCGCCGGTTCGCGGAGCCGAAGGTGCAAGTCAGCGTTATCAGCCAGCCACGGAGAACTGTGTGGGAACGAAAAGGACCGGTAAAGGGCGAAGAAAAGTTGGCCGCAAAAAGCGCCGCATGCGCGCTAAGATTCGACATCGCAAGGGTTAATCGTCCGCTCGTCGGCAGCGGTTAGCTGTTGCCGGACCAAGTGCAATCCAGGGGACCGGCGTCCATCCAGGGCCATGAGCGATTCGACCCTCTTGCGAATTGACGGCGACGTAGAGCGAACGCTGGCCTTGTCGTTTGCCGATCTGGCCGCGGTCGACGCACGGCGGCAGATTGACGACGTCAGCCGCTCGGACCCCAAACGCCGCGGCGGCGCCGTGCAGTTGAGCGCCCTGTTGGAATTGGCCGGCGTGCGCCCCTCCGCCCGCTACATTACCCTGCACGCCTCGAGCGACGACTTTCACGCCAGCCTTCCGCTGGATGCCGTTCGCGAGCGGGCGATCGTGATTTATCGGCTCGATGGCGGACCGTTGCCGGTCTCGGCAGGCGGGCCGGTGCGGTTTTTCATTCCCGACTTCGCCGCCTGCCGCACGCAGGAAGTCGACGAGTGCGCGAACGTGAAATTCGTCGACCGCATCGAATTGTCGGCGACGCGCGGCCTCGACAACCGCCCTCTGGAAGAAGCCGAGCACGCCGAGTTGCACCGCCGCCAGGCCGAAGGCCGCTCTTGATTCCAAGCTCAGCCCAAGGCGCCGGCTATTGCAAGCCCATCATGGCCTGTTGCGGCGCCGCGGCCCCGCCGATGCGGCGCAAAGCCTGCTGGCCGAGGAACCGCGGCGAGATCATGGCGTTGAAGCCGTAGTTGTTCTTGCTGTTGTCGACGTAGAAAGCGACGTTGGCGACGAACGATTCGCCGATCCGCGTGACCGCGATGTTCTGGCCGATGTTTTGGTTGCCGAGGGCGATCGACGTGCCGGCGGTGTACATCCATTTCGGGCTGAGCATGTAGGTGTGCGTCACCGTCATATAATTGTAATTGAAGGGCCCGCTGATCGTGCGGAAACTGACGTTCCAATTCAGCCGCGGCGATTGTGAAACCGAACCGGTGACGGTGAACGTCTTCTCGGCTTGCGGAAAAAAGTCGTACATGCCGTCGGAGAGCAGCGTCAGCCGGTCGCCCACGTGCCAGCGGAAGTCGAAATTCGCCAGGCCGATAGGCTGCCCGAAGTTGTCGCGGTTGGGGTTCGGGAAGTATACGGCGCCCGTGTTGAGCACGATCCAATCGATGATCCGGCGGTGGCCCGGCGGGCCGCGCTTGGTCTGCCAGCGCTGACGCAGGCCGAAGCGCACGGCGTCCAGGCGGTCGGCGATCTCGCTGACGGGCGAACTGACCCAATTCTGCAGGCCGCTGCGCAGGGCATAAGAGCGAGGGTCGAACTGAAAGGGCGTCGTGCCGCCGTAGTCCAGGAAGGCGAAACGGCGGCGGTAGTGCTCCTGCGAGTTGTCGTCCAACGGATCGTACAGCGGCAATGCCGTCATCCGCTTGTTGGTGTCGGAAGCCGAGGCGTCGAATTCGAACACCGCCTTATGGGCAATGCCGTGGACGTTGAGCAGGGAGTTCTCGACGGCGGAGTTGGCCGTCCAAAACGGAATGCTGCCGCGCAAACCCGCCTGGCCCCAGGCCCGATTGAACTGGTTGCCGTTCAGGTCTTGCCCCCAGCTCGCCAGTTCGCCCATGGCATAGGGCGAGAACTTGAAGGGCCCCAGATCGATCGGCGCATCGACTTCCTGGCGGCTTACCAGTTGCTGGCCCTGCACGTTCGCCGGCTGGCCGAGCGAGTTCAATTCCCACGGCAGCCACTGGAACGGCACGGTGCCGTAGGCCGAGGCGGGCTGCTTTTGGATCACGCGATATTGCGCATAGCCGACGTTGGTGTGTTCGTACCACGTCAGTCGGTCGCGCAACCACGGCAGCCGTTCGCCCAGCGTCTCGCCCAACAGCGATTGGCCCAGCGTGTAATGTTCGAGCCGCGGAAACCAGTTCGTTTCCGTGAAGAACGGGTTCAGACGCACCGAGGAATAGACGCTCCACGACCGATTGTTCTCGATATGCTTCAATTCGAGATCGGTCGTTTCGTCCTTGTTCTGGTCCCACTCGGCTTCGTAATACTGCTCCAGGAAGTTCAGGTCGCTAATGTAACCCAGTTCGCCCGTCAATTGGTAGTTTTTCGGCAATTGCTGGCGGAATTGGCCGAACACGCGGCCGCGGTCGCGCGTCTCGGGGATCACGCCGTTGCGCGTGTAGCCCAGCACGTCCCGGCCTTTGTCGTGCAAGCCCCAGGCTTTGAAATTGGCGGTGACCGATCCCAGGCCAAGAAACATGGGCCGGTTGAACGTCGCGGTGGTGCCGCCGCCCAAACCGCGCTTGGTCAGATCGCTGGTCTGCAACGTCCAATTCATGCCCTCCGGCCGCTTGTCTCCCAGGCCCAGCAACTGAAAGGCGTTGAAATCGGCCTCGGTCCAAACGCCGAAAATCCGGTCGGGCTGCACGTAGGCGTTTTGGATCACGGTCGACGGCTGGTCGAGATTCGTCGAAAACCGGGGCCAGTAGAAAACCGGCACGGGACCGACGAAAAAGAAGTTGTGCTTGGCCGTCACCGTCTGATCGTGCTTAATCACCGGTTCCTGGCTATCGGCGTCGAGCTCCGGCACGCCGGTATCCGGGTCGACCTCCGGAATCTGATGGTCTTCGACGAAGACTTCGTGCGCTTGCACGCGGAACCGCGGCTTGCCCAGGCGGCTGGAAGTGAAGAAGCTGTTTTGAGCGTAAAACGTGTCGCCGTGGGCGATCCGCACCAGTTGCGATTTCAACCGCATCAAGCCGCCGAATTTGGGGGCCGGAGTGAAGATGTCGCTGTCGACGATCGTGCCGTTCTTGTTGGCCACGTCGTAGAACATGCGGTCGGCGTAGATCACCCGATCGCCCTGACGGAATACGACGTGGCCTTCGAGGTAGACCTCCAAGGGCACGTTGTCGTCCTGGTATTTTTCCTGCAAATCGTCGGCCAACGAGCCGACGGTCCAGATCACGGCGCTATCGGCCTGAATGTCGAGATGCTCGGCCTTGGCGCCCAAGCCGCTGATGAAGATCTGCACGCCTTGCTTGATGGTCAGCACCCCTTCGTCGCGAGCCGGGTTGGGAATCCAGCTCGCTTGCGGCGGCACGCTGCTGCGCGGAAAGAATTGGATGCGGCGGCGACCGACCGGCGCGGCGGCGACCGAGGGCTCCGGAAGCGTCTGGCCGGGCGGCGCCGCCAAGGGTGCGGGGGGCAGCGCGGTCGGCGCCGGATCGGCGCCGTTGGCGGTGAACTGCGTGCGGCGAATGCCCTCTGCGTCCGGGTCGCGCGCCGCCATGCCGTTCTGATAAACGGTCGGCTTGAGCGGCGGCTCGGGGCCGGGGCGGCGCGGCGTGCGAAACTGGAGCGAGCGCGAATGAAACCGGCCCAGCCAGCCGCGCTCGCCGCCCACGTTGCGCGGCTGTTGGAAGGTTTGCTCGCGCCTGCCGGCTTCGATCTGCACGTTGCCTTCGAGGTAGGCGATCACCTTGTGCTGCGGCGGTTCGGCCGCTTGTTCGTCTTGCTCGCCCTCGTCGGGCAAAGCCGCCGGCGTGCGCTCGTCGCGCTTGATCCACAACACGGCGTCGCGGCTGCGGCAACGATTGGCGCCTTGATGGATCGTACACTCGCCGCCGAGCAGCCAGACGTCGTACTGGCCTTGCCGCCAACGATTGGCGCGCCGCGCCGAAATCACGATCGGCTCGTCGGGATCGGCCGGGGGCAATTCAATTTGCGCTTGGACTTCAGTCGCGGCCAACAGACAACCGATCAAGAGCCCGACGCGCAGCGCGAACCGGCCGGCGCGCAAGCGATCTGGCGCGCAAGGCAAGCCGACCCAGCGATAGGCTGTTGAACTACTCAGCGTCTTTGGCGATCCTTCCGGCACGCTTGCGCCGCCCCAAGGCGCACGACGGCTGCCGGATTCACAGAGCAAACGGGATTCACAAAGCGAAATGGACGAACGTCTTAAGAGAAGTGCCGACCTTCCGAGGTCGGGGCGGGATTATAGGAGTCGGCCCCCTGGCGGGTCAAGGCAGCTTACGGGCTATTCGAAACATTTTAAGTGCAAGCTGGTTCAGGCCTTGCGCCGCAAAAACCGGCCGGCGATCGCCGCCGCTCCGCACGCCGCCAACAAGGCCGCGAAAGGCACGAGCGGCGCCCGCATTCGCATGTCGGTCCAATAAACCGCATGCACGGCCATGAACGTCAATGCTAGCAGCGCGCCCCACAGCCAGGGCGAGCGCAAAAGCTGCCCGCGCAAAACCGCCAAGCCCGCCGCGGCCAGGATAAATTCCGCCAAGTACCAAGCGGCCGTAGCATACCGCAGCGCGTTGCTGCGACCGGCGCCTTCCACCTGTCGCGGCAGCAAGCCCCAGAGGCGGGTGAGCCGCACCAACGAGGCGTAGAGGAACGTGCGGGGTTGTTGGCGAATCGTGCCCAAGGCCCAGTCGTACAAGGATCTGTCGGCCTCCAACTCCGAATTCAAGGCGAGAATGTTCAAGACTCCTTCCCCGCCTTCCTCATCAAATTCTTCGAGCGCCTTCGATTGCCACACCTCCCCGCGTTTCGAGGTCTTCAAAAACTTGTAATAACTCTCGTTGTTACCCAACAGCAGCGTATAGCCGCCGTGCGTGGTAGTGACGATCGGCCGGCTGAGCTGTAGTTGATTTCGCACGGCCCAGGGCGCAAGCGTCAGCGCCAGCGCGGCAAGCATTGCTCCGCCGTATTTCGCTTTGCCACTCCACGCGGGCAATCGCCACGCTTCGGCAACCACGACGAGCCCGGCCCACGGCAAGAACGTCGGCCGGCACAATGCGGCCAGTCCCAAGCAGCAACCAACGATCGCCGCGCGAGCGACCGATGGCCGCTCGTCGAAGCGGGTCAAGGCGACCAGCGACAACGCCGCCAGGCAGGTCGCCAGCGTTTCAGTCATCACCACGAGCGACTGGTTGATGAGGATTGGATCGCAAGCCACGAGCAGCGCCGCCAGCAGCGACCAGCGCCCCAGCTTCCAACGCGCGCCCAGCCATAACACGGCGCCGACCGTGCCGACGCCCAATACGACGTGCAACAAGCGAATCGCGAAAAACGTCAGGTGCTGGTCCTCGACCGCCAGGCAGGGAACCAACAGCAGCGGATAGAGCGGCGGCCGATAGGCCGTCGGCTTTTCATCGTTTCCGAACACGCCTTCGCCGAGCAGGTTTCTCGCCAGCCGCCGGTAGCCGTCGGGATCGCTTACGAGCGTGTCGTGCCGCAGGTTGAACGCGCCGGCGCGAATGAACACGGCGAAGGCCAGCACCAGCCACACGCTCCAGGGAATCGGGGCGCGCCGCGGGTCGGCTGAGGCGGTTTCTGACGCGGCGGACGACATGTTTGACCCGGCTTTCGGCGCGGCGCCCGAGCGATACAATGACGCTCTTGCTCGAGGGGATGGTTATACCGCACGCGGGCGCTATCGAGACGTGGGGCGACGTTCCAGGCCGTCGATCGCCGGCGGCCTGGAAGGCCGCCCCACGATTAACGCACGATTCATGGATCACCGTCTCGCTACGGGCGATCGAAATCTGGAGACTATTGTTTGCACGTTCTTCAACCGATTATGGGTCGCTCGCCCCGGCAGCACAACCGGCCGGCATTTTGCGCCCCGCACGCCCGCCGGCCCGCAGCTCGACGCGGATGAGATCGCAGCGGATCACGCGATGGCTGATTGCTTGGCGCTGGCCGTTGTTGGTCTTGGGCGCCATCGCCGTCGCTGCGGCCTGGCTGCCCGCGCAGAACCTGGGCTTCGATCGCTCGATCGAAAACATGTTCGCCCCCGACGATCCCCTGCTGCCGCCGTTTCGCCAGCTCAAGCGCACTTTCGGCGGCGATGAAATCGCGCTGGCCGCCTACGTCGATCGCGAGTTGCTCTCGACGGAAGGTCTCGACCGGCTTGAAGAGCTTACCAAAGACCTGGCTGGCGTGCCGGGCGTGGCCAGCGCCTTCAGCCTGGCCAGCGTCAAACCGCTCTTGACCTCTGCGCTGCTCGCGTCGCTGCGCGAGCGCGTGCTCGAATTGAGCGAAGGCTACACCGTCGGCGCCGATCGCCAAACGGCCGGCATCGTCTGCATTCTCTCGCCCGAACATGAAACCAAGACGCCGCGCGCTCAGACGGTTGACGAACTGCGGCGGCGGATCGAGCGGCACGACCCGACCGGCGTGTTGACCGGCGAACCGGTGATGGTGGTCGACGGCTTCCGTTATTTGGAAGACGACGGCCGGTTGTTGGGACTGGTCTCGACCGCACTGCTGATGGCGACCATCGTGGTCTGCTTCCGAAGCCTGCGCTGGGTGCTCGTGCCGATGGCGGTCGTCGGCGCGGCACTGGTCTGGACCAAGGCGACGTTGGCCGGCAGCGGCTTGCACCTGAGCATGGTCAGCTCGATGCTCTGGGCGATCGTCACTGTGATCGGCGTGGCCACCGTCGTGCACCTGGTGATTGGCTTTCGCGACGCTCGCAAGGCCGGATTGCCGGCGCGCGAAGCCCTCGAAGCCGCCAGCGCCATGCTGGCGACGCCGATCTTCTGGGCCTGCGCCACCGACGCGGCGGGCTTCGCCTCGCTGATGGCCTCCAGCGTCGGGCCGGTCCACGATTTCGGCGTGATGATGCTGATCGGTTCGCTGCTGACGTTGGCTGCCATCGCGGTCGTCGCCCCGGGCCTGTCGCTCGCCGGGCGCTTCGACGCCGACCCGCAACGGGCCTGGGGCGAACGCGGCCTCGAACTGGGCCTGTCGCGCGTGGTCGACCTTATCGAGCGCCATCCGCGCGGCCTGGCTCTGGCGGTCGGCCTCGTCTGCGGCGGTTGTTCTTGGGGCATGATTTGGACCAAAGTTGAAACTGACTTTACTAACAACTTTCGTCAATCAAGTCCCATCGTTCGTTCTTACGATTTTATTGAAAATAGATTAGGCGGCGCCGGCGTCTGGGACGTCTTTCTGCCGGTCCCCGAGCAGCCCGACGCCGAGTTCATCGAGAGGGTTGCGCACTTGGAAGACCGCTTGCGCCGCGAGGCGGTCGTCCGCGGCCCCGACGGGAGCGAGCAGCCGGGGCTGACCAAGACGCTCAGCGCGATCGACGCACTGGATTTGATTCCCTACGGCAAGGCCGCCGCCGCCCGCAATCTCGAACAAACGCTGACGCTGCTGGGCAAGCAAATGCCGATCGTCGCCGCCCTGCACGGCCGCGACCCCAACGAGCACGATCGCTACTATCTGCGGATCATGCTGCGGGCCCGCGAGCGGCAATCGTCGCAGCAGAAGCACGAATTGATCGAGCAAGTCCGCCGGATCAGCCGCGAGGAATTCCCCGAGGCGCAAACGACCGGCTTCTTCGTGCTGCTGACCAAGCTGATCGAAAGCATCACCCGCGATCAATGGCTGACGTTCGGCATCGCATCGGCGGCGATCGGGCTGCTGATGCTGGCCGCCTTTCGCAGCTTGCGGCTGGCGATCGTCGCGCTGGTCCCGAACGCGGCGCCGATCTTCGTCGTCAGCGGGCTGATGGGCTGGTTCGGCTTCAAGATCAATATGGGCGCCGCCATGATCGCCAGCGTTTCGATGGGCTTGGCGATCGATTCGTCGATCCATTACATCACGGCCTTCCGCCGCCAGCGCAGCGCCGGTCGCTCCGTCCATGAGGCTCTGCACGCCGTCCATCAGACGGTCGGCCGGGCGATGGTGTTTTCGACGCTGGCCCTGATCGTCGGCTTTTCGGTGCTGGCGCTGAGCCGCTTCGTGCCGACGATCTATTTTGGCGTGCTGGTCGGGCTGACCATGTTCGGCGGATTGCTGGGCAATCTCGTGCTGCTGCCGTTGTTGTTGAAGTTGATCGATCGCGAACGGTAGGGCGAAACCATAGGGTGGGGCGACAGCTCCACGCAATGCGGTCCTCTCGCCCACGCAATGCGGTCCTTGCGCCGCACCCTACCGTGCTACTCCGGCGGGCGCTGGGACTCGTCGAGCGAATTTGCCGCCAGCGCCAACAACAGACAGACGGCCAGAAACGCCCAGCCTATGCCCAGCCCCAAGGCCAGCCGGCCGAGCAGCGCTGCGCCGGCGGCGTCTTGCATGGCCGCAAGCAAGCTGGCCACGCCTACAATCAGCACAATCGCGATCGGCGCCAACACCACGCCGGCCAGCAACCGCAGAATAGTGGATCTGGAAATCACGGGCCCATCCGTTAAAGTCTGCCCAGAACTGCTCATTTTGCGACTCGGCCGCCGGGTGTCAATGCCCGCGAGCAAGACAAAAACCGCTGAAATACATTGACTTAGGGTTGACGCCGGCGAAAATGGAGAGCAACCGTTGCGTTTACCGAACGGCGCCCGTTAAGCTTGGCTGCGATGGCTCGGCTTCAATCGGGGCCGCTGAGGTTGCATTTCGAAGAGCAAAACGTCTGTGCCGCAACGTCACTTCCGTGCGGGCGCGGACGCCGATGCCGCGGCGGCGGAACAGGTTGGAAAAATCGCGGGTCAACCGTAGGAGGCGCTTGATATGTCTCGAGCCAAGCGGTTCGTTGCTTATCTTATCGTGGCGGCGGCGGCGCTGGCGCTCGTCCAATCGTCGTGGGCCTCGAAGATCGTGCTCAAAGATGGTCGCGTTCTGGAGGGCAAGCTAGTCCGACTGATTACGCTGGCGCCGAAGCCGGGCGCCAAGCCGGCCTCCAGCGGCGCCCCGCCGGTGCAGCCGATCGTGATGATCGACAACGACCTGGTGCGGACCTTCGTTTCCAAGCGCCAGATCATCGAAGCCGACGAAAGCGTCCACGGCGAAGGCGTCGAGCACTTCAACATCCGCCAGCGCGCGGCTCACTTGGGCGGGACCGTGGCCAAGCTCGGCCCCTTGGTGCGGATCGACCCGTTCGATGAATTCGGCCGCCGCATCGTGCAGATGAACGCTAACATCGGGCAAGTCTCCGTCGTACAGGGCATCACGGAAATCTGGCCGACTTGGACCAAGGTCGAATCGGTTCAACTCAAGAATACGCGGAACATCATTTGGGACATGCGGATCGCCACCAGTACGATTCCGCCCGACACGCTGCGCAGCATTCTCTACAAGCAGATCGATCCCACGAACGTCCAGCATCGGCTGAAACTGGTGCGGTTGTTTCTGCAAAGCGAGCGTTATCAAGACGCTTTGGACGAACTGGAGCGCATCCGGAAGGATTTTCCCGAGCGCAAGGCCCAATTCGAGCCGCAAGTGCGCGACTTGAAACAGGCCTACGCCCGCCGTGCGCTGAGGGAAATCAACGTTCGCGCCGAGGCAGGGCAGCACATGCTGGCGATGGGAATGTTGAACAATTTTCCGGTCGACGGCGTGGCGGGCGAAACGCTCAAGGCCGTACAGCAAAAGGTCGACGAGTTCCGCGCCAATTTCGATCGGGCCGCGGAAATTCAAAAGCTGTTCGACGGCTTCGTCGGCAAATTGCAGGACAAGGCCCTGCAAGCCAAGGTCAAACCGATCCGCGACGAGATCTTCAAGGAGCTGAATCTCAACAGCATCGACCGGATGTCGACGTTCTGGCAGTTTCGCAACGATCCGACGATCCCGCCCGACGAAAAGCTGGCGCTGGCCGTCAGCGGCTGGCTGATCGGCGGCAACGACGCGTTGCGCAAGCTGCCGGTCGCTCTGTCGTTGGTGGAAACTCGCGATCTGGTGCGGGAGTATCTGGCCGAGCCGGTGCTACTGAATCGGCGCCAGATTCTGCCGAAGTTCGCCTCGCAAGAAGCGGCCACGCCCGAGTTAGTGGCCAAGTTGTTGCGCTATCTGCTGCCTCCGCTGGAGACCGAACCGCCGTCGAAGGAAACGCCCGGCTATTACGAGTTGGCAGTCGACGGCCCGCCCGGCATGGGGCCGATCAACTATTGCGTGCAGTTGCCGCCCGAGTACGATCTGCACCGGCTGTACCCGACCATCGTCACGCTGCACGGCGCCGCCACCACGCCCCAGCAGCAGATCGACTGGTGGGCCGGCATGCGCGCGCCTGACGGCAACCGCTTGGGGCAGGCCACGCGCTACGGATATATCGTGATCGCTCCAGCCTGGAGCGACGAAGGCCAGGTGGAATATCAATACTCGGCGGCCGAGCACGCGGCGGTGCTCAACTCGCTGCGCGACGCCTGCCGGCGGTTCTCCATCGACACCGACCGGCTGTTTCTCAGCGGCCACTCGATAGGAGGCGACGCCGCGTGGGATATCGGCCTGGCGCACCCCGATCTGTGGGCCGGCGTGATTCCGATCGTCGCTCGCTGCGACCGATACATCCATTTGGTTTGGGAAAACGCCGAGCACGTGCCGATGTATCTGGTTTCCGGCGAATTGGACGGCGACAAAAAGGGGCACAACTCGCAGTATCTCGACCGCTACCTGTCGCACGGCTACAACACCACGATCGCCGAATATCAAGGCCGCGGGCACGAGAATTTTTCCGACGAAATCCAGCGGCTGTTCGACTGGACCAACCGCTATCGCCGCGACTTCTTTCCTCGTGAATTCGCCTGCCGCAGCATGCGGCCTTGGGACAATTACTACTGGTGGCTCGAAGTCGACGACTTTCCGGCGAAGACGATGGTCGACCCCGACGACTGGCCGCCGCCCAAGAACTACCATGCCGCGCAGGTCAAGGGCGTTTTGAATGCCACCAACGGCATCAACGTGAACACGGCCGCGGCGAAGGCGACGATCTGGCTTTCGCCGGAGATCATCGACTTCAACCAGAAGATTTCGATCACCGTCAACGGCCGCCGCGCGCCCTTGCCCGGCGGCGGCGTTTCGCCCGATTTGCCGGTCCTGCTCGAAGACGCCCGCAGCCGCGCCGACCGCCAGCACGTCTTCTGGGCCAAGGTCGAGATGCCCTCGGGCAAGGTGAACGAGTTGGAAGAGTGAAGCTCGGGAGAAACAACTTATGAGATTTGCGATTCCCTGCTGCCTGTCGCTCGTCGCCGCCGCATCGCTGGCGGCCGAACCCGAGGCGGCCGTTTCGCTGTTCGACGGCAAATCGTTCAAGGGCTGGGAAGGAGACCTGAAGGTCTTCCGCATCGAACAGGGCGCCATCGTCGGCGGCAGCCTCGAGCATAAGGTCGCGCGCAATGAGTTTCTCTGCACCGAGCGCGAATACGGCGACTTCGAGCTGAAGCTCAAGTTCAAAGTGCTGGGCCAGGGCGCCAACGCGGGCATCCAAATCCGCAGCCGGCGGATTCCCGACCATCACGAAATGATCGGCTACCAAGCCGACCTGGGCGACAACTACTGGGGCAGCCTCTACGACGAATCGCGGCGCCGCAAGATTCTGGCCGCGGCCGACGCCAAGGCGGTCGCGGAAGTGCTCAAGCGCGACGACTGGAACGACTACAGAATTCGCTGCGAAGGCAAACGCATTCAACTTTGGATCAATGGCCTGAAGTCCATCGACTACACCGAGACGGACGACAAAATCGAGCAACGCGGCCTGATCGGCCTGCAAATCCACGGCGGCCCGCCCAGCGAAGCCTGGTACAAGGACATCACGCTGCGCGAGATTCGGAAGTCGGAAGTCGGAAACTAACAGGCGAGCGGGGGGCGTCAGCCCCCCGGTCTTCGCATTTCGCGGGTCTATCGATCTTACGAGATCGGCCTCTAACCGCTCGGCGATGGCCTTGTCACCAACCGTTCTCGACGTAGAAAGAGTTGTTGAGCAACCACTCCGCCGACGAAACCGAGCAGCAGCGGCCAGATCCAAACGACGAGATAGGAGAATCTGTCTCTGGCGATCATGGCAAGCTGGGTCGGATTCGGGGTCGGGTCTGGAACGCCACCATACGGATCAAATTTCTCAGCACGGGGTTGTTCGTCGGACGGATCGATTGGCGGTGGAGAGGCGCTCGGCGGCGGGAAGGGATGAATCGCATCCATCAGCCACTCGGAAATCTCGTGGGTCAGCCTGATTTCAGACAATGGAAACCGGTGCAAGCCCAGGTTTCCCCAACCGACGACGGCGAAGCCGATCCAAAAGGCGCGAGCGGCGCTGCGCTCGTAAACCAGAGCCGCCAAGAGGCCGAAGGTCAGCACGCCAAGCGCTGTCGCCTGGAACGCCATCGCCCACGTTTCCGTCGGTTTGACGAGCGCCGCGCAGACGATCGCCACGGCGGCAACGCCCAAGAACATCGACCACAGCGAGAAGCGAAAACCCTTCATGCCCGCGATTCTAGCCGCCAGCGCATAAAAAAGCCTTACCACTTTGCGCTCCGAATACCGCATTGACACGGCAGCCCTGCTTTCTGTTATACAACCCGCAGGCGCTGACAAGATCTAGGGCGTCTTGTGGGGCGGCCTTCCTGGCCGTCAATCGACGACGGCCTGGAAGGCCGCCCCACGGTCAACGGACGTCTCAATCTCAATCGGGCAAAGTATAAAACACGCTGCATGCCATCTTCCCCCTTCCGACCTCCGACTTCCAATTCCCGACCTCCCAAATTCCTCTACTTCGACCTGGGCAACGTGCTGTTGTTCTTCGACCATCGCCGCGCGGCGCGGCAGATGGCCGCCGCGGCGGGAGTGCCGGCCGAATTGGTTTGGGAAGTCGTGTTCGCCAGCGGCTTGGAACACCGCTACGAGGCCGGCGAAGTCAGCACGACGGAGTTCTTCGAGATCTTCTGCCGCGAAACCAATTCGCGGCCCGATTACCAATCGCTGGCCGCCGCGGCGGGCGATATCTTCGAACCCAATTCGCCGGTCATCGATCTACTCGCGCGTTTGTCCGCCGCCGGGCGCCGCGTCGGCCTGCTCTCGAACACCTGCGAACTGCACTGGAACCATTTTGCCAGCGGCTGCTATCCGCCGATCCCCGAGGCGTTTCACTCGGTGGTGCTCAGCTTTCGCGCGAAGGCCATGAAGCCCGAGGCGCGGATCTACGCCCACGCCGCCGAATTGGCCGGCGTCGCGCCGAGCGAAATCTTCTTCGTCGACGACGTGGCCGGCCACGTCGCCTCGGTCCGCGATTTTGGCTTCGACGCCGTGCAATACACGACGCCCGAGGCGCTTGTCGCCGAGTTGGCAACGAGGGGACTGTAGGAAGGCGGAACTGGCGACGTCCGTTTTTCCGGCATGGCTCCGGCGTCCTTAGGCGGTTGCGGGAGAACTCCCTGGATCTGATATCCCGATCGGGTCCGGAGAAGCGAGATCAGGCTCTGCCGCGCGCCAAGCGTGAGACAAAGGAGCCCCTGCCTCAGAAAAGTCCAGCACGCGCGGCGGCGCGTTGTTATCGCGACACGGAGCATGCAGGCAATGCCGCCTTCAGTCGCGCGGCGCCAGCGGCAGTGACGCCCGTACCTTGCAGGACCAAACATCGCAAGCCCGCGAGTCCCTTGAGGGAAACGATGCTTGAGTCGGTGACGTTGGTTCGGCTGAGGTCCAACTGCGAAAGCTTCTGCAAGCGCCGGAGATGGATCAGCCCAGCGTCGGTAATTCGCGTGCCGTCAAGGTGCAAGAACCGCAGATCGACGAGGCCGGCAAGCTGCGCAAGTCCGGCATCGGAAACATCGGTTCCGGAGAGAAACAGGTACTGCAAACGAGTGAGCGGTTTGACGTGCGCCATGCCCTCGTCGGTGACGTGCGTCCGATCGAGACCCAATGATTGCAGTTCAATCATTCCGGCAGTGCAAGCCAGGCCTTCGTCGCCAATCGCGGATTGGCCGAGAGCAAGGTGCTCAAGGCGCACAAATCCGCCGAGGGATTGCAGGCCCGCGTCGGTAATGCGGGTTCCTCGAAGGTCGAGGCTTTCGAGTTTCCTTAAGCGACCGAGGGCTTGCAGACCTGCATCCGTAATCTTGGCTTCGTGCAGCGTCAGAGTCCGCAGGTTCGTCAACTTGCCGACGTGCTGCAAACCGGCGTCGGTAATCGCTGTGTCCTGCAAGACGAGTTCCCGCAAATTCTCAAGCGGTTCGAGCTGCGCCAGCATCGCGTCGCTAAGGTTACTTTCTCGGATCCACAGTTTCTCGAGATCGGTTAATTCGCCTACCTGCTCGAACCGCGACTCCGTCAACTGGTCGCAGCCGGAAAAATCCACTTCCTTAACGCGGGCAAACCGATCTTCGCCCAACAACATTCTGACGTCGCGGGGACAAAAGAACGCGATTTCTTCGTGTCTCACCGATCCGCACATCCGCCGGATTGCGTAGGATGCCTGTGCCTGTCGCTGGGCGCGTCTCGATTCTCGTTCCAATAGCAACCCAACGATTGCCATGCCGGCGAGCAGCATCTTGAGATTGAATTGAAATCGCCCACGGATGCGCATCATTCGCCCTCTGCCATGCGATCTTGAATTGGCGATTGCCGGAATTGGAGCACGAGACAGCTTGTCATTTTATCGGGTCCGTTGCCTGGATCACAAGCTTTTTCGCGCCGTGCTGGCGTCGTTAGCAGAGAGTCGGAGCGATCCAAGATTTCTCGCGCTCCGCCGAATAAGCAAGCGGGCAGTTCTCACATCGGACGAAGTTCTTTGGAAAACTCGTAGCGCCTTATAGACTCAGCCGAACGCGGCCCGGCGCCGCGCAGAACGGCGTTGCGCGGCAAACGATTGCGAACACGAAGTCGAGATCCCTGCGCTGGACGCACGGCAGGCGGAGTTGTATCGGCGAGTGAGGGAGTTCTACTCGTCCGTCGGCGCCAGCGCCAGTTGCTTCAAAGCGTCGAGACTGGCCAATACGTCGTCGCGCGAAATCTCTTGCCAACCGGCCAGCTTGTGGTGCAGGATGGCGAGCTTGAACGACTCGAAGGCCTCGGCCAGGTCGTCGGGCAATTCGGGCAGCTTTTCGAACGGCCGCACCGGCGGCGCGGCCGCTTCGGTCATTCCGTCACTCGGGGCGGCGTCGAACGGCACGCCTCCTTGCGCGGCGCCGCTTGGCTGGCCGCTGGGTTCCTCGCCGAAATCGACTTCGCTTTCGTAATTGCGCGAAGAGTCGTCGCCATCGAATTCGCCGGGATCGCGCACGCGGCTCAGGTTGTCGCTGGCCGCTTCGGCGTCTTCGTCGAGTTCGCTATCGACGACCGGCGCCTCGCGCGATTGCTCTTCGGCCGAAATGCCCAGCGCCTCCCAGCGGCGGGCACGCATGTCGTTGATCGACCAGCCGCTTTGCACGGTGCCTTCCAGCCACATTTCGGCGTCGGGCCACTCGACGGCCGCCTGGAAGTGGCTCCAGTACAAGCCGGCATACTGCTGGCGAACCTCGCCGAAGCGATCGAACACGCGTCGCAGCCGCCCGACGTGCTGGCCGCTGACGTTGCCCACGCGGCGGCTCCAGGCCTCGTCGGAATACTCTTGCGGCGGCGCTCCGGCGGCGACGAGCGCTTGCCGCCACTCGTGGATGATCCGCCCTTTTTCCCAGTTCGTCGTGCTGACCAATCCGCGCCACTGGCCGATATAATCGCGCGAAGCCTCATCCGCGTTCAGCGTGTTCGAGTTTGCCAATTCTTCCACGTCCGCTCCATGTTCGTTTGCTTGCCAAGCGGCGATCGCCACGATCGCCGGGCGGGCGATTCTAAACCATCGTGCGAGCATCAACCAGCAAGAGCGAACCAAGAGCGGCGCGCGCCGGGTGCGGCTCGTGACGAAGCCGCTTGTGCGATCAAGACTTTCGCGTTCCGCGAGCAGGCGAGAATTATGCGCCGCGGATGGGGATAAGTTGTCAGCCGATTGCGAATCCTTCCTCTCCGTCTGGGAGAGGCCGGCTGTGGGCTGCGGTCTTTGCGCGGTGTTCCTCGCCCGCTCCCTCTCCCAAAGGGAGAGGGAGCGGCGCGCTGGCGGCGGCAGATTTGTCCCGGCGGCGAAGCTCAGCCTGCCGGCGCCGCCTCGGAAGCTTGAAAGCCGCAACGATTGTGCGCGCCGTCGCAGAACGGCTTGTTGGCCGAATGGCCGCAGCGGCACAAGGCGATCGCCGGCTTGTCCTTGTTGATCGGGAACGGATTGCCCGCCGCGTCGCAAATCGTCACGGGGCCTTCGATCAGCAGCGGACCATTATTGCGTACGCGAATCGTCACCTCAGCCATCGATCGAGCCTCCTTGACAAACTCGTTAAAGTCAACTGGTTCGGCCCAGTCTAGCGAATGCCTCTCCGTCTGTCAGCACGAAGGGCCAAACGCCCTCGTGACAAGATGGAGGGCCGGGCGCCCTCGCCCCGGTTAAGTGCTGGAGGTCCGGGCGCCCTCGCCCGGCAAAATGTATTTACGGGCGAGGGCGCCCGTGCCTCCCTATTCGCTTGTTTACGGGCGAGGGCGCCCGGACCTCCAATCTCAATTCCACGCGAAGGCGCCGCGGCGTTCCGCCGCTTCGCTGGCACGTACCGCGCTTGCCATGCTACGATAGCGGGCATGATTCGTCGCAATTCCGCGTCCCGCTACGAGGAGAGTTCGCGTGAACCGCCTGTTTTGTCTGGGCCTTGCTGGTCTGTTTTGTCTTTCGCCGTTTGGCGTTGCAATCGCCGCTGAGGAGTCTTCGGCGCTGGCCGACTATGTCGCCTCGCCCGACGACAGCTTCGGCTGGGTCAAACGCCGCGAAGGCAAGCTGGGCGAGGCGGCCTACGTCGAGCTGACGCTCACCTCGCAAACCTGGCACGACATCGCCTGGAAGCACCAACTGTTCGTCATCAAGCCCAAGCAGTTGCGGCACGAGTCGCAGGCGATTCTGTTGATCGGCGGCGGCAACTGGAACGACAATTTGGCCCGGCCGATCGACGGCGACCAACCGGCCGAAAAACGCGACCAACTGCCGAAAGAGGCGGCGCTGCTGGCCGGTTTGGCGGCCGAGACCGGTTCGCCCGTGGCGGTGCTGTTGCACGTGCCGCAACAGCCGATCTTCGGCGGGATGCGCGAAGACGAGATCATCTCGTACACTTTCGAGCAGTATCTGAAGACGGGCGACGCCACCTGGCCGTTGCTGCTGCCGATGGTCAAAAGCGCCGTCCGCGGCATGGACGCGGTGCAGCAGTTCGCCGAGCGCGATTGGCGACTGAAGATCGAGCGGTTCACCCTCACCGGCGCCTCGAAGCGCGGCTGGACCACCTGGCTCGCCGCGGCGGTCGACCTGCGCGTGCAGTCCTTTGCACCGATGGTCATCGACGTGTTGAACATGGCCCCCCAGATGAAGCGCCAACTGGAGACCTTCGGCAAGTTCTCCGAGCAGATCGAGGACTACACCAAACGCGGCATCCAGGCGCACATGACGAGCGAGCCGGGCGACGCCTTGCGCCGCATCGTCGATCCGTACAGTTATCGCCGCGATCTAATCCAGCCGAAGCTGATCTTGCTGGGCACGAACGACCGCTACTGGACGCTCGATGCCTTGAATCTCTACTGGGACGGCCTGGAAGGCGAAAAACGCGTGCTCTACGTGCCGAATCAAGGACACAAGCTGGCCGATCCCGAGCGGGTGGTCGGCAGCATCGCCGCGTTTCACCGGCAGGCGGTCGGCGAGTTGACGCTGCCCAAGCTCGATTGGAAGCTCGCCGACGGTGACGGCAAACTGCATCTACACGTGCAATCGACCGCCGAGCCGGCGCACGCTTTGGCCTGGATCGCGACCTCGCCGACGCGCGATTTTCGCGAAGCGAAGTGGACCAGCCACAAGCTCGAATGGGTCGACGGCGCCTATCGCTACGATTTGCCGGCGCCCGAGTCGGGCTATGCCGCGATGCTGGGCGAGTTGAAGTTCGCCAGCAATTCGCTGCCCTATTACCTGTCAACCAACGTAAAAATCGTGCCGGCGGCGAAGAAAAAAGAGAAAGAGTAAGCCCACAGTTCGAAGCTTCCGCCGAAATCGCCATCTCGGAAAAGGAGGAGACGAGACCATGAAAATGTTTCTGCGCGGCCAATGGGTCGACAAGCCCGAAAAGATCGAAGTCAAGAACCCCTTCAACGGCGAAACCGTCGACGTCGTGCCCAAGGCCGATGCGGCCGACGTTGATGCGGCTCTGGCCGGCGCGGTCGAAGGCGCCCGGCCGATGCGCCAGATGCCGGGTTACGAACGCTCTAAGATCCTTTCACGGACGGCGCAATTGATGGCCCAGCGCGCCGACGAGTTGGCCCGCACCATCAGTCTCGAAGTCGGCAAAACGCTGGCCGAAGGGCGCGGCGAGGTGGAACGCGCCGTCGAAACGATGCAGCTCTCGGCCGAAGAGGCCAAGCGGCTCTCGGGCGAGGTTTTGCCGTTGGACGGCGCCCCCGGCGCGGCCGGCAAGCTGGGCTTTACCTTGCGCGTGCCGTGCGGCATCGTGGTCGCCATCACGCCGTTCAATTTCCCGTTGAACCTGGTCTGCCACAAAGTCGGCCCGGCCTTGGCTGCGGGCAACGCGGTGGTCGTCAAGCCCGCCAGCGATACGCCGCTGTCGGCGCTCAAGCTGGTCGAAGTGCTGCTCGAAGCGGGCCTGCCGCCGCTGGCCGCCGCCTGCATCACCGGCGGCGGAGGCACGGTCGGCGAGGCGCTGGTGCGCGATTCGCGCGTGCGCAAAGTCACCTTCACCGGCAGCCGCGACGTCGGCGAGCGTCTGTGCAAGACGGCGGGACTCAAGAAGGTCACGCTCGAACTCGGCTCGAACAGTCCGCTGGTCGTGCTGCCCGACGCCGATCTCGACAAAGTCGCCGCCGCCACCGCGGCGACCGGCTACGGCAACGCGGGGCAGACTTGCATTTCGACGCAGCGCGTGATCGCCTCGCGGGCGGTTTACGCCGATTTGATCGAGCGGATCAAGTCGAAGGTCGCCGCCATCAAAGCGGGCGATCAACTCGACCCGGCGGTGCAGATGGGCCCGATGGTTCGCGAGGCCGACGCCGTGCGGGTCGGCCAATGGATCGACGAAGCCGTGGCCGGCGGCGCCCGGCTGGTCACGGGCGGCAAGCGGCGCGGAGCGCTTTACGAACCGACGCTCGTGGCCGACGTCGATCCTCGCATGCGAATCAGTTGCGACGAACTGTTCGGGCCCGCCGTCGCCGTCACCCCGGCCGACGATATCGATCAGGCGATCGCCCTGGCGAACGACACCAATTACGGGCTGAGCGCCGGCATCTTCACGCAGAACATCGACTGGGCCATCCGCTTCGCCCGCGAGGTCGATTCGGGCAACGTTCACATCAACTGGGCCCCGGCGTGGCGCGCCGACCTGATGCCCTACGGCGGCCTGAAGGAGAGCGGCTTCGGCAAGGAGGGGCCCAAGTACGCCATCGAGGAGATGACCGAGTTGAAGACCGTCGTGATCCACGGGGCTTGAGGCGGCCCAAGGCGATTTAGGGCAGCTCGGGAATCGTGGCGGAAGGGGGGTAATTGGGGACGAACGAGCGGTTCACGACGAGCAAGCCGTAATCGCGAAACAAAAACGCGCACTCGCTCATATCGGCGACCGCTTCCAAGGCGGTTTGCAAAGAAACTTCCTTCGGCAGTTCGATCGTTAACGGCGCCGCACCGAATTGTTGCCGCGGCAGCAAGATCGGCAATTCGTCGCCCGTCAGCCGGTTCAACTGCTCGACGATTTGGTCTACGTTCATGTCTTTGAATTTGACTTTCACGGGCTTCTGCAAAACTTTGCGATACTTTTCCGGAATCCCCGGGCGTTTTCCGGCAGGCGCCCCGGAACCAGGGTGCGACGCCACGTGAAGAGTTCCGACCTTCTCGAGAGGCTCGAGGACCACGCGCGGCGTCTGTTTGCCAGCGTCTTGATTGGCAGTGGCGTCCGACACGGCTCGGTTTTCGTGCAATATCCTTATCGGATGAGGGATAAGCTGAATAGTCTCTTTGCGGTCGCTAGGCTCCGCCTGCTTCAGTTCGGCGCCGGCTCCCAAGAGATACGTCATTTTGGCCTCGCATTCGGCCAGTTCGTCGGCCAGGCGTTGAATTTCCGGCTCAGGAACCGAACCGGGAATCTTCATCCTCGCCTCGCGATGCGTTTCGAGGCTCCGCTGCGCCGCTCCCCGCTCATGAAACGCCACGGTGACGTCCTGCGCAGCCTTCAGTTTCGCCTGGTTGTATTCCGCTTGGGCCTGCCGCACTTTCGCTTCCGCCAGCAGCACGTCGGGGTTCGCTTGCAGCGCCTGTGCCAAGGCTTGGGCCAGCGTAGCGGGGAGCACCGGTTTCGACTGACTCCCCGTGCGCGTGACAGGATCGTAAGTTCCATGAACATCAACTCGGTCAAACACGGAATTCTTTGGATTTGGCTCGGTTTCGGCGCGTTTTTGAGAGTCTCCACCCTCTTGAGCCGCCTTTGGCCGCGTCGCTGTTTTCTCTGGCCCAGCGGCGTCGAGGTCGCTAATCGGCGAAAAGTCAAGATCCTGCGAAAACGCCGCCATCGGCGACGAAACGACCAACGCGAAACTCGCAGCGGCGATTAAGGACAAACGCATGACGAGACTCCTGAGAGCGTTAGAAATTGCAACCATTATTGAGCGTGTGATCATTCCGCCGCCGACAGCTTCAGTTCCGCTAGCAGCCAACTGTCGTGCGGATCGGGCGGTCCAAGTTCCTCGGGCGGCGTTAATTCGAGCACCTGGCGGTAACAATCGAGCGCCGCATCGACGTCGGCGGCGCCATACAAATAACCGTCGCCGGCCAATTGCAACAGCCGAATTTGCTTGGCCCGCGGCGCGCCGGGCACCATCCGCCGCAGTTCGGCCGGCGAAAGCGAGGCCAGATCAGCTCGGGGCTCGGGCGTTTCCACGGCCGGCGCCGCCTTCTTCACACGTGGCGCCGCGGCCAGGCTTGGCGGCGGATTCTGCGCCGGCTGGGCGTCGCGCCAGACGGCGCGCGTCGTCGCCAAACCTGCTGCGTAGGCCGCCGCCACGATCGCGATTTGCCGCAGGCGTCGCGCTCGCGATCGCCGCCGCACGATTCCCGAGGTGCGTAGCAGCAGCGCGTCGCGGAGCGCGTCCGGCGGCTCGGCGGAAGGCCCATCCGACGCCGTTTTCAAGCCGTGCAACAGCATCTCGGCGTCATCGATTTCTTCGTCCATCGGTTCACTCTCCGTTCAGCCGCTCGTAAGCCTGGCGAAACGCCTCGCGAGCGCGCGATAGCAGCGATTCGATCGCCTTCGGCGTACCGCCCAAGCGTCCGGCGATCTCGGCGACCGATAAGCGTTCTTGATACTTGGCCCGCAACACCGTTTCGTACCGCGAAGGCAACGCGGTCATTGCCAACGCCAGCAACTCTCGCGAAGCCAGCTCGTCGTTGGCCGTCCGCCCTGGCGCCTCGGTTTCGGAAAATTCGACTCGCGGCTCGCGCAGCCAGCGGCGGCGATGATTCTTGAGCACGTTCTCGGCGATGCCCTTGAGCCAACTCTCGAAACTGCCTTGGCTGGGATCGAACGCGGTCAGCCGCCGGACGGCGATCAGCCAGACCTCTTGCACGATCTCCTCGGTCCGCTCGCGCTGCCGGCCGGCGCGATGGAAGACAAACGCGTAAATCGGGTTGAACGTTCGCTCGTAGAGCACGCGCCAAGCCGCCTCATTACCTGCCAGCACCGCCTGGCGCAGGGCTTGTTCTTCCAAGTCCACGGCGGCGGGCTCCTTGGCGACCTTCGGCGGCGAGACGGGGTTGAAACATCGTTTTACTTACCAGTTAATTGTCGCCCAAGCCGCAAATCCTTCGCAAGATTCTCAAAAACTTGAGTGCGCGGGCAGACGATCGCCGCCGACTGCTGGCATCCGACTTCCTCGTGACCTAAACTAGCCTCGCGTCCGGCGGCCGAATCCCGAAATGCCGGAGCCTTCCTTCCGATTCATCCCCATGAGGCGCCTGCCATGAACTGCTGCCTGAAACTTTCGCAAATTCGCTCGCTCGGCTGGGGGTTCTCCCTGGCTCTGGGTTTCTGCTTCGCTCGTCCGGCCGCGGCCGACGTCAAACTGCCCGCGATCTTCGCCAGCCACATGGTGTTGCAACAAGGCCAGGCCGACCGCGTCTGGGGCTGGGCCGCTCGGGGCGAAGAGGTGACGGTCTCGATCGCCGATCAGACGAAGACGGCGAAGGCCGGCGACGACGGCAAGTGGCAAATCGCGCTCGATCCGCTCACCGTAGGCGGCCCGCACGTGATGACCGTCAAAGGCAAAAATGAGATCAAGCTCGACGACGTGCTCATCGGCGAGGTTTGGCTCTGCTCGGGGCAGTCGAACATGGCGATGGCCGTCAGCCAATCGAACGACGGCGACCTGGAAAGCCTGGCCGCCAACTTTCCGCAAATTCGTCTGATCTCCGTGCCGCAGGTCGGCACGCAAGAGCCGCAATCCGATTTCAAGGGCCAATGGGAAGTTTGCACGCCCGCGACGGTCAAGCAGTTCTCGGCCATCGGCTTTTTCTTCGGCCGGCAGTTGCACCAGACGCTGAACGTGCCCATCGGGCTGATCGACGACGCCTGGGGCGGTTCGGCCTGCGAAGCCTGGATCGCTCGCGATATTTTGGCCGCCGACGAAAAGTACCAGCCGCTGTTGGCCCGCTGGGACGCGATCGAAAAGAACGCGCCGAAGTTGCAGGCCGAATACGCAACAAAGCTGGCCGCCTGGAAAGAGGCTGCCGAAAAAGCCAAGGCTGAAGGCAAACAGCCGCCTCGACCGCCCCAAGGGCCCGACGCCCTGCTCAAAGGCAATCAGCGCCCGGCCAACATCTATAACGGCGTGCTCAAGCCGACAATCGGCTACGGCATCCGCGGCGCGATCTGGTATCAGGGCGAATCGAACGCCGGCCGCGCGTATCAGTATCGCGACTTGTTCCCGCTGATGATTTCCAGTTGGCGCCAGGAATGGGGCATCGGCGATTTTCCGTTCTACTGGGTGCAACTGGCCGACTTCAGGGCTGAAAAGCCCGAGCCGGCCGAAAGCGATTGGGCCGAGCTGCGCGAAGCCCAGACGATGACCATGATCAAGTTGCCGAATACCGGCGAGGCGGTGATCATCGACATTGGCGAGGGCAAAGATATCCACCCGAAAAACAAGCAGGACGTCGGCAAGCGTCTGGCTCGCTGGGCGCTGGCTCGCGACTACGGCGTACACGTGCCCTATCACAGCCCGCAGTACAAGGCGATGGAGAAGCAAGACGACAAGATCGTGATCACTCTCGATCATGCGGCCGGCGGGTTGCGGACGTTCGACGTCGCCGAGCCGCGCGGCTTTGCCATCGCCGGCGCCGACAAGAAGTTCGTCTGGGCCCAGGCCAAAATCGTCGGGCCCAACCAGATCGAGGTCTGGTCGGACCAGGTCAAGGAACCCGTCGCCGTGCGCTATGCCTGGGCCGACAACCCAATCTGCAACGTTTACGGCGCCGACGGCCTCCCGCTGACGCCGTTCCGCACCGACGATTGGCCGGGGGTGACGGCGGAAGCGAAGTGAGTCGGGCCAATCGTTTGCCAGCGGCCTTGTTCGGCCGCGGCCAGAATGCCGAGATTGACGCGCAGCGTTTGCACTGCTTCGTCGATCGTACACGCCGGCGCAGCGGCGCCTGAGAGGCAAGCCAGAAACGCCTCGGCTTGCCGCACGAACAGCGTATCGCGCTCCAGCGGCCCGACCGGCTCATCGCGCCACTCGCCGCCGGGCTCGGTCATCCACCGCCAGCGGCTCTGGTGATATTCGAACCGGGCCGTGCCTTTGGCGCAAACCACCGTGATGGTCGATTCGTTCGGCGCCTGGTGCTGGTTCAGACTGAACGCGCCCATTACCCGCCCGTGCCGCGTGAGCACGTGTACGGTGTCCTCGACCGTCACGCCGGCCAGCGCCTGATGGTCGATGTCGGCCGCCAGTCGATCGACCGGGCCGACGAGCCATTCGGCTGCGTTGATGACGTGCGTCAGCGCGTCTTGCACGGCGCCGCCGCCGGTGGCGCGATCTTTGTAGTAAATCTCGCGATAAGCGGGGCGATACAACGGAAAGTGCTGGCCGCTCGTCGCCACGATTTCCAGCGGCTCGCCGAATCGTCCGCCGACGATCGCCTCGCGCATCGCCGCCAACGCCGGGTGGGCCCGGCTGACGTAGGCCGCCGCAGCAACCAAGCCTCGCGCGGCAAGTTCCTTCTTCAATTCTTCGATGCCGTCAAGCGATGTGCTGAGCGGCTTTTCGATCAGCAGATGAGCCCCCGCCTTGGCGGCGGCGGTCGCGATCGGAATGTGCAGTTGCGCCGGCGTGCAGACGACGACCGCCCCGGGCTTGTCGGCCAGCGCCGCGTCGAGGTCGCCGAAAGCACGCTCGATGCCGTAACGCTCGGCGACCGTTTGCCGCAGCGCGGCGTTCGGCTCGCAGATCGAAACTTCGGCCTGGCCGGTCGAAAGAAAGCAGCGAGTGTGCCGCTCGCCGATCGAACCGACGCCGACGACGAGCACTCTGCGGCGCGGCGAGGTCATGGTTTTTCCTCAGCGAACCGCAGGGCGAACAAATCGGCGTCTTTCATCGCGAACCGCAGCCGCACGGGCTTGCCGGCCAAGGCGCCGACGTCGGCGCCTTCCTTCCAACGCACCCGCCGCTCGATCTCGTTGCCGATCGTTTCAACGCTGTCGTTCAGCGTAAAGCCGGGGATCGGTTCGCCGGCGGCGTTTTGCACTTCGACGCGAATCCCGCCGGCCGCCGAGGTGGCGAAGTTGAGCAGCAAGCGATTGCCGCGGAACGTCAGCGGCCTGGTGACGACCTCGCCCCCTTCATACGGCGCCCGCAGCGAAGCGAAGCCGTCGAGCCGCAGGCTATAGCGGCGCAGATGGGCCGTCGGCTGGGCGTAGTCTTGATTGACGTACACCGACATTTCATGCGGGCCGGTTTGCACGACGTTCAAGGCGGGGTAGTTCGTCCGCGAAACCCAGTTCTGCGGCCCGATGCCGGGGCGAATGAACGACGACAGCATCGTGCGGTCGTAGACGTTGCCGCCCCGCGTGGTCATGAAGATCGCGTCGGAAGCATCCTTGAAATAATTCGGATCGACGTGAATGGCTTTGGCCTCTTCGGCATCGAGCACTTGCCGGCCCGGCATGAAGCGGGCGCAGATCGAGACGTACAACTGCGGCGCCCGGAAGTACGGGTGCGTTTGGTTCGTATACAGATGTTCGATCGGCGCCGGCTGGCCGTCGAGCTTGCGGTACTCCATCAATTGCACGCCGGTCCAGTGCAAGAAATCATCGCTCTCGGCCCGGCAGATGCGCCGCACGCCGTCTTTGAACACGCGGAAATAGGCCAGGTACTTCTGCTCGACCGGCGAATAGAAGGCCACGTTTTGCGAATCGAACATGTAGGGAAACGGCACGTCGCTCTTGGCGATGACCGGGGCGTCTTGCAGCTTCCGCCAACGGACGCCGTCGGGCGAGGCCATCGCCACGAGGCCCGTGGCCATCGTTCCGCAAAACGCCTTGAAGCGTTCGTCGGCTGCGACGCCGGGCTTCGTGTCGATGAGCGGGCTGAAATTGTGCGACAAGCCGTCGACGGCCAGCACAAGGTTGTTCTCGCGGCTGCCGTCGAACTCGATCAGGCCCAGCTTCGGCTTGGTCCAGCGGAGGCCGTCGTTCGATTCGGCCAGGCACGTCAATTCGCCGACGCCGTCCGACTGCCGCTCGGGCTTGCCGCGATAGTAGAGCATGAACTTGCCGCCGCCTGGCGCCGCAGCATCGTGCAGCACGGTGCAGTAGCCGCAGAACGGCCCTTCCCAAGGCTGATCGAAACGCACGACCGGCCCTTCGTCGCGGGGCTCGGCCAGGTTCATCCGCACGCCCGACATCGAATCGATCAGGTAGCCGTCGACGAACAGCTCGCGCCGGTCGGCGATGTCTCGCGGAGCTTCATCGGCGTGCGCTGCGGCAAACGTCAGCAGTACAATCAGTGAGGCGGCTGACCATCGCATGCTGCGGTCCTCGCTGGAGAGATCTGATTCGCCCGCGGCTATGAACCTAGTGGTTCGCCTGCCGTGCGCCAAGTCGGCGGTTGATCCGGGCGGTTGAACAAGTTAGTTTAAGATTCAAGCGAAGTCGGATATTGATCGAAAAGTGATCGTGAGGTAGCTCGATGAAATGCTTCCTATCGATAACGATTCTGTTCGCCCCGAGCGGCTTCGCGGCCGCCGCCGAGCCGAGGCCGGAAGCTGAGCTGATCGGCGTGCGCAAGATCTGGGACCAGGCGCCGCACAATGCGTTCACCGACCTGATCCGGTTCAAGGACCGCTGGTTCTGCGTCTTTCGCGAGGGCCAGGCGCACGTCTCGCCCGACGGCGCGTTGCGCGTAATCGCCTCGGACGACGGCGAGGAGTGGACGAGCGCGGCCTTGCTGACCTCCGAAACGGCCGACCTGCGCGACGCCAAGATCACGCAAACGCCCGACGGCCGCTTGATGCTCAGCGGCGCCGCGGCCTGGCACAAGCCGAGGCCGGCCACACATCAATCGCTGGCTTGGTTCTCCGACGACGGCGAGCAGTGGAGCGAGGCAGTCGAAGTCGGCGAGCGCGACTTTTGGCTCTGGCGCACCGCCTGGTTCCGCGGCAAAGGCTACGGCATCGGCTACGGCGTGAACAAGGCGCATCGGCGCGTGCGGCTCTATTCGAGCGACGACGGCCAACGCTGGAACACGCTCGTCGGCGACTTGTTCGACCGCGACTATCCGAACGAAACGGCGTTGTTGTTCAACGACGACGGAAGCTGCCTCTGTCTGCTGCGGCGCGACGCCGGCTCGCGCAGCGCACAGCTCGGCCGTTCGCAGCCGCCGTATACCGAGTGGCATTGGCGCGATCTGGGCGTGCCGGTCGGCGGGCCGAGCATGATCCGCCTGCCCAGCGGGCAAATCGTCGCCGTCACGCGGCTCTACGACAAAAAGACCCGCACCTCGCTGAGCTGGCTCGATCCCGAGGCCGGCAAGCTGACCGAATTCCTCGCCTTGCCCTCCGGCGGCGACACCAGCTATCCGGGGTTGGTTTGGCACGACGGGCTGTTGTGGATCAGCTACTATTCGTCGCACGAAGGCAAAACGAGCATCTACCTGGCGAAGGTGAAGTTTGGCGAATAAGCGCCAATTCGGCCTCGCTCCCGCGTTCTGCGCGGGAGCGTGCCCTCTCCCGGTGGAAGCCGGAATAGATTGAAAACTCCCCGGAGAACCGCTGAGCGTGGCAAGAGTTTTTGAGGCGGGGCGTTGCGATAGGAAATGGGATGTGCTGAGAGAACGCGGGTGAGCCGGCCTGCCGCGGGAGGGCCCGCCGGCTCGTTCTTCTTCTACCTTTCCCTTGACTTAGCTCAGGGTCTCCGGGGAATTCTCGGGCAACTCGCCTTCGGGCGATAACGCCACGATGGCCAGTCGATGTTCGTTGGCGTAGCGGATCACGTCGGCCTGGTCGACCACGATCGTGCGGCCCGCCTCGATCGCCAGGCAAGCGGCGCCGGCGGCGACCATTGTTTCCAGCGTGCCGATGCCGATGGTCGGCACGTCGAAACGCATGTCTTGCTGCGGCTTGGCCGTTTTGACCACCGTGAAGCCGCCCGCCTTGCACAATTCGCCGGCGCGGCGGATGCACTGGTCGGTGCCTTCGATCGCCTCGACCGCCAAGGCCGTGCGGCCCAGGATGGCCACGCTTTGGCCGACGTCGAGCCGGCCGATCTCCTTGGCCAGCCGCCAGCCGAATTCGATGTCTTTGCGCTGCGCGGCGCTGGGGCCGCGGCGGGTGAGTTGTCCGAACTTCACGAGCAGCTCCGGAGCGTAGTCGGTGGCCGGCGCAAACACGATGCCGACGCTGTCAAACTCTTTGACCACGGCCAGCAGCAACGTGTCGTCGCGGCGATCCTTGCGATTGAGCAGAAAGTGCTTGTAAAAACGGCGAATCGTCCGCCAGTCGGGCAGGTGCTCGATCCATGCCCCGCGGCGAAACAGCAGGTGCTTGTGAATCTTGCCGGCCATCATGGCGTCGGTCACGCCCCAGCGGCGGAAGTGGCGGCAGGCGGCGCCCAGCTTGGCCAAGCCGATCCAATCGAACTCGACGCACAACTCGGCCAACGCCGGATCGGCGTGCCCTTTGACGCCCAAGCCATAGGTTTGAAGGCCCTGACGATTGAGCGCCTCGGCCACCACGAACGGATAGCGCCCCCAGCCGGCCAGCAGGCCGACCTTGCGGCCCTGCATTGCATTCGGCCGGATGGCAGCCGATCGGCGTCGGGCGTACATGGCGTTCGTCGTGCTCACGTTCGATGCGTTCTTGACTTCTTGTGCTGGCTAATCCGTAGGTCAGGCTTTCCAGCCTGACAGTCAGGCTGGAAAGCCAGCCCTACTATTGTCAAGCGGCGGCGTTTTGTCCGTCGGCGCCCGGTTGTTGTTCGGATTTCAGTTCGAGTCGCTCTTCGATGCGGCTCACGGCCGATCGCAGGGCCTTGAACTCGCGCCGCATCTCGGGCAGCTTGTGGATGGCGGCGAAGATCAGCTTTTGTTCGCGTTCGGGCCGGGCCGGACTGCCGAAAACCATCGTGTCCGCCGGCACGTCGTTCGATACGCCGGCCTGGGCGCCCAAGATCGCTCGCTCGCCGATATGGACATGATCTCGCACGCCGGCCTTGCCGGCCATCACCACGTAGTCGCCGGTGGTGGTGCTGCCGGCGATGCCGACTTGCGAGCAGATCAGGTTGTGCCGGCCGAGGCGGCAGTTGTGGGCGATCATCACTAGGTTGTCGATCTTCGTCCCTTCGCCGATCACGGTCGGCCCGTAGGTGCCGCGGTCGATCGTGGCGCCAGCGCCGATTTCGACGTCAGCGCCCAACTCGACATAGCCCAACTGGGCCGACAACTGATGCCTTCCTTCGGCCAGGCTATAGCCAAAGCCGTAAGCCCCCAACACCGCTCCGGCGTGAATGATCGAGCGGTCGCCGACCACCGTGTTTTCGTAGAGCACCGCGTTGGGGAAGATCGCGACTTTTTCGCCCAGTTGGCAGCCGGGCATGAGTTGCACGCCCGAGTGAATCGTCGAGCCGGCGCCGATCGCAACGTCGTCGCCGACCGAGGCGCCGGGATGAATTTCGACATCGGCGCCGATCTTGGCCGTCGGGCTGACGAACGCCCGTGGACTGACTCCCGTTCGCAGCGCGGTTCGCGGCGGCCGAAAGCGGCAGACGATTTTGGCGAAGGCCGCATGCACGTCGTCAACGCGAATCGCGGGCAGGCCGTCGTAGGCAATCGATTTCGAGACGACCACGGCCGAGGCGGCCGATTGGGCCAGGCGAAAGAGCTTGTCGGCCGAGTCCACAAGCGTGATATGGCCCGTCCGGGCGGCCGAGAGCGTGGCTGCCCCGTTGATTGGCATTTCGCCAATCGGCAGCGGGCTGTCGGGCGGTTGACCGCCTGCAATTTCTCCGCCGACCAAGGCCGCTAGTTCGGCCAGAGTGCTCGTCATCGTTCGGAGTCCTTTCCGTAAAGTACGCCCGGATCGGCGTCAGGCGCCCTCCTGACGCACGATGCCGCTTCAAGCGCGAAATGCTAACCCTTTTGCAAAAACCCGGCAAGAGCAGCACGAGGGCGACATTGAGATCGGGGCGTAAGTAGACGTTCGCGCCAAAGCCTGTAGGGCACGCCCTCTGCGGCGTGCCGAGAACCCGGAAATCACGACGATTCGCGCTATCGCGGAACGCCGCAGAGGGCGTTCCCTGATATGGTTGGACCAGTCAAGGGTGATTGTTTCGCCTGATATGGTTGGACCAGTCAAGGGTGATTGTTTCGCCTTGCGGCGGGTGCTTCATGGCGGATGTTTCACGGTGTTTAGGGAATGGCCAGGAGACGGAACGCGGCGATGAGTCGGCGACGGTAAAT
>Ga0307373_10001647_pt1 | contig 41712 bp, 37 predicted proteins | sample OX2MG_FD_202534 | JGI IMG/M metagenome (GOLD analysis project Ga0307373, IMG submission 202534) | Soil microbial communities from Risofladan, Vaasa, Finland - OX-2 | ecosystem: Environmental > Terrestrial > Soil > Coastal area > Acid sulfate soil | place: Finland: Risofladan, Vaasa | collected...
AGCAGAAGGGCCGGTGCTCTCGCACCGGCCCTGACCTGCACTTTCTTTGGTGGCGGGGGCAGGATTTGAACCTGCGACCTTCGGGTTATGAGCTACCCGACACTGGTCCGCGATTGCCCGGTCCTAAAGGCGTTGTACCTGCTGGCGGGACATTTCTGCGGAACGCCGTCCGCACTCATCGGCAACTGGATGCGCTCTCCGGCGGCCGTCTGGGTGACAAATGGGTGACAACCCGAGGACATGCCAGTCAGCGCCGTACGGGTCCGCTCGACAGCAGAGGAGATCGGGCCCGGGCCGCACGGAGCTCACGCCGGTAGGCCGAATGTCGTGGATAGCGGGCCTCGGCCGCATCCGCCACGCGATCCCCCGCGGGGGCTCCGTCTCTCATGGCCTCGGCCTCGGCGTGGGCCACGGCCAGCACCGCGGCCTGGGCGTAGGACCGCCTCAGGTTGTGTTCCACGATGCTCGCCACCGTTGCGTCCACGATCCGCTTCCCCGACCCGAGGAACCGACTCCGGAGCGGAGCCGCCGCCCGCAGAGAGTCAAGGGCCTCGACCAGCAGGTCGGCGAGCTCCAAGCCGTGGCCTGGTGGTGGGATCTCGTCTTCGGCGTCTCCGACCCAAGGGTTAAACCCATAGCGCGGTGACGACAGGACGCGCTCGGCCGAGTTCAGTAGGTCTTCCAGCACGCTGCCCCGGAAGGCCTCGTTTCTCGTGGCGTCCGAGCCCGCCACCAGCAGGGTGGGGGCGGCAATGAACGCCCAGCCCGTGTCGGTCCGCCCCGCCCAGTCGCATCAGCCCGTCGCCGGGTGGCGGCCAAATCGTCCAGCCGACCGGTCAGGACCTGTACAACCGCCCGATCGACCGGGCCGAGTGCGCCGTCCCGGGCCGGGGCCATGGCCGACAGCGTGGCCTTCTCCCTCCCGGCTCGGCGACCGGCGTCGACGGCGGCCAAGAGCCGCTCGAGACTCGGTGCCGACAGCCAGGCCGTCACCCGGGCCGAGGCCGCCTGGGCGGTCTCGCCGGCGTTTCCTGTATGGGCCCGGCTGTCAAGAGCTTTCTTGACCTGAGGCCGAGAAAGCTGGTCAGTACGGTCGGTCTTGGTCGGTTGGCGGCGGCGGTCGGGGCGCCCAGCGTTTCCTAGGTACGCGACGAACGAGATGTCGTCGGTGACAACAATGCGGGTTGGGTGACCCCCGTTGGGAGCCGCGGTCGCGTCAGTGTTATAAGGCCGTCCAGCACGAGTGCTGGCGGACACGCCGGTGACGGGAACTGACCGCGGAGACCTTGATGTTTGAGGTGGGCTGATGACCCGGCCGTCGATACCGACTGGCGGGATCGGATTCAGGCGGGCATGGAGTAGACCACCTCGGGATCCATCTCTCGCAGCGTGTGGTAGCAGCGCCGAGCCAGCTTGCGAGCCATGGAGATGGCGGCGATCTTGCCGTCGTGGGCCTGCTTGACCGCCTGGTAGTAGGCCCGGTCCGGGCTGGTGGCATGAGAGGCAGCCATGCCAGCTTCGAACAATGCCCAACGCAGCGTCTCGGGACCCTGCCGTGAGAGATGACCGCTGCCGCGATGACGGTCGGACTGATCGACGGTCACGTCCAGGCCGGTGTGGCGCACCACTTGGAGGGAACGGGAGAACCGTCGACAATCGCCGAGCTCGGCCCACACCACCACGGCGGTCAGCGGGCCGATCCCGTAATGAGCGGCGGCCAGAGCTTTGCAGGCGGGCTGGCGTCGACCGAAGCGGTCGAGGTCTCTCCTCAAGGGCAACCGGACCGCGTCGGTGGCATCGATGATGCGGTAGCCGGCCTCGATGCGCTGTCGAGCAGCCTCGCTCAGCTGCACCGTGTCGCTGGCCAAGCGGTCCCTCGTCTCGGCCGAGGGGATCTGGGCTTCGGGCAGGCTCACGCCGTGCTGGAAGAGCTCGGCATGTATGCGCTGGATCCACATCCGGCGCTGATCTAACAGGGTCTTGTAGAGCCGGACCCGCTCCCGCCACTCCAGCACGGCCTCGGGCGGGATCCAGGACTCGGGCAACTCTCCGGCTTGCAGCAGCTCCCTCATGAGCCTGGAGTCGCTGCGATCGGTTTTGGCATGCTTCTTGCGACCCCGGGCGGCTTGGGTGTCGGCCGGCTCGGCCAAATGCGCCTCGAAGCCGGCCGCGGTGATCTCCTCCACCACGTAGCGCCACCCGGTACAGCCCTCCACGGCCAGTGCCACCGACCCGCCCTTGGCCCGGGGCGCCAACTCCTCGGTCAACCAACGTCGGAACCGGGCCCGGTCGGGCTGCCAGAGCCGGCCTCTCCAGACCACACCGGTCTCCACCTCCAGGGCGTCGAAGGTGATCTGGCCGCGATGCAGATCCAACCCACATACCATGCTCATCAGGGACCTCCTTGTTGCAGCAGTAGGGACGATTAGCCAGCCCAATCGTTGCCGGGGAGGTCCCAACTGTCACTTGGTCGATGTTCCCTGCAGCGGTAGGCGCTTGCTGGGAGAGGATCGGGGTCAAGCGGTCAAGGGAGCGAACCAACCGACTCGTTGGCGCGAGTGTCCAGGTGCGACCGGCGCTTGAGGCCGAGCCTGCCGGAGCCGTCCGAGCGCCAATGATGGAGCTCGAGGAAAGGGGCGCCGACTCAACAACGAGGACCTCGAGGTGCGCATCTCCCTGGACTGCACGCCCCCTTTCCTCGTAGGTGCAGCTGTAGTGGGCGACACCATCCAGTTCGGCCTCAGAGCGGTCGTGCGAGGGCTTCCGGCCACACCCAGCAACCACGCCTGTGTCCATACATGGATTGTTATCGGCCAGAAGCGCCAAGCGGTCGGCCAAGCCGGCCCGCTCCCCACCGGCCGGGAGGGCATCGATCCCTTCTTCGGCCGCCGCAGCCGCTCCGGCCAGGTCTCCCGAGCGGCGGGCCAGATCGGACCAGGCAATGTAGAGCTCGCCTGGTCTGGTCCCGCCAACACGGGCCAGTTCACCCACCCCGGCCGGGCCGGAAATGGCGCAGACCACCTCCACCTGGAGTCGCCGCGCCAGGTGGGCGCCGAGTTCCCATCTGCAGGCCAGCGGGCCGAGCGCCGCCTTCCAGTCGGCCAGGACCGCCTCCCGCTCGATAAGCACTGCGGGCCGGGCCGCTTCGACGCCAGCGAAAGAGATGGCAACCTCATCGCGCCCGTTGACCCCCGCCGCACCGACCAGCGCGATGGCCTCGGCCAGGGCCGCCGGACGCTCCGCATCGGCCGGACCGTCGCTTAACGCCCGCAGAAAGCGCACCGCCGCCTCGTCCAGCCCAGCCCCGTCTTCGGGGTCAGCCAGGGCCCATCCCATCTCGGTGGCGGCGGCGGCCACCCGGAAGAGTCGCTCATAGGCGAGGCCGGCGGCCTCAACCTCTCCCGAGACGAAGAGAGCACCGGTCTCGCGAACGAGATCCCTGAACCTGGGAGCCCAGTCGGGCTCGTTGAGGTCCTCCTCGTCATCCGGATTCCAGCCGTAGCGGTCTCGCCATTCGTCGACCTCGCTCCACTCGGGTTCTTCTGTGCCGTCGGCCAGCTCCTCCAGCCAGTCCAGCTCCGCAGAGAGCCGATCCGCCCGGTCTTGAGCCGCCTCGACCTTGGCCCCGAGCAGCTCGAGGAGTCTTGCTCGGTCGGCCGGGGCAGCCGCTTCGGCCCAGGCCAGGACGGCCTTGCGCAACTGGGCGGCGCTCATCTGTCCCAGCCGGGTCTCTACCGCAGCCAGGAAGGCGGCTTTGGCGATACCGGCCGACCGCGAGCGAGGGCTCATGTGGGCGCTCCTGACAGTCCGCGAACCTCGAAACCGATCCCGGCGAGGACCGATACACGAACGCTCCTGCCCCGGCGGAAAATAGGCAGGAGCTTGTCGTCATAGTCGTGAACCTCGACGCTGGACTTGGCCACGTAGTCCCGCATGGTCCGCCCGATGTACTGGGTGATCTTCGTGCGCGAACCGATGGGCAGGGCCAGGAACACCGTGTCCAGGCGCGGACAGTCGAAGCCCTCACCGGCGTAAGGGCCGGTGGCCAGGATCAGGATGGGGGAGTCCTTGGGGTGGCCGGCGATGCCATCAGCCACCGCCATGCGGGCTTTCTTGCCCATCCCTCCCTGTAACACGTAGGGAACGTGACCGCCCACGCTGACCAACTCGGCCAGACGGGCTAAATGCTCCACCCGCTGAGTAAGGACCAGGCAGTTCCGGTCCCTTTCCAGAGCGGCAGTGACGTCGGCCACGATGGCGGCGTTGCGCTCCTCGTCGGCGGCCAGGCCCGCCATGAAGGCGGTATAGCCAGCGCGCTCGTCGAGGCCGGGATCGGCCAGACTCTCATGGGTGATCAACCTCAGGACGAGTGGTCCGCCCGACCGGCTCATCGTGTGGCGGATCGGGCCGCACTGCATCGTGATCAGGGGATGCAACCCGTCCTCTCGGCGGGGGGTGGCCGTGAGGCCCAGCCAGCGGCGGATAGGGGCGTGGCGCAGCGCCTGCTCGTAGGAGCGGGCGGGCACGTGGTGACATTCGTCGACGACCACCAACCCGTAGCCGTCGAACAGGTCCGGGTCGGAGACCCTCTTAGCCAGGGAGCCGAACATGGCGATATCGACGATCCGGGACCGCCGCTTCCGCCCCCCACCGAGCTGGCCAACCTGGCGTCCTTCCAGGCCGAGGAACACCGACAGCTGAGCCCGCCACTGGTCGGCCAGGGCCTGTCGGTCGACCACCACCAGGGCAGGCACGCCGTGATGGGCGATCAGGGCACAGGCCATGGCCGTCTTGCCGGCGCCGGTCGGGGCAACCAGTACACCGAGGTGGTGGAGAGACAGAGCTTCAACGGCCTGGCGCTGGGCGGGACTGAGGCTGCCTTGGAAGCCGAACTCCACCGGAGCCGGGTCCGGGAGGGCATCACGAAGCTCCAGCTCGACCCCGGCCTCGGCCAGGATGGCGACAGCCGCTTGCTCAAGCCCCCTCGGGAGCCAGATGTGTTCGAGGTCCTCCTCATAGCTGCGGATGAGGGCGGATTGGCCGTAGGTGGACAATCTCAGTTGTTGGCGGCGATGGAACTCGGGGTTGTGGGTGCTGGCCAGATGCCGGAGGTCGGCCAGCAGCCATGGAGGGAGGCCGGCCCGTTCGATCCCGACCATGCCGGCGCGCACGCCGTCCACATGGTCGGGGGCCTTCTCGGTCTGCCGCCCAAGCCGGCCCCGGCGGGGATAGCGGAGCTCCTCCGGCCCCACCACAAAAGGTCGCAGCGCTCCTCGTAGACCCTCGACGGCCTCGGGGGACAATCGGGAGACCGAGGAAAGGAAGGCCCACTGGTCCGCCCATGGCTCGAGGTTGGCCGGGTCGAGGAAGACGGTGTTGCCTTCCCGCCGACAGCCGCCATGGAGCGGGAGGCCGATCAGGTTGCCGAAGGCGCGCTCTTTGGGCAGGAAGTCCTGGGAGGGAAAGAGCCGGTCGTAGGAGGCCAGGTCAATCTCGCCCCGAAGAGCCATCGTCTCTCGCAGCAGGGCGGTGCCCAGCGCCCGGGCGGAGGCCGCCGGCACGGGCGCGTCAAAGAAGGTCCAAAGATGACCGCCGTCGCCCGAACGAGAACGCTCCAGGTAGGCGGGTACACCCACGCCGGAGCAGACCTCCAGGTAGGCCAGAGCATCAGCTTGCCAACCACGACCGTCCAGGTCACACGCCAGCACCCGGCAGACGTCGCCGGCCATCAGCGGGTACAGCCCGGCGGTCAGCCGGCCGGAGAGGTGCTCGATAATGACCTCGTCGGTGAGAGCCAGGAGCGGCCTGGTCTTGGCCGGTCCTGGTCCGGGCGCCCGCGCCGGCGCCCATCCTTTGGTTCCGTCGGCACGCTCCCAGCGGGTGGCATACACATCACCTCGGCCGACGAAGAGAGTCCGGTACAACTCGACCTTGGCCTCCGCGGGAGATGCGGCGTCGACAGCGGATACCCCTGACGGACCGCTCTCGGGCGCGAAGAGACGGGGCGACCACGCCGGACCAAGGCCCGGCGTCAGCCGGTCCGCCGGTGGCTGCAGTTCGGCCAGACTGGCCCGTAGTCGAGCGATCTCAGCCTGAGCCTCGGCCAGTTCAGCCCGCAGGCGGTTCACCTCGACGCCGCCGGGGGACTCCAAAGCCTCAGGCTCCGCCACCGTCAACAGCCTTGGTTGGCTTCGGGTGCAGCCTGGCATTCATGCCCTGGCAATCCGAGAGACGAGCCGCTGCACAGCCTCGCCGGCTTCGTGGACATCGCCGATCGGAAAGCCCAGCTCGGTCGCCAGCACGCGATATCCCTGGGGCCAGGAATCGAAGATGGTCACTGTGGGCGGCCAGACGTGCATGTTCCGAAGTTGGAAGAGCTCCTCACAAGCTGCCCTTACTGCGGCCCAGTCTCGAGCGCTGACCAACTCCTCGAGCAACAGCAGGTCGATCAGGTCACGGAACCGGTCGTTGTGTCGATCGGGAGGGGGCAATTCGGTACAGGCGTGGAGCTTCTGGGCCATCTGGTAACGAACCGAGACGCAAGGCACCTCGATCGGCGCATCCAGGCCTAACGAGTCGAGGGGCCTACCGGGTATCCGGTCGATCTCCCGACCCGCCTCCCCCTCGGCGGCTGCCACCTCTAGGCGTACTGTCGCCCAGGAGCGGCCCCGGTAGACGAGCTTGATGTCCAAGCGCACCGCCCCGGTGTCAGCCACGGGTTCGAGTTCCGTGCGGGAGGCCGTGAAGTCACCGTGACCGGAACGCAGAGCGTCGTCGAGCCGGTCGATCATCTCATCGACGGCGTGACGGTAGGCCGTGTCGAAGTCCTTGGTCGTCCGCGCCCGCAGGCCGAGGCGTAGCTCCATGGCGGCACCCCCCTTGAGCACGAACACAGGATCGCCGTTCTCATCGCGGGAGTGATCCAGTAGGCCGGCCACGACCATAAACGAGACCCAGCGCCGCAGCCGAGCTGGAGCAATCGCCTCCTGGCGAGCAAGCTCCCCCACCCAGCGCTCCAGGACCTGGACGTTGTGAGGCGCCTGGCGTGAGCCGCTCATGTGCTGGCGGATGCTCTCGATCGTGGCCGGCCGGAATATGGTCCCCGGTCGGCATGGTGACGGGCGCCGTCCAGTACGTCCAGCTCGGAGCGGCTCAGTAGGCCTCGACGCCGGGTTGTCTCCAGCGCCTGGTCGATGAGGTGCCCGCCGAGGCCTGCCTCGATGCCATCGAGGATGGCCCGCCGCACGGTCACGATCGGCACTCCTTCGTGGCGAGTGATGTCACCGGCGGACAGATCACGGCGGTGCAACCGGTACGCGGCGGGGATGTGACGGCGCAGGCGGTAGGCCGCCGGAACCGTCAGGTGGATCTGGGCCGGGTTGACATCACAGAGATCGTGAAGGTCTAGGGCGGTCTCGTGGCTCAACTTGGCCGGCGTTCGGGACCAGAGGACCGCCTCCATGTACTGATCCAGCGGGCTGGAAGGCACGACCGGGAAACGGTAGAGACCATGCGCCACCCACTCGAGGACCCCACGGTGGTGCATAAGGCGCAACTGAGCCGGGTCGACCCCCCTGGAGCGGGCATCCTCGGGCGTCACGTAGCCGTATTGGCCGTTGGCGAACTCCAATAGTTCCAGGTAGTGCCGACCAGGCATGTCAGAACCGTATCATAGTGAAACTGTTCTGACAGCAAACCCGCTCTGCTTCGGCCATGAGGGCTCCCGGCAGGCACGGGTGCGACCGTTGCCGCCCTTGGCTCGTCGGGTCCATGACCTTCAGGCCATGGCCGCAGCCCAGGGACTTCGTGCTCCGCTACCGGTTCCGCAACCGAGAGAAGGAGCAGCAATGGGATACGTCGAACGAGAGGGTCGCTGGTATGCCGTGGCCTATGAAGGCTTGGACCCACTCACGGGGGCGGACCGCCGCCGCTGGCACCGAGCCCCCGACCGCGCCGCCGCCCAGCTCCTGGTGGCCGAGCTGGCGTCCCGCCCCAGGCGGGGTCCGCTGGGCCTGACCCTGGCGCGCTACCTGCGGACTCGCTGGTTGCCGGCCAGGCAGGCTCGCCTCAAGCCCACCACCCACTTCCGCTACCGGGCCATGGTCGAGTCCTACATCCTTCCCCACCTAGGACGCGTCCCTTTGGGTCAGCTCAACGCTCGCCACTTGGAGCGCCTTTACGCCAGCCTGCTCGACCACGGCGCCGTCGATGGCGGAGCGCTGGCGGCCAAGACGGTCCTCAACGTCCATCAGATTCTGCGCAAGGCTTTGGGCGATGCCATGAGGGCCGGCCTGATCGTCCGCAACGTGGCCCTGTCCGTGGACCCTCCCCGGGGTTCAGCCGCCTCCGAGCAGCGTTGCTGGGATGAGGCCCAGCTGCGGTGGTTCCTAGCCCGAGCCCGGGACTATCGCCTGTACCCAGCCCTGTGGCTGGCCGCCGCTACCGGCATGCGTCGGGGCGAGGTCATCGCCTTGCGGTGGTCGGACGTAGACCTGGCCGACCGGCGCCTGGCCGTGCGCCGCTCAGCCAGCTGTGCCGGTTATGCCGTCCACGTCACCACCAACAAGACGCCGACCTCTCGTCGCAGCATTGACCTGGACGACCAGACGGTCTCCGTTCTTGAAGAGTGGCAAGCCCGTCAGCGCGCCGAGCTTGGCCGAACACCCGAGACCGTGTTCACCACCACGGCCGGCCGGCCGGTGCATCCTCAGGTGCTGTCCCAGTGCTTCGAGTCGGTGATCGCCGCCGCCGGGTTGGATCGGATCCGCTTTCATGACCTGCGCCATACCCACGCCAGCCTCCTACTCAAGGCCCGAGTACCGCTCAAGGTGGTCAGCGAGCGGCTCGGTCACTCCAGCCCGGCTTTCACCATGGTCGTTTACCAGCACGTACTTCCCGGCATGCAACGCGACGCCGCCGACCTCTTCGGCCGGCTGGTGCGCCCAACCCGCCCAACGCCAACGGGCACCAACCTGACCACGGCGGTGAGCGCACCGTGATTGGGCGCACCGTGATGGTCCCGGTGGCGGGTCGGTAGCGCCCCACGGGCCAACCGCCAGCCCTGGACGAAAACATGCCCTGACCAGGTAAAACGTGGTGGCGGGGGCAGGATTTGAACCTGCGACCTTCGGGTTATGAGCCCGACGAGCTACCAGACTGCTCCACCCCGCGGCGGAGCAACAACATTAGCAGTCCCGATTCCGGCTTCAAACGGGACTCAGGTCCCGTTGGGCACCAGGGTGGTGGTCGTGGTGGTTGAGGCCGAGGACTGGCCGTTGGCGGCGTCGATGGCCTGGCCCATCTTGTTGACGTCCTGCTGGTAGGCGCCCAGGTTGCCCGACTGGAGGTCGCTCAACGCCTGCTGGTAGTCCTGGGAGGCGGCCGCCAGGTCCTGAGTGGCGGCTGAGGACAGGCCCTTGGCCGGCGTGGTGGGCGTAGAACCGGCCCGTTGCTCCAGGGTGGCCGGCGCCGATCCGAATACGGCAGTCAGGGCGGCCTGGAGCGTTGAGGCCATGGCCGTCTGGGTGCCCGAGGCCACTATGACGTCTTCCAGCTTGGGCTGAGGGTTGGTGTTCGACTCGACGTAGAGCGGGCGGACGTAGACCAGCGAGTGCTGGACCGGGATGACCAGAAGGTTGCCCAACTCCACGTTGGAGCCGTGTTGGTCAAGGAGGCTGATCTGTTCGCTGATGCTCGGATTGGCGGCCACCTGTGCGTCGACCAGAGCCGGACCGAGGATGGAGGCCTCGGGAGGCATCTCGTAGACCTTCAGCTGACCGTAGTCACTTGGGTCGCACTCGGCCACCATGAAGGCCGACATGTTCTGCTGCTTGTCCCCCTGGGAGGCCGGCACCAGCGTCTGCAGGAGTATGAAGCCGGCCTGGGACTGGTCGGGTAGGCGAACCAGCACATACTGGGGGTCCATCCGCTTCTCGACGGTCGAGACGACCAGACCGGAGGCATCCGTGGTGACCGTCTGGTTGCTGGCGGTGGGCGAGCCCTCGCCAGCGCTCTGGGACACATTCCACGCATCGGCCGCGTTGTAGAAATCGTTGATGTTGGTGATGTGGTACCGGCCGTACAGGGTGGTCTGGATACGGAACAGGTCCTCCGGGTACCTCAGGTGCTGGCGCAGGGCCGTGGGCATCTTCGACGCGGCGGTGAACAGGTCAGGGAAAGCCTTCTGGTAGGACTCGATGATGGGGTCGGACGGATCCATCACGTAGAACTTCATCTGGCCCGTGTAGGCATCGATCTCGACCTTGACCGAGTTCCGCACGTAGTTGAGGGGGAGGTTGAGCCCACTGTTGGAGGGCAGCGAGGAGGTATCAGCCTGTTGGGAGTACGGGTAATCGGCGGTCGACGTGTAGGCGTCCTGGATCCACTCGATCCGGCCGTTGACGATGGCTGCGTAGGGATCGGAGTCCAGTTGTAGGAACGGCGCGGCCTTGGACACCTCCTGCTGGATGTCCTGGATGAACAGGATCCTCGATGTCGGCTTGATCTGACCGGATATCAGGGTGTTGAGATCACCGAATCGGATGAAAAAGGCGGCTCTTCGCAGGAGTGAACTCAGCTGGACGCCGCCTTGGCCCGTGTAGCTGCTGGTCACGTTCGAGCCGTCGGCGTTCTGGTAGTCGATTTCGGGAGTCTTGGTATTGGTGATGACGAAACCGCTAAGACCCAGGCCGAAGTAGACGTCCCGCTGTGTGATCGAGGGAGTACCGGCCGAGGAGACGGGAGGCACATCCGAGATGTCGAAGACCGGATTACCGTCCGTGGTGGCGGCATTGGCAGGGGACAGTACGGCTCCGTAGCCATGGGTGTACTGGAGGTGGAGATTGACCCAGGACTGCTGAGGCAGATCGGCCGCGTTCAGCTGACGGACAGCCAGAAGGGTCTGGGTCTGCTGTCCGTTGAGCATGTAACGGTCAATGCTGAGGTCGTTGTTGGGGAAGTTGTAGTACGAGCGGATCTCCTGAAGCTTCTGGTAGGTCTGCGCAGCAAAGGCCGGGTCCCAGAGCCGGATGTTCCGGATGGAGTCGGCGTCCAGATTGAGGTCGGTGGCGCTCAGATTCGGCGTGTAGTTGAACTGGGTGACCTGCACCTGGTTGGTGCCGATCCCATAGGCCGCCGTGGTGGCCGACATGTTTCTCTGGAGATAGGGCCGCTCCAGAGCATTCTCGGCCGGCTGGACCCGGAACTTCTGGATGAAGGCCGGGTAGATCACCCCGATGATGACGGCCACCAGGGCCCACAGACCGATTCCCAGAGCAGGTAGAACCCAGCCCTTCATCCATATGTTCGTCACCAGCAGGATCATGGCCACGATGGAGATCACGGCCAGCAGGGTCAACGCCGGCAGCTGTGCCTTCACCTCGGTGTATAGAGCGCCGTTGACGACACTGTGGGTCGAGAGGTCGAGTCGGTAGCGCTGCAGGTAGTACCCGATGGCCTTGAGCAGGGCCAGCATCGCCAACAGCACCGACAGGTGGGCCTTGACCTGGGGAGTCACCCGGTTGGTACTGGCCTGGGGCCGTATGCCCCCGTTCAGGTAATGGGTGACGGCCGTCACGATGGTTATGACCACCACGGCCAGGAAGACCCAACTAAGGAGCCAGGAGTAGAAGGGCAGGCGGAAGACGAAGAAGCCGACGTCCTTGTGGAACAGCGGGTCCTTCACACCGAAAGAGACGGCGTTACGGAATTCGATCCAGGTGTTCCACTGCCCGCTGGCACCTGTGCCCACCAGCAGGGCGAATATGACCGAGATGACCAGACGAACCTTGCCGGCGTGAGGCCCGACGGTATCGCGGTAGCGCTGGACGAACTCGTCCTCGGGGCCGATCGAACGGGCCGCCGGAGCCAGCCGGTCGGCCACGGTGAGACTGGCCAGGATCCCGATGAAGAAAAGGGCGCAGAAGATGACAGCCAGGACGACCTTGGTCACCACCACCCCGCGGAAGACCGAAGTGAAGTGCACGGAATCGAACCAGAGATAGTCCGTGTAGAAACCGGCGATTCCCCTCAGCGAGAGGACCAGGATTATGACGACGACGGCCAGGATCAGCAGGCCGATCCGCCCGCGGGAAGGACGGCCCCTGGCGGGGCGGTCGGTAATGGTCCGCACGGGCCGGAACTCTAGGTGAGGGCGGGCACCAACAGGCAGCGACACCCGGGATGGGCGGGCGGATGCCTCTGGCCAGTCGGATACTCCGAGCCGGCCGGCGTGGCTCCGGCCAGTCCATTGTCGTCACAGTCGGGGCAGGGCCCGCCGTCATCGTCGACCACCCAGACCAACCTGGCGTCGGAAGGGACCGAGGCGAGGACGCCGCGTTCGAAAGCGGCCACCAGGTGGTCCATGGCCAGTCCCTCGATCCGGGCCCCCTTCCAGGACCGGTAGGCCGAGCCCACCAGGTCGGCCAGGCCGGCCTCATCGAAGCCCGGCTCGGCCACCGCTCGCCCAAGGCGGATGCGCAGGTCACCCACCAGGTCGGCCGCCAGGGCCCGGGCGACGCTCTGGGTCTCCCCGGCACCGGAATCCCCACCGGAGACACCGGGTAGGGCCGAGCGGGCGAACTCGGATCCGCGTTCGAAGGCCTCCCCGAGGATGGACTCGGCCGCCGCCGCGAACCGTGCCTCATGATCGGCCTCCGGGGGGAGGGGTTCGGCCTGCGGATGGCGGGAGCTGCTGCGCACCCGGTCCAGGAGGTCGTTCTGGTCATCCTGCAGCGTCCGCTTCAGCTTGCGGGCCAGGCGGTCGTGGACCGGGGCCAACATCTGGTTGCGGCGCTCCAGCCAGCTCTCCTGGGAATCCTCGGAGGACTCCTCCAGCGGTTCGGGTCGGGAGTCTTCGGCGGTCGACCCGCCCGCCTCCGCCTGACCGGCGGCCGCATCGACTTCCTCTGGCCCGCCCGGGGAGGGGTCCGCCGACGCAGGGCTGGCCTCCTCGGACCGGCCCCGGTCCGGTCCCGATTCGGCCTCGGCGGCAACGGCGCCGGCGCCGGGTTCGGGTGCGGGCTGAACGGCACCGGCGCCCGGCGCCGGGTGAGGCAGGTCGGAGAAGATCGCATCCGCGTCGCGGCGGGCCGCCTCTCGTTCGGCTCGCAGTCGGGCGAACAACTCATCCACCGTGGGCCGCTCGGAGTCGGTTGCGTCGCCCCCTTCGACGGCGGCTTGGGGCTCCGGGGGCGCCGACGCATCCTCAGGTGGGGAGGCAGCGGGCGCCGGCGAGGCGGCAGGCGAGGGCGCGGAAAAGCCCGGGCTCACCGGCTCGGGGGCCACCGGCTCGAAGGCCGCTGCCTCAGGGGCCGCCGCGGCCGGCCGGATTATCCGAATTCCCTCTTCGGGCATCGTCGGAGGGCCGGTCTCGGAAGGATGGGGGCGCTCCTCGCGACGGCGCAGGATCCTCAGCGAGGACATCCGCCGCTCCTGCACGGGCTCGGGCTCCGGCGGGGACTCAGGCGCCGGAGCCCTCTCCGTCCGCTGGATCCAGCCCCGGGGAAGAACGGCTGGAGCCGGCGGGGCCGGTTCCTCATGTTGCTGTGACAGGGGGGTCGAAGGTTCCGGGCCGGGGGCGGGAGGCTCGGCCGGCAGCACGGCTCGGGTGGGGGGAAGTTCCCTGGCCCCGGCCATCTGGGCATGGATCCGAACTGGAGGACCGGCTTCAGACCCGGGCACTTCGATTACCTCCGGGGGGGGCGGCGGTGCTCCCAGGGAAGCCGCCCCGAGCCCGGTCTGGACGAGTTCCTCGAGAACGGGCTCATCCGGATCGGGCGAACGGCGGGCCCGGTCGAGAGCGTTGTCGGCCGCCGCCTTGGCCTCCAGCTCCAGGCCTTCCAGGGAGCCGGTCACCTGGTCGATCAGACGACGGACGTCTCCAACCGCCCTGACCATGCTGTCGCGGCCCGCCCCCAACTGCTCGAGCTGAGCGACCAGATTCCGCCGTCGGCGGGTCAGATCACTCAGCACCCTGGCCTTGAGCGCTTCGGCCTCTTCGGACATGGCATCGAAGCGGGTCCTGGCCTCGGTCAGAGCCGCTTCGGCCTGCTCCCGGGCCCGGGTCACGACGGCATGGGCTTCGGCCTGGGCCCCGGCCCGGATGGCCTCGGCCGCCGACTCAGCCTCGGAAGTCCGTTCCGAGAGAAGCCCCTCCGAGGAGGCCCGCAAGGCGTCGGCTGCCATTTGGGCTTCCCGAAGCAGCCGGGCGGCGCTGTCCTCCGCCTTCTTACGCAATTCGGCCGACGCCTCATGGGCGGAGTGCAGGATCTGAGCCGCTTCATTTCCGAGGGCCGCGGTCAGAGTGGCCTCATCCAGGCGCGGGGTGGCAGCTGAGTGCCTGGCCTCGCGAAGTTCGGTCCGGAGCGTCTCCTCGCTGCGGATCAACCGCTCCAGCTCGACCGCCACCGCGTCGAGCAACTCCCGGACTTCACCTGGATCGAAGCCTCGGAAAGAGTTGGTGAACGAGTGTCGCCTCAGCTCGTCCGGGGACAGCGGGACCGGGTAGTTGGAGGGTCGGGGGAGATCACCGGCCATCGAATGAGACTACGACGTGGGAGGCCTCAGGCTCGTGACCCACCCGGCCGGCCTCCCCGGCGGGGCCGGCGGTCGGCGGGGGGAAGGAGAACGGTGAAGCTCGACCCCCGTCCCGGGCGGGAGGAGACTTCGATGCGGCCCCCGTGGGCCTCGACAACTCTCTGGGCCAGAGGCAGCCCCAGCCCCAGGCCCCCGAACTGCCGCGTGTCGGACGAGTCTCCCTGCACGAATTCGTCGAACACACCACCCAAGTCGTCGGCGGACATCCCCTGTCCCCGGTCGGACACGGCTATGGAAAGGCCACCGTCGGGACTGCGGCCAGCCGCGACCCGGACCTTGACGCCCTCGGGAGAGAACTTGACGGCATTGTCGATCAGTTCATCGAGGGCCAAGCCGATCCAGCGCCGGTCCGCCTCCACCTCCGGCAGACCTCGGCCGATCTGCCAGCGCAACTCATGCTCGGCCTCGACCCGGCCCTCCCATCGACCGGAGGCATCGTCCACCAGCTCACGAGCTGACACCCGGGCGAGGTCCAACCCGAGGCGATTGGCTCCGGCGGAGGCGAAGAACTCGAGCATCTGGACGGTCCGCAACAACCGGTTCGATTGCTGGAGAATCTGATCGTGCAGCACCTCGGCCTGGGCGGGCGGCACCGGCCGGGAAGCAAGCAGTCGAGCAAAGCCGAGGATGGCCGTGAGCGGAGTACGCAGTTCGTGCCCGATCCGGGAGAGAAACTCCGTCTTCATTTGTTCCAGCTCGCGCTCGGGACGAAGGTCACGCAGCAGCACGACCGCTCCTTGCGCTTCCCCGGGGTCGACCTCATAAGGAGCCGCCGACACCGAAACGGGTACGGGGCCGTCGGCGCTGATCAGCATTCCCTGAGCTACCAGGGGGCGTTCGAGCCCAGCCAGCACCCGGTCGATCAGATCCCCGCCACCGTCCAGCCTGACCTCCAGGACTGACGCGGCCGGCCTGCCGAGGCTGCGGGAGCGCGGCCGGCCGGTCAACCGTTCGGCGGCGGTGTTGAACTCGGTGATCCGTCCCGCCGGATCCAGGGCCATCAGGGCCTCCCCCATACCGGACACGACCGACTCCAACCGGCCCCGCAAGGCGGCCTCATCCAGCGCCGCCTGACTCAAGGCGGAGGTCTTCTCCTCGATTGACGCCGCCATGGAATCAAAGGCGTCGGCCAGCATTCCGATCTCATCGCTGGCCACCACGCCCGTGCGCACGTCGCTCTCCCCACTACTGATGCGTCGAGCCGCGGCGGTGAGTTGCTCCAGGCCGCGATTGATGCGATCACTAATGAGGACCGAGACGAGGAAGGCGATGATCGAGCCGCCCAGGGCGATGAGGAAGAGGTCGTGGAAGAGGGACTGCCGAGTGGCGTCAACCTCGGACGTCGAGGTCTCCACCAGTACGGCCATGACCGGCTGACCGTTTCCGGCCAGAACGCTGGCACCCGCCGAGTAGCGGCCGGCACTGGTGATGGGGGCATCCCGACGGCCCGATTGGTAAGCGCGGGCCAACGCCAACTCGGCCGGATCGGGACGGGGCGTCCTGCTCGGGTAGGAGCTGAGCAGGATGCCGTCGGAGACCAGGACGGCGGAGAGGCTGGTGTCGTCACCGATCACGGAATTCAAGAAGCTCGAATCCAACGGGCTCACGGCCAGGGCCACTCCGAGAACCGATCCACCGGTCGAATCCGGGTAGGCCCCCACCAGCAGAGCCGTGCGCCCGACCACGCCGGAGGTGCCGGCCCAGGCGCCGATGGATAGCGCCCTCCGGACCAGGCTGCTCCCGGCCAGATCAGAGGCGGCCGAGGCGCCGAACTTCTTTCCGAACTGCGGCGAAACGGCTACCACGGCGCCGCTCGGGCCGACCCACTCCAGTCCCACATTGCTGAAGAACTGGGTCGACAGGTCCGTGAGCCCAGTGGCCAACCGGGCCTCGGCGCCCGGGGTTCCGGCCGCCACCGGCCCCGCCAGACCCAGGCCCTGAACCGAAGAGGAGACCAACTTGGCGTCCTGCAGGTCCGACTGCCAGGCCGTGGAAGCCGAGGCCGCCGCCCGATCGGCCCGGCTTTGGAGCCGCGTGATGGCGTCGTTCCTCACCGTATTGGACAACACGGTGGAAAGGGCCACCGACAGAACGACGACTATGAGGAGCAGGGTCGCTCCGGCGGTGGCCGTCAGCTTGGCTCCAATCGAGCCGCGGCTGGCGTAGGCCAGCGCCCCCCCGATGACGAGCGATCCGCCCAGCAGCAGACTCTCGCACCCGACCTGAGCCAGCCAGTAGGAGGCCACTGCGGCCCCTCCGACCAGGACGGCGCCTACCAGCACGGCCGGAGCGGGTAGGCCTGACCGCTCCGGGCGGCCGATACTCAGCATGGCCAGGAGCAGGGCGGCCCCCAGCCGGAGCCCCGTCACCGCCGGTGGGGCGCTCAGTTGCGGACTGACCGCGCCGTGGAGGAAGGCGGCGGTCCCCAACGCGGCAAAGGCCGCACCCAGGGTCAGTGATCGCAACGGCGTGGTGCCGTAGAGCTGGGCCCTCAGCAGAACCAGTGCGAATCCGGCCAGGGCGACCAGGAAGGTGACGATTTCAGCGGCGAACTCGAACTGGGCGGCCGATGCTCCCATGTCCCACCAATCGGTGCGCCGAAGCGCCGTCGGACGGCCGAGACTACCGAACGACCGGAGCGGAAGGAGGTATGTCGCGCAAGTCTCCTCCGTTGGCTCCGATCGCGCTCAGGGCCTGCTGCAGGGTGGAGACCGCCACCACCTTGAGGTGGGACCCACTGTGGGCCCGGGCGGTGGCGTACTCCTGGGGCGGAACCAGGAAGAGAGTGGCACCGGCCTGGGCTACGGCCACGGTCTTCTCGGCCACGCCGCCCACATCCCCTACGTTCCCACTGGCATCGATGGTGCCGGTGGCGGCCATCACATGCCCACCGGTCAGGTTGCCTCCGGTCAGGGCATCGATGATCCCCAGGGTGAAGGACAGGCCGGCCGAGGGGCCGCCGATCCCGGCGGCGTTGATGGAGATCTTGATCGGATAGTCGAAGTGGTCATCCCTGGTAAGGGGTTCGATACCGAGGAATCCCCCTGGCGCGGAACCCGGCCGCTTGGCCAAGGTCAGACTCACCGTCCGGTCCTGCTCTTTGGGATTCTGAACCGAAAGGCTCACGGACTGCCCGGGGTGGTCCAGGGCCAGGAAGCCAACCAACTGGTTATCGGTAGGGGTCGCTTTTCCATCGATGGACAGGATGGTGTCGCCCACCTGGAGGGCATGGGCTGCCGGCGTGTGGCTGAGGACGTAGGCGACCAGCACCCCCGTGCCGTGCTCGGGCACTGAATATCCGAGCCGCCGCAGAGCGGCCACTTCGGCGGACTGTTGCGATTGGGCCATCTCCGCCTCGTCCTGAGCCACCAACTGGCTGGCCGGCAGGCCCCCCAGGATCTGAGCCGCGCTGTACACCTGCACGTTGCTGGACACCTGGGCCCGGAGATAGCCGACCGTCGTGAGGGGCGTCTGATACACGGTCACCAGCAGCAGCGAGCCGTGCACGGTGTGCCGATGGGATGCCGGTACGGAGATGAGCTCGGACACCGGCGCCGTCGGCCCGGGGGATAGCTCGTAGTACGGGATGTGGAGGAATTCGGCCACCAGGAGTACCGCTACGGCCAGGGCGATCACGGAGCCCAACGTCCACGGGAACAGTCGCTCGGTCATCGTCCCGGAAGGCCGTGAGAACCGGGACCGGCCCGGTACCATCTGTTTCATCGGGTCCAACGCGGTTGAGTTCTCCTGTGAGTCGGCTGTCGGCCGGCCCATCGGTACCCGGCTGCTACAGCCTGCCATGCCGAATGGCGTCCCTCGCCTCACCTCGGCCCGATGAGCGCCGACGACCAACCGTCAGGCGAGCCGGCCGACCAACCGGACCGCTCCGCTGAGCTTCCCTTCACCCGCCTGGACTCCGGTCCCTCCGGGGACTGGTGGCACTGGATGTTGGACCTGGACCCCTTCGCTCCGGCCACCGTACCGACCGGGCCGGGCGCGGCTCCCCCACCGGCACCGACCGAGGTCGCGCCCGCTCCTCGACCGACGCCCGCCATCGAGCCGCCCCGGCTGGTGTCGGAGGAGCCCTCGCGAGCCCGGGCTCTGGTCAAGCTGCTCATGCTGGCCGTGGTCCTCGGGGTGTCCGCCGCCGTGGTCATCAGTGCCGTCGTGCTCATGCTCATCGCCCTCTTCGGCCCCTCGGGCAGTTGACCGGGGACGCCCTTCGGGCGGCGGCGGTGGCCGGCCATCGTGGGGATGCCGAGGCGGCCCGGGCGTTCCTCTCCCACTCCGATCCCGAGGTGCGAGCGCTGGCCCTGGGCGCCCTGGACCGGATGGGAAAGCTGGATGGGGCGGACCTGGAGGCCTCGTTACGCGACCCCCATCCGAGTGTCCGCCGGCGCGCCTGTGAACTGGCGGCCGGGCGTCCGGATCCGGACCTGACGGCCAGGCTGGGCGATGAGGGACCGGTGGCGGAAATGGCGGCCTGGGCCCTGGGGGAGAGGGGGGACCCTTCGGCGGTGGCCCCTTTGTCGGTCATGGCGACCGGCCACACCGACCCTCTGTGTCGGGAGGCCGCCGTGGCCGCCCTGGGAGCCATCGGCCATCCCGACGGCCTGCCCGCCATCCTGGCCGCCACCGCCGACCGGCCGGCCGTGAGACGCCGGGCGGTGATCGCACTGGCTCCCTTCGAAGGGCCTGAAGTGGATGCCGCTCTGGAGCGGGCCCGGGCCGATCGCGACTGGCAGGTGCGTCAGGCCGCCGAGGACCTCACCGAGTCCTAACCCTCCGCGGTCGTCAGCCCTACCGCTCGGCGCCCATGAACATCACCTTCAAGGAGTCAAAGGCCTCCAGGCACTTTCCGGCCCCAAGGGCCACGCATTCCAGCGGGGCCTGGACCCGCCGCACCGGCAGAGCCGTCTCCTCGGCCAGGCGCTGATCCAGCCCGGCCAGCAACCCCCCGCCCCCCGACAGGTGGATGCCCTCGGTGATCAGGTCCTGGGCCAGTTCGGCCGGGGCGTCCCCGAGGCAGCGGACCACCGAGTCAACGATGGTCCCCACCTGGTCCTCGATGGCGGCCCGGACCTCCTCCGGGGTCAGGATGACCGTCTTCGGCAGTCCGGTCATGAGATCCCGCCCGCGGACCTCGGCTTTGACGGAGTCGTCCACCGGATAGGCGGAACCGATGGCGACCTTGATCTCCTCCGCCGTCCTCTCCCCGATGGCGATCCCGTATTCGCGCCGGACATAGGACTGGATCGATCCGTCGATGTCGAAGCTGCCCACCCGGATGGCCTGGAGGGCGACTATGCCACCGAGGGAGATCACCGCCGTTTCGGTCGTGCCGCCCCCGATGTCGACCACCATGTTCCCCAACGGCTCGTTGATCGGCAGCCCGGCGCCGATGGCGGCGGCCATGGGCTGTTCGATCAGGTAGGCGGCGGCGGCGCCGGCGCGGCGGGCCGCTTCCTCAACCGCCCGCTGCTCCACCTCGGTGATGGCCGACGGAACGCAGATGAGCACCCGGGGGCGGTTGAACCGGGAAACGCCCGAACGCTCCAGCAGGAGCCGGATCATCCGCTGGGTTATGTCGAAGTCGGTGATGGCCCCCTTGCGCAACGGCCGGACGGCGACGATGTAGCCCGGGGTTCGCCCGATCATCTGCCAAGCCTCCTGGCCCATGGCCAGTACGTCCTGGGTGCGCGAGTTGAGAGCTATCACGGTGGGCTCGTTGAGAACTATGCCCCGGCCGCGCGAGTACACCAGGGTGTTGGCCGTGCCTAGGTCTATGGCCAGGTCCCGGGGCAGCCGGTCACCTCCTCCGGCTGCGGGCGGAGGGCGGGGGCTCCGGGGCCAGGGCGCGCAGCTCCCGGGCGAACTCCTCCACCCCCGACTGCAGGGATCGGGGCCGCCGGTTGCGCAGAACCATGATGAGGGAGCCCAGCCCGGTGACGGCCACCGCCAAGCCCACGTAGAGCAGATTTATCATCCGGGCCCCCCGGAGGGAGCCTCCAGCCGGACGGCCGTGTCCTGCACCGACTGGGACTGCAGGCCCCAGTCCCGGCCCCCCTTCCAGGCCTCGGCTTTCCAGATCGGTACGGTGGCCTTGAGGGTGTCGATACAGAAGCGGGCGGCGTCAAAGGCGGGCCCCCGGTGCGGGGCACTGACGGCCACCACCACGGCGCTGTCGGTAGGCACCAGGCGGCCGACCCGGTGCAGGAGAGCGACCCGGCCCAGTCCCCACCGGCTCCGAGCCTCCTCGATGATGGCGTCGAGACGGCCGATCACATGCTCCTCGTAGGCCTCGTACTCCAACTCGGTCACTCCAGGCCGGCCCTCGGCGTGGTCGCGCACCGTCCCCAGGAAGGTCACCACCGCCCCGCAGTCCGGCCGAGTCGCCCAGGCCGTGACCTCTTCGACCGGCAACGGCTCGGCCGACAGGCCGGTCCAGCTGTCTTCGCCGCGGCTCACAGGCCCCAATGCTACGACAGCACCGCCCGGCGTTCCCCTGCGCCGGGCGATGCCAACAACATGGACCGTGTCGGTATCCTCGGGATATGTCCCTCCTGGGCGACGAGGGAGACGAACCGGAGGACCGGTCCCGTCCTCTGCTGCCTCCTGATGACCGGCTCTGGCGCCATCCGTCCGAGCTCGTCCTGGGAGGTTCCGGCGGGCCCGGTGGCGTTCCGGCCCGGGAGCCCCAACGCCAGCGTCTGGGCCGGCCGGTCCTGACCGTGGCCACCGGCCTCCTGCTCGGAGCGGGCCTGACCGCCGGCGCCATGTTTCTCGGCGGATCAGGCCGCCCCGGCAACCTCACCTCGTCCCTGGCCAGCGGCGCATCGGGGCCAGTCGGGACGGACGGTTCCGCCGGAGTGGGGACGTCCGCCCCGCCGGTACCGGAGGCCAGCGTGGGCCCGACGGTGGTGACCCTGGGACTGGAGCCGGATCGGCCGTCGGTGGGCCCGGGCCATGCTTCCTCTGCGGTCGGCGCAGCCGGACGGACGGGCCAGATGGCGTCGGTGTCCCCGGCCATGACGGCCGGCGCCCGCGGCGCCCTCCGCTCACTGGTCCAGGTCCAGGCCGATAAAGGGGGCGCTTCTCTCGACGGCTACGGGGTGGAAATGACCACTCCCGGTGTGGTGCTCACGACCGACAGCCTGGTCGATGGTGTCGATGAGGTAACGGTCATCGACGCCGGTGGGAACCGGCTGATGGCCACCGTGATCGGCACCGATCCGGTGACCGACGTCGGGGTGCTCAGGGTCGAAGCCACCACCTGGACCGGGATCGTGGTGGCGGGAGGACTCCCGAGCTCCGACCAGGTGGTCTGCGCTCTGACCGCTCCGGACCAGATCTACCTGGGGCAGATCGAATCGACCTGGGACAACTCCGACGTGCCCGGTCACAACCCGATGCTGGGTGCCCTGGCCTCGGATGTCCCTCTGCCCCATGGCGCGGTGGGCGCTCCCCTCATCGATCAGTCCGGTCAGCTCATCGGGGTGGCCGGCGCCCTGGGGGTCAACGGCGTGCCGGTCCTGGCCGTGTCGGGCACCACCGCCCGCCAAGCGGTGGAGAGTCTCCTGGCCACGGGCGGCGTACCTCACGGGTGGATGGGGGTGGAACGGGCCGACCCGGTGCGCAACGGTGTCGAGATTCGCCAGCTCGACAGCGGCTCCCCCGCCGAGCAGGCGGGGCTCAGCGATGGCGATGTCATCTCCGACATCGATGGCCAGCGCATCGCCACCGTCGATGACCTCTGGGCCGCTGTACAACTCCGTCAGCCCGGGACCCGCATATCGGTCGGGCTGAGCCGGCAGCAGGCCGCCGGTCCAGTGCAGGTGACCCTCGGTGACCTGACCGGGCACTGACCGGGCAGTGACCGACCTAGCATTCGGGGCATGACGACGCCCCCCGGGGGCAATCCCTTCGAGATGATCTTCTCCCAGCTGGGGCGGATGCTCTCCACCGCCGGACCGGTCAACTGGGAGATGGCGGCTCAGTTCGCGCAATGGTCAGCCACTGAGGGCAAGGACCCGGGCAATGTCGATCCCCTGGAGCGCATCCGGCTGGAAGAACTGGTCCGGGTGGCCGACCTCAACGTCTCGCATGTGACCGGCATGTCCACCTCCGCCTCCGGGCGATCGGTGACGGTCCGGCCCGTGACCAGGCTGGGATTCGCGGTGGAGACGCTGGAGGCATGGAAGCCCCTGCTGGGGGCCCTGGCCGAGGCGCTGCAGCCCCCCGCAGCCGCCGAGCCGCCCACTCTGCCCGAAGACCTGGGCCTCGGGGGCGAGATGGGGGCCGGCCTGGGCCAGATGCTCGGCCCGCTGCTGCCGGGTCTCCAGTCGGCCTTCATGGGCATGCAGTGCGGATCGATGGTGGGATCGGTGGCGCAGCGGGCCCTCGGCCAGTACGACCTTCCCATTCCCCGGCCGGTGGGAGACGAGCTGCTGGTCGTGACCGACAACGTCACCGCCTTCACCTCGGACTGGGGCCTTCCACCCGATGAGGTGCGCCTCTGGGTCTGTATCAGCGATGTTGCCCACCATGCCGTCCTGGGTCGCCCCCACGTCCGGGCGGCGCTGGAGGAACTGCTCCTCTCCTACATGTCCGGCTTCGACCCTGGCGGGGCCGACCTGGAGGGCCGCCTGGCGGAACTGGACCCGAGCGACCCGGAAGCCATCCAGTCCGTCCTGGGAGATCCCACCGCTCTGCTGGGCGAGATGCAGACCGAGGCCCAGCGCATAGTGCTGCCCCGCCTCGAGGCGCTGGCGGCGGTGATCGAGGGTTACGTCGATCACGTGGTCGACCAGGCCGGGCGGCGGCTCATCTCCTCCTATGGGCCCCTGACCGAGGCCCTGCGCCGCCGGCGGGTGGAACGGGGACAGGGCGAGAGGATGGTCGAACGCCTCTTCGGCCTGGGTCTGGGGCAGGACCAGTACGACCGGGGCACGGCCTTCGTGTCCGGCGTGCTCGAGCGGGGGGGAGACACCGCTCTGTCCCGGTTGTGGACTGACTCCCATGCCCTGCCGACACCCAGTGAGTTGGACGCCCCCGGCCTGTGGCTGGAGCGCATCGACCTGCCCCGGGACGACTGAGAATCAGTTGCGGCTGGTGTCTTTCGGCCCTAAAGGTCGAGATCGAAACAGCCGATCATCCAGGGTGACCGATCTTCACCAGGACCTCAGGGATCTTCTCGTTGAAACGCCCAAGGCGGTGACGGTCGAGGACCCGATCGTGGTCAGCCTCTCCACCTCGCCCGATACCGGCGTGGCGGAGGTCCACCGGATGACCGCCGAAGAGCTGGCCGAGTTCGTGGTGGAGAGTCCCAGCGGGCCCCAGTGGTACGCCGATCTTCGCAGCGACGCCCCCGGCACCGCCGTCGAAGTGGTGGGAGATGAGATGGAGGTCGACGAAGGGTTCTTCGCCGGCCTGGAGGGCGTCACCCACACCGAGCCCCAGTGGCGGCGGGGCGATGACGACGTCATCGGGTCGGGCAAGCCGACCCGGACCGAACGGCGCCAGGTCCTACGCCTGCGGCGCCGGGCCGACTGAGCCCGCTCCAGCCTCGGGCCGAGCCGGTCGGCTCAGCCGGCGGCCGAGTCCTCCTCGGGCAGGCCGAGATCCCACTCCAGGGCGATGTTCTCCCTCTCGGCGTCGCGGACCACCCGCTCCCGGTTGCGCCTGAACTGAGGGTCGTGGGGGGGTAGCAGCACCAGCCGGGCCAGGGCCCGCTGGCGGAACTCCTCGATGAGGGCCCGGTCCCCGAACTCGGAGTGGACCTCCCAGTGGGGAGCCACCGGGCCCAGGTATACGACCCGGGCGTGGCCGCGCGGCGGCTCCGGGGGAGCCTGCACCTCGGGCGCTACCGACATTTCGATCCTCCACTACGGCACTACGGAATTTGGCCGAACCCAACCCTACCGAGCCCGGCACCCACCTCCCAACGGTCGCGTCTGAACCGTCCGTTTTGGGAGCGACCGAAGGAAACCCGGGGGGTGCCCCGAACGTTATTAGGGCAAAGGTCGATTTAGCGGAGGTGCGATGGACACGGACTGGATGGCCAGAGGCAAGTGCCGGGAGGTCCATCCGTCGGTTTTCTTCCCCAGCGACGGCGTAGGAGTCGAGGTCGCCCAGCGCATCTGCGCCGGCTGCCCGGTCACCGGCCCCTGCCTGGAATACGCCCTGGCCAACCACATCGACCATGGGGTCTGGGGGGGCGCCTCGGAGCGGGAGCGTCGCCGTATCGCCCGCAGCCGCCGCCTGGCCGTCCTGGCCCGGAGGGCTTGAGACGGGCCGGCTGGGCATCAGCCGCCGGTCAGATCCTCCACCAGGCTCCGGCAGATACTCCGGGTCCGGTAGGGCCAGGGCGCACTGGTTCGCACCCGATTGAAGCCGCTGACCGCCGCCGTCAGGTCATCGGGGTCACCCAGAATGGTAAGGACGGTGCCGCCGACCTGGGCGGTGAAGACGGACTTGGACTCCCATCTGGTCAGGACGCCGCGCCGGCCGCTCAACACCTCGGCCGGCCCGCTCGGGGACCGCACCAGCCGGCCCAGCTGCTCGAAAAGCATGACGCGGCCGGCGCCGTCCCCGTAGACGGTGGCCAGTACCTGGCCCCGGACCCAGACGCCTTCCAGATCCAGCCCGTCCAGAGCGGACGGGATCACGTAGCCGGGTGGCATCTCATCGAGGGGCACGGACACCGGGCGGGACCGGCTGGGCCCGCCGGTAGCATTGGCAGAATCGTTGGCAGCCGCCACGAAGACGGCCAGCGTCGACGACAGCGGGACCCCCACCGCCCGCTCCGGCCGGGCCGCCCAGAGGATCCCCGCCGTTACGACTGCGGCGCTGACGGCACCGATGGTCACCTTCCGCAGCGCCCCACCTATCCGCTCCCGGGCCCGCTGGGCCAGGTCGGGAGGGGCGGCCAGGACATTCATCCGGCGCAATCGATCCCGAGCCTCGGACAGGCGGACGAGCTCCATCCGGCAGGACGGGCACCCGGCCAAGTGGTGTTCGACCCAGTCGGTTTCGGAGGGGGTGAGCTCCCCGTCGAGCAGAGCGCTGATGGCCGCGGTGGGGTGGGAGGAGCCGCCGGAGCCGCCGGGGAATCCGGCCGCCGCCTTCACCCCAGGACCTTGCGCAACATCAGCCGGCCCCTGTGGATGCGGCTCCGCACCGTCCCGATCGGCAGCCCCAGGGTGTCGGCTATCTCCTGATAGGACCGATCGGCCACGTCACAGAGGACCACCGGCAGCCGGTACTCAGGCGGTAGGGCCATGAGCGCCCTCTGCAGGTCGGCGTCCAGCGATCGGCCATCCGCGGCGTCGTCCGCCGCCGGGCTGAGCGGCCAATCCCCTTCGGCGTCCTCGCTGAGGGCGCTCTCGGGGCGACGCCTCCTTCGCCGGGTCTGGTCGATGAAAGCGTTGGTGGCGATGCGAGTGAGCCAGCCTCGCATCGAGCCGGGCCGGTAGCCCGACAGCCCCTTGCGCACCCGGAGAAGCGTGTCCTGGACCAGATCCTCAGCGTCGTCTCGGTCGGCGGTCAGCCGATAGGCCAGGTTGTAGAGGAAGGCTCCGTGGGAGCGGGCCACGTCCTCCCAGGTCGGCTCGACCGGCTCGACCGGCTGGCCCGCCGGCGCCTGGGTCCGTCCGGTCACGGGCGGGTGGTTCATCCGGGCTGCACCACCTCCACCCAGTCGGGGCCGGATCCGGTCACCCGGTAGACGGGCAACGGCTGCTGCCGGGAGGGCGGAAGACAGCGCGCCCCTTCGGAGCGGACCCGCGGTCCGCTGTGGCTGAGCGGCCGTCCGGAGGACAGCTCCCGCAGGACCCCGGTGACCTCAGCCGCCTCGGCGTCGCCTGCGCCCTGGTCCACGGCGATATCCACCCGACCGGCCAGCAGGACGTCCAGGCCGGTGAGCTGCTTGGCCAGCACGGTCAAGGCCCGGCGGGAGGGCTGGATGACCAGGCCCAGACGGAGCCAGCGGGTCGTGCGGCCCAGACCGGCGGCCAGCGCCACGGCCGCGCCCCGGTCACTCAGCCACAGGCGCCCCTCCGGAGCGTCGCACCGGGCGGCTCGGGCCAGCGCCGCGGGCCAGGCCGCGTCTCCGTCCATGAGCGGATCCCTGACGGCGCCTCCCGGCATACCCCCTACGTTAAAGGCGGAGGTGACCCGGGTGTCACAGGACGAGATACTCGAGTGCGTACCCAACCTGAGCGAGGGCCGGAACCCATCCGTGCTCGGGCGGCTGGCGTCGGCGGCCGGGCGGTTGGCCGCCGGGGCAGTGGCCGAGGCCGGGGGCGGGGCCGGGGCTGGGGCTGGGGCCGGGGGCGCACTGCTGGATGTCCACTCCGACCCTGACCACCACCGAAGCGTCTTCACCCTGGCCGGGCCGGATGTGGAGGAGGCGGTCAGGAGGCTGGCCCGCCTGGCCGTATCCGAACTCGACCTGTCCACCCACTCCGGCGCCCACCCCCGCCTCGGGGTCATCGACGTGGTTCCGTTCGTCCCGCTCGGACCACGGCCGGCGGCCCCCGCCCCTGGCGGTCTGGCCGTGGCTCTGGGGGCCCGGGACCGCTTCGCGGCCTGGGCGGCGGCTGAGCTTGACCTGCCCTGCTTCATCTACGGCCCGGAGCGCGCCCTGCCGGAGGTGCGGCGCCGGGCCTTCCGGGACCTAGCCCCGGACACGGGCCCGGATCGGCCCCATCCCCGGGCCGGAGCCGTGGCCGTGGGGGCCCGGGGGGTGATGGTGGCCTACAACCTGTGGCTGGAGGGACAGACGGTGGAAGCGGCCCGGGCGCTGGCGGCCGGACTGCGGGATCCGCAGGTGCGGGCGCTCGGTTTCGACCTGGGCGGGCGGGCGCAGCTGTCGTTCAACCTGCTCGATCCGCTGCGGACCGGGCCGGCCGAGGTCTACGACCGGGCCGTCGCACTCGGGGCCCGAATCGGGCGGGCCGAGGTGGTCGGCCTGGTGCCGGCCGCCCTGCTGGAGCGGACACCGAGCGGGCGCTGGGCCCAGCTCGACCTTCGCCCCGAGGCGACCATCGAGGCCCGCCTGGAAGGGCGGACCGGTTCGGACTAGGCCGTGGCCGATGCACCAGGGGCACGCCGAGCCAGGGCGCGGGCCCGGCGGATGCGGCGACGCTCCCGCTCGGACAGGCCGCCCCAAATGCCGAACTTCTCGCCATTGGCCAGTGCGAACTCGAGGCAGTCCTCCCTGACGACGCAGCCCCGGCAGACCTCTTTGGCCTCGCGGGTCGATGCGCCCCGCTCGGGAAAGAAAAGGTCCGGATCCACGCCCAGGCAGTTGGCCTGTTCCTGCCAGGCCTGCCTCTCGTTTGCACCATTCAGATTAAGAGCCATCTCCATCGGTGCCTCCCTCTACTCTCACCGATGTAATTACAACTCTGTCATCATCCCCCCGGACGCGGATTAATGCAAGAGGAAAGCCGGATTTCCCGGAAAACCTGGCTTTTTCTGGCCGGAGCCGATCAAGCCGGCCGGCTCGACCTCATGGCCCGGCGCTGCTCGATGAAGTCGACCAGGACGTAATCACCCAGTGTTTCCGGGGTGGTGAAGAAGGCCCGGCCCTGGTTCATCCTGGTCAGCTTCTCCACGAAGTCCTTGAGATAGCCGGTGGCATCCAGCATGAAGGTGTTGATCTTGATTCCCTCGCGGGTGCAGCGGGCCACCTCGGTGAGGGTGGCCTCCACCGTCTCATAGACGGGCGGGTAGTGGAAAAAGACCTCTCCCCCGCTCATTATGTGGGCCGTCGGCTCCCCGTCGGTGATCATGATGATCTGCTTGGTGCCGCTCTGGCGGGCCAGCATCCGGCGGGCCAGGACGAAGCCGTGCTGCATGTTGGTGCCGTAGACGAAGTCCCAGGAGACCTCGGGGAGCTGCTCGGGCTTGAGCTCCCGGGCCACCTCGCTGAAGCCCACAATGCCCAGGTAATCCCTCGGGAACTGGCTGGAGATCAGCGAGTGCAGGGCCATGGCCACCTTCTTGGCGGCCAGGAAGTTGTCCCGCATCGGCATGGACAGGGACAGGTCGACCATGAGAACGGTGGCGGCCCGGGTGATGGTCTCGGTCCGCTCCACCTCGAAGTCCTGGGGAGACAGACGGATGGGTGTCCCGCCCCCGGAGCGGGTCAGAGCATTGCGGACGGTGCGTTCGATGCTGAGGTTGAACGGATCCCCGAACTCGTAGGGTTTGGTCTCATAGGCCCGCTCGTGGCCGACGCCGGTCGGATCGGCCTGGTGACGGCCGAGGCGGTCCCGGGCCAGCTTGGAGAACAGGTCGGACAGGGCGTTCTGGCCGATGCGGCGCATCCCCCGGGGGGTGAGCTCGTAACGGCCCTCCCGCTGTTCGATCAGGCCGGCCTCCTCCAGCATCTTGGCCAGCTCGGACAGGCGCTCCAGCGAACGGGCCGACTCATCGCCCATGAGCTCCCGGGCCCGGTCGATGTCGACATCGGCCAGGGCGCCGGGGCTGTTGGCCGAGCGGAGCAGGTTCTCCAGCTGGTCCATGTCCCCCAGCCGGTCCATGAGCCCGGCCGCCTCGGCGAAGCCGAGCGGATCCTGACCGCTGAAGTTGTACTGACGGTCCCACCCGGCCTGGGGGAAGGCGGCCTGGAGGTTGCCGGACAGCCGGTCCATCTGCCAGCGCAGATCCATGTCCTCGAGCAGCTGGTTGGCCAGGCCCTGGAGCTGGGCCCGCTGCTCGGGCGTCATGGAATTGAGCATCGACTGCATGGCCGCCATCTGCTGGGCCATCTGCTCCAACAACTCGTCCAGGCTCTGGGGGTTGCCCGGGAAGAACTGGCCGAACTGCTCCATGAAGGATTCGAAGCTGGGGTCGATCGGCTCGCCCGCCTCCCGCTGTTCGAGCATGCGGTTGAGGGCATTGAACATGTCCTTCATGGCCTGCATCTGCTCGGGCGAGGTGTTCTGCAGGGCGCCGGCCATCTGGTTGAAGTAGCTCTGCATCAGCTGCTGGCGCAGCTTGTCCATCAGCTCATCGAAGCGCTCCCGGGCCTCGGACGACGTGAACTCGTATTCCTGCAGGGCCCGGACCTGGCCGGCCAGGTCGGGGGGGACCATGTCCAGCTGGAGGCGGCGCTCCTCGGCCACCCCCTCGGTGACCTCCTGGCGGCGCTGGTCGCCCGACTGGCGGGCCTCCTCCACCAACTGCTCGATGCCGGTCCGCTCCGTGTCCATCACCTCGCGGAGCTGCTCGGCGATGTCGTCATACACGCCACCGAGGTCGTAGCGCTCGAGTTCGTCCCGGCGACGGCGCCGGAGCTTCTCGAGCAGCTGGCGCATGCCCTCCACCCGCTCACCGTTGCGGTCCTCGAACCCGGACTGCATCATCCGGCGCAGGGCGGCATTGAGGTCCCCGTGGTAGAGCAGGTCATCGGTGATCTCGGACAGGACGTCCTCAGCGTCGAGCTCGAAGCCGACCTGGGTCCCGTCCCAGCGCGAGTACTGGAACCGGCTCAAGTACGTCCTCGGTAGGTGGCCCGGCCGCCGGTGGCCTCCTTGTTGAGGCGCTTGGACAGGTGCAGCCCCTCGAGCACGAACTCCATGGCGCTGGCCACCGCCGCCGGGGTCTCGCTGCCGGCCAGGTCCATGACCGGGGTCTTGAGCACCGGCATGGAAGCCAGAGCATCGACGTAACGGGTCGAGCCCACGTCGTCCCCGGCGTGAACGACCACGCCTTCCTCGAAGGCCGTGACCACGTCCTTGAACCGCTCGATCGGACACCGGCTCTTGAACACGGTCAGGATCGACTGCTTGACCAGCTGGTCGATGACATGCTCATCGCGGCCCTCGTCCAGTGTCTCGATCTCGACCTTTCCGGCCGTGGAGGAGACCAGGGACTCGAGATCGCTGATCCGGGGGACCACATCCGGCTCGCCCGCCCGTAGGGCCCGCCGGGCGGCGTTGGCCACCAGGGTCTCGTAGTTGGCGATGGAGAGGCGGACGGACACACCGGAGCGCTGATTGATCTTGGAACTGGACCGGGCCAGATGGCTGAGGGTGGCCACGATCTCGGCCATGAACTCGGGGACCTGCACGCGCAGCCCCTCGGCCTCCAGGGCATTGGACTCCTGGCGCACGACCTCCAGCTCCGTCTCGATCTCGAGCGGATAGTGGGTGCGGATCTGGGAGCCGAATCGGTCCTTGAGCGGGGTGATGATCCGGCCCCGGTTGGTGTAGTCCTCGGGGTTGGCGGTGGCCAACAGCATGACGTCGAGGGGCAGGCGCAGCTTGTAACCGCGGATCTGCACGTCGCGCTCCTCCAGCACGTTGAGCAGGCCGACCTGGATGCGCTCGGCCAGGTCGGGCAGCTCGTTCATGGCGAAGATGCCCCGGTTGGTCCGGGGCACGAGTCCGTAGTGGATGGTCAGCTCATCCGAGAGGTAACGGCCCTCCGCTACCCGGATCGGATCGACTTCACCGATCAGGTCGGCGATGGAGGTGTCCGGGGTGGCCAGCTTCTCCCCGAAGCGGGTATCGCGGTGAATCCACTCGACGGGGGTGTCATCGCCCCGCTCGGCCACCAGGTCCCGAGCGTGACGGGATACGGGGTTGTAAGGGTCATCGTTGATCTCGGAGCCGGCCACGATCGGCAGCCATTCGTCCAACAGATCCGTGAGGGAGCGGATCATCCGGGTCTTGGCCTGGCCCCGCTCTCCCAGGAGGATGATGTCGTGTCCGGCCAGAAGGGCGTTCTCGAGCTGCGGCAGAACGGTGTCCTCGTAGCCCATGACGCCTTTGACGACGGGCTCTCCGGCGGCGATCCGCTTGACCGCGTTACGGCGAACTTCCTCCTTGACCGGGACGGATTGCCAGCCGGCTTCGCGCAGCTGACCGAGGGTGGCGGGTCGTGAGGTCATCGAAGCGAGCCTACGCTCCCGGCCGTGTCCGGGCTTCCCGCCCCCCCGTCCCCCGGGCGACACCGAGCCATCGTGCTGGCGGCGGTGGCTTTGGTCGTCCTCCTCACTGCTGATGCCTCGGGCGCGGTGGTGGTCCTCAACCGGCGCCAATCCCCCGCCGCCGGGGCCCCCCGGATGCTTCGCCGGTCCGGGTCGGCACCTACCTCCTCGGTTCCCACCACCGTCCCCCTTGCCCCCGGTCAGGCCCTGGTCAGCGGCACGGTCGCCAGCCTCAGCGCCGCCGGCGCCACCGGGCCGGTCCTGGCCACGCCGATGCTCGTGACCGTCCCGGTCCGGGGCCAGGGCTCGGCCTACATCTACAACGCCACGGTCGGAAACCAGTCGGGGGAGACCATCTACTGGTACGGCGGCCAGCCGCTCAGCATTCTGGGCAACGGCGGCCTGGTTCCGGGCCGGGTCAACGTGACCATCGACCCCTCCGGATCGACCTGGTATCTGGACGGAGCCGAGCGACGCTGGGTATCCGGCTCCTACGAAATCGCCACCCCGGTGGCCGTGGGCACCAGCGGGCTGGCCTCCGCCGAGCCGTCGGTGGACTTCAGCGCCGGGCCGGACACGGTCATGGTGACCTCGGGGGGCGCCACCCTGCACCGCCCGCCAATGGCCCTGCACCTGATCGGCCCCGGGGCGGTGCAGGCCCAGGGGAGCCTGACGGTGCGGACCCGGCAGGGAACGTCCGCGGCCCGGTCCATCGACCTGACCGGGGGCCAGTACGTCCTGGACCTGACGCCGGAACCGGGCGGCCGGCTCAGCCTGAGCGCCACCCTCCAGGGCCAGCTCCAGACGGTCCCACCGACCCAGCCGTGAGGGCCGCCCGGGGTTGGGCCCCCGGGCACCACTGTGCGGGCACGCCGGCGGAGCCGGCAATGGGCGTGGTGCGAAGCACCCGGGTGCACGCAGCCATGCAGAGGTCAGAGCACGACTAGGCCGGCCGGGGCCACCCCGGGCCAGCCCCCGTCCCTGACCAGGGTCTCCACCTCGGCCTCGAAGGCGGTGGCGGCCCGGGACGGGGCCCGGTCGTCCCTCCGAGCCAGGCCGATGGTCCGGCGCAGGCGGGGCGGGTGGAAGCGGATGGTGCGCAGCTCGGGCCGGGTGGCGGCCACGATGCTCGGCACCACCGCCGCCCCCATGCCGGCGCCGACCATGGCCAGGACGCCGTCCATCTCGCCCCCTTCGGTGACCAACATCGGGTCGAAGCCGGCCTGGTTGCAGGCGGCGAAGGTGGCCGTCCTCAGGTCATACCCCTCCCTGAACATGACCAGGGCGACGTTGCGGAGGTCCTCCACGCTCACGCCGGTGCGCCCGGCCAGGGGGTGGTCCGCCGCCGTCACCAGGACCAGCTCCTCGCTGGCCAGCTCCCGGGTCCGCAGCCGGGACTGGTGCAGGGGCAGGATGACCAGGGCCAACTCCACCTGGCCGGACTCCAGGCGCTCGACCAGGCCCCCGGACCCCTCCTCGAAGAGGCTGACCGCCACGCCAGGGTGGGCCCGGTGGAAACGGGCCAGGGCGGCGGGGAGCAGACCGGTCGACAGGCTGGGCGTCGCCCCCACCGCCAGGCGGCCCCGGCCCAGGGCCCCGACCTCCCTGACCTGGGACAGGGCGTCGTCCAGGTCATCCAGCACTCGGCGGGCCAGCGGGAGGAGGACCTCCCCGGCCTGGGTCAGGGTCACGCCGGCGGGGGCCCGGTCGAAGAGAGGTCCACCGAGCTCGGCCTCCATCTTGCGGACCTGGGAGCTGACCGAGGGCTGGGCCACCCCCAGGCGGGCCGCGGCCCGGGTGAAGTGGCGTTCCTCGGCCACGGCCACGAAATAGCGCAGCTGGTGCAACTCCACTCCTCATAGGTACTGCCTATGGAATCCAGTGTCAACATGTCTTTGACTTATCAGGGGGCCCGGGCTTAGGGTTCGCCTCGGTGGCCCCGCCCGGGTGGGCCGGCCGCCGCTAGGGACAGACGGCCCGAGACACCGAGGGCCGGCGCAAGAGCCGAGGAGGCGCCAAGTTGGCGGTCACAGCCGTCCAAGCCGGCCGGGGTACCCGACCGGCCCAGAACCTCAGGGTGGACCGGTGGTGGCTGCAGCCGGCCCTGACCGCGGCCGGGCTGACCGCCTTCGTCATCTATTCGACGTGGTCGACCTTCACTCCGCACGACTTCTATGCCGGTGCCTCCGTCGGCCGGCACTACCTGTCGCCCTTCTACTCCCCGTGCATCACCAACCGGTGTGGTCTGGGCAACCAGGGGGTGAGCTGGCACCTGATCAACTGGTGGCCCTTCTCGGCCGCCATCCTGATGGTTCCCTTCCCCCTGATGTTCCGAGGCACTTGCTATTACTACCGGAAGGCCTACTACCGGTCTTTCTGGTTCTCCCCTCCGGCCTGTGCGGTGCCCGAGCCCCACGGGAGCTACACCGGGGAGAGCCGCTTCCCCCTCCTCATCCAGAACCTGCACCGCTACGCCTTCTACCTGACCATCCCCTTCCCGATCATCCTGCTGTGGGAGGCGATCAAGGCCACCCAGTTCGACAACGGCCGGGGCCTCGCCCTCGGGACGGTCGTCCTCTTCGTAAACGCCATTCTCCTGGGGACCTACCTGGCTTCGTGCCACTCGGGCCGTCATCTGTGCGGCGGGCACCTCAAGGCCATGTCCCAGGGACCGACGCGCTACTGGATCTGGAAGAAGGTCAGCTTCCTCAACGAGCATCACATGGGGCTGGCCTGGGTCAGCCTGATCTTTGTCGGCCTGGCCGACGCCTACGTGCGCCTGGTCGCCAGCGGCGCCCTCCACGATCCGAGGTTCTTCTGACATGGCCGATCTGGAGACGCACGACTTCGATGTGATCGTGATCGGCGCCGGCGGCGCCGGCCTGCGGGCGGCCATCGAGGCCCAAGCCCAGGGGGCCAGGACGGCTGTCATCTGCAAGTCCCTCCTGGGCAAGGCCCACACCGTCATGGCCGAGGGCGGCATAGCCGCCTCCATGGGCAACGTCTGGTCCGAGGACAACTGGAAGGTCCACTTCCGCGACACCATGCGCGGGGGCAAGATGCTCAACAACTGGCGCATGGCCCAGCTCCACGCCCAGGAGGCACCGGACCGGGTACTGGAGCTGGAGGAGTGGGGCGCCCTCTTCGACCGGACCAAGGAGGGCCTCATCAGCCAGCGGGACTTCGGCGGCCACCGCTACGCCCGCCTCGCCCACGTGGGCGACCGGACCGGTCTGGAGATGATCCGCACCCTCCAGCAGCGGGCCGTGTCCCAGGGCATGGCCGTGTTCATGGAGTGCAAGGTCCACAAACTGATTCTCGATGAAGGCAGGGTGGCCGGCGCCCTGGCCTACTGGCGGGAGACAGGCCGCTTCGTCCTGTTCCGGACCAAGGCCGTCATCCTGGCCACGGGAGGGATCGGAAAGGCCTGGCAGGTCACCTCCAACTCCTGGGAGTACACCGGTGACGGCCAATCCCTGGCCCTGTCGGCCGGCGCCGACCTCATCGACATGGAGTTCGTCCAGTTCCATCCCACCGGGATGGTCTGGCCCCCATCGGTGCGGGGCATCCTGGTCACCGAGTCGGTGCGCGGCGACGGCGGCGTCCTGCGCAACACCGACGGCAAGCGCTTCATGTTCGACTACATCCCCGAGGTCTTTGCGGCCGAGACGGCGGACAACGAGGCCGAGGCCGACCGGTGGTACGAAGATCACACCAACAACCGGCGCCCGCCGGAGCTGCTGCCACGCGACGAGGTGGCCCGGGCCATCAACTCCGAGGTGAAGGCGGGCCGGGGCACCGAGCACGGCGGCGTCTACCTCGACATCGCCTCGAGGCGCTCAGCCGAGTTCATCCGCCGGCGGCTGCCGTCGATGTACCACCAGTTCAAGGAGCTGGCCGACGTCGATATCACCGCCGCCCCCTTCGAGATCGGACCCACCTGCCACTACATGATGGGCGGGGTGAAGGTGGATCCGGACACGGAGGCTTGCACGCTGCCCGGTCTCTACGCCGCCGGGGAGGTGGCCGCCGGACTGCACGGCTCCAACCGCCTCGGGGGCAACTCGTTGAGCGACCTGCTCGTCTTCGGGCGCCGGGCCGGCCTGGCCGCCGCCGAGTACGCCCAGGGCCTGGGCACGGCCCCACAGGTGGCCGATTCCGAGGTCGACCGGCTCACGGCCGAGGCCCTCGACCCGTTCAACCGCGCCACCGGTGAGAACCCCTACAGCCTGCAATACGAGCTGCAGGACACCATGCACAATCTGGTCGGCATCATCCGGGTCAAGTCCGAGTTGGAAGAGGCCATCGAGAAGGTCGGCCAGCTCAAGGAGCGGGCCAAGAACGTGGCCGTGGAGGGCCACCGCCAGTTCAACCCGGGCTGGCACCTCGCCCTCGACCTGGAGTCCCTGCTGACGGTGTCCGAGGCGGTGGCCCGCTGTGCCCTGCTCCGGGAGGAGTCCCGCGGCGGGCACACCCGGGATGACTTCCCAGCCACCTCCGGCTACTGGTCCAAGATCAACAACACCATCCACCGCGACTCCGCGGGTGAGACCACCATCACCCAGGAGCCCCTGCCCGAGATGCCCGATGAACTGAAGGCGCTCTTCGAGGAGCCGGCCAAATGACCGACGTCAGCACCGACAGCCCCCGATCGGCCGCCAAAGGCCCCGACATGGTCAACATGCAGGTGTGGCGGGGCGACGCCTCGGGCGGTGACTTCCGCCTCTATGAAGTCGAATACCGCGAGGGTGAGGTCGTCCTCGACGTCATCCACCGCATCCAGGCCACCCAGGCCAACGACCTGGGCGTGCGCTGGAACTGCAAGGCGGGGAAGTGCGGGTCCTGCAGCGCCGAGATCAACGGCCTGCCCCGGCTTATGTGCATGACCCGCATGAGCACCTTCGAGCCGGGCCAGGACATAACGGTGGCGCCCATGAAGACCTTCCCGGTCATGAAGGACCTGGTCACCGACGTCTCGTTCAACTACGAGATGGCCAAGCGCATCCCGGCCTTCCAGCCCAAGCCCAAGGACGCCGATGGGAAGCGGCGGATGGCCCAGCGCGATGTCGAGCGCAGCCAGGAGTTCCGCAAGTGCATCGAGTGCTTCATGTGCCAGAACGTCTGTCACGTGATCAGGGACCATGACGATAACAAGGTGCACTTTGCCGGGCCGCGGTTCCTGATGCGGATAGCCGAGCTGGAGATGCACCCCCACGACACGGCCGACCGCATCCCCCTGGCCCGGGAGATGGGCCTGTCCTTCTGCAACATCACCAAGTGCTGCACGGAGGTGTGCCCGGAGCACATCCACATCACCGACAACGCCCTCATCCCCATGAAGGAGCGGATGGTCGACCGGTACTTCGACCCCATCACCCGACTGGGCCGGGCCATCCGCCGCAAGCGCTGACCCGCCTGCCCGGGGCCGGCCGCCTGAGGACCAACGGCCCTGACGGACCCTGACCGTCGGGGATACATTGGCGGAACAACCGAACCAACCGAGCAGCACCGACCGGAGGGAGAGTCCTAAATGGCCCTAACCGAGGTGATCGACGACCACGTTCTGCAGCGGTACCGGGAACTGTTGGACGCCGAGGATTGCGCCTTCGATGAGCTCGAACACGCTTTCGAAGACGGGGATCGAGCCCACTTCGAGGCCGACCTGGCCACCTGGCAGGCGGCCTGTGAGCGCAAGCTCTCCTACCTGCGCCAACTCGGCCTGATCTCCTCGCTGACCTAGCCGGCCCTTCCGGCCGCGGACCCGTCGGCGGTGATCAGCCGCGGACCCGTCGGCGGTGATCAGCCGCCGATGAGGTCGGTGACCTCGGCCCGCTCCTCCTCCAGCTCCTGGCGGGTGGCGTCGATCTTGGCCCGGGCGAAGCCGTCCAGTTCCAGGCCCTCGACCACCGACCAGGAGCCGTTGCCCGTAGAGCGGACCGGGTAGGAGAAGACGAGTCCCTCGGGGACGCCATATTGGCCGTGGCTGACGACGGCCAGGGAGTCCCAGTCATCGCCCGGAGTCGGGCGCACCACGCTCAGGACCGAGTCGATGGCGGCGCTGGCGGCCGAGGCGGCCGAGGAGGCACCCCGGGCCTCGATGATGGCGGCACCCCGCTTCTGCACGGTGGTGATGAAGTCGCCCTCCAGCCAGGCCCGGTCCCCGATGACCTCGGTGGCCGGCCGGCCCGAAATGCGGGCGTTGGTGAAGTCGGGGAACTGGGTGGCCGAGTGGTTGCCCCAGATGGCCAGGTTGGTGACGTCTTTGACCGGGGCGCCGGCCTTGCGGGCCAGCTGGGCCACGGCCCGGTTCTGGTCCAGCCGGGTCATGGCGAACCAGCGGTCATCGGGGACCTCGGGGGCGTTGGCCCGGGCGATGAGGCAGTTGGTGTTGCAGGGGTTGCCCACCACCAGGACCCGGATGTCATCGGCGGCATGGGCGGCTATGGCCTGGCCCAGGGGCTTGAAGATGGCCCCGTTGGCGCTGAGTAGGTCACCGCGCTCCATGCCCGCCTTACGGGGGAGGGCGCCGAAGAGAACGGCCCAGTTGGCCCCGTCAAAGGCGGTGGCAGTGTCCGAGGTGGCCACCACGTCGTCGAGGAGGGGGAAGGCGCAGTCGTCCAGCTCCATGACCACCCCGTCCAGCGCCTTCATGGCCGCTTCGATCTCGTAGAGCCGCAGCACCACGGGCTGGTCCGGCCCGAAGACCTGACCCGAGGCGATCCGGAAGAGAGCGGCGTAACCGACGGTGCCGGTCGGCCCGGTGACGGCTACCTGTATGGGCTTCTGGTTGGCCATGGCCGGGGACCTTAGTGCCCGGCCGAGAGCCCTATTTGCTGGCGGCCTGCAGATTGGAAGACAGCGTCTCCAGGAACTCCTCGGTGGTCAGCCAGGCCTGGTCCGGGCCCACCAGCAGGGCCAGATCCTTGGTCATCTGGCCCGACTCGACGGTGTCGACGCAGACCCGCTCCAGCGTCTCGGCAAAGTCCACCACCTCGGGTGTCCCGTCCAACTTGCCCCGGAAGACCAGCCCCCGGGTCCAGGCGAAGATGGAGGCGATGGGGTTGGTGGAGGTCTTCTCCCCCCGCTGGTGGGCCCGGAAGTGGCGGGTGACGGTCCCGTGGGCCGCCTCGGCCTCACAGGTCTTCCCATCCGGGGTCAGCAGGACCGACGTCATGAGGCCCAGCGAGCCGAAGCCCTGGGCCACCGTGTCACTCTGGACGTCCCCGTCGTAGTTCTTACAGGCCCACAGATAGCCACCCTCCCACTTGAGGGCGGCGGCCACCATGTCATCGATCAGGCGGTGCTCGTAGGTGATGCCGGCCGCCTCGAACTCAGCCTTGAACTCGGCCTCGAACACCTCGGCAAAGAGATCCTTGAAGCGCCCGTCATAGGCCTTGAGGATGGTGTTCTTGGTCGAGAGGTACACCGGGTAGTGGCGGTCCAGCCCGTAGCGGAAGCTGGCCCGGGCGAAGTCCCGGATGGAGTCATCGAAGTTGTACATGCCCATGGCCACACCGCCGCCGTGGAAGCGGGCCACCTCCATCTCCATGGGGCGCCCGCCGTCCTCGGGGGTGTAGGTGATGGTGACCGTGCCCGGGCCGGGTACGACGAAGTCGGTGGCCCGGTACTGGTCTCCGTGGGCGTGACGGCCGATGACGATGGGCTTGGTCCAGTTCGGCACCAGCCGGGGGATGTTGGTGCAGATGATGGGCTCCCGGAAGACGACGCCCCCGAGGATGTTCCGGATGGTGCCGTTGGGGGACTTCCACATCGACTTGAGGCCGAACTCCTCCACCCGGGCCTCGTCCGGGGTGATGGTGGCGCACTTGACTCCGGCGCCATGCTCCTTGATGGCGTTGGCGGCGTCGATGGTCACCTGGTCGTTGGTGGCGTCCCGGTGTTCGATGCCGAGGTCGAAGTACAGGAGCTCGACGTCGAGGTAGGGCAGGATCAGCTGTTCTTTGATGAACTGCCAGATGATGCGGGTCATCTCGTCCCCGTCGAGTTCGACCAGGGGCGTTTTTACGGAGATCTTGGCCACCGCGGCAGCCTATTAGGCGGTTGCGGGGGCCGGATCAGCCGTTGGCGCCGAGACCGAGCCCGGCGTAGATCTCCCTGGTGGCCGTGGAACGGTTGAGGGTGTAGAAGTGCAGGCCGGGCGCGCCGGCCCCGAGGAGGGCCTCGCACAGTTCGGTGAAGATGGCCACGCCCTCCCGGCGCACCGCCTCCCGGTCGGGCCCCGCCCCATCCAGCCGGGCGGCCAGTGCCTCGGGAACGGGGGCGCCCATGGCGGCCATGGCCGGCACGGAACGCACGTTGGTGACCGGCATGATCCCGGGGATGACCGGCTTGTCCACGCCCAGGCGGGCCAGGTCCCCCACCAGCCCCACGTACTCCTCGACCGAGTAGAAGAACTGGGTCACGGCAAAGTCGGCCCGCTCCAGCTTCTCGGCCAGGAACCGCCGGTCGGTGGCCCGGTCAGGAGAGCGGGGGTGGCCGATGGGATGGGCGGCCACCCCGATGGAGAAGCCGCCGATGGCCCGGGCCAACTCGACCAACTCGCTGGCGTGCTCCAGCTCTCCGGGTACGGCGTCGGGATCGGTGGGCGGGTCCCCGCCCAGCGCCATCAGGTTCTCCACCCCCGCCTTGCGCAGGTCGACCAGGATGTCGGCCAGTTCGAGGCGGCTGTGTCCGGTGCAGATGAGATGGGCCATGGGGGTGAGGCTGGTGGTCTGGCGCAGGCCGGCCACCAGGTCCGTGGTCAGCTGGCGGGAGGAGCGGCCTCCCCGGTAGGTGATGGAGACGAAGGACGGCTCCAGGGCCTCGAGTTCCCGCAGGCTGCGCACCAGGACGAGGCGCTCCTCATCGGTCCGGGGCGGGAAGAACTCGAAGGAGAAGGTTCGCCCCGCCCGCAGGAGGTCATCGATCCTGGTCATGTCCCCGCCCAGGCTACGGGCCGGCCGCGGACGCAGGCGAAACCCGGCATCGCCGGTGTCTGGGTACTGTCCCGGCGTGAGCATGGAAAGGTTTGGTCCCCCGCCGGCCGCCGGCGGGCCGGACGATGTGGCCGGAGCGAGGAAACGGCGCTGGCCCCGGCGCCTGATCATCGGGGCCAACCTGACCCTGATCGTGGTCATCGTCGCCGCCGCCCTCGGCTACACCTACATCCACTACCGGCTCAACCAGATCAAGAAGGTGGCGGTGGCCGGGGAGGCCCAGGTCGGCGGGGGCCAGCCCCTCACCATCCTGGTGGCCGGATCGGACAGCCGGGCCGGGGAGTCCGCCGGTGCCGCCTCCCACTTCGGCTCGGCCGCCCAGGTGGCCGGCCAGCGCAGTGACGTGATCCTTCTCATCCACATCAATCCCGCCACCGACTCCGCCTCCATGCTGTCCATCCCCCGGGACACGGCCGTGACCCTGGCCGGTACGCAGTCGGTCCAGAAGATCAACGTGGCCTTCAACAACGGGCCCAGCCAGTTGGTCCAGACCCTCACCGCCACCTTCGGGATACAGATCAACCACGTGGCCCAGGTCACCTTCACCGGGGTCATGGACGTCGACAACGCCGTCGGCGGGGTATGCATGAACTTCCCCTATCCGGCCCGGGACGGCTCTCCCACCGGTTATGGCAGCGAGAGCGGCCTGGACATCCCGACCGCGGGCCAGCACGTGCTCAATGGAAACCAGGCCCTGGCCCTCATCCGCAGCCGCTACTACCAGTACTACAAGGACGGCCAGTGGATCCCGGAAGGCACCGGAGACCTGGGCCGGATCATCCGCCAGCACACCTTCCTGCGGGCCATGGCCTCCAAGGCCCTGCACGAGGCGGTCAGCAACCCCCTCACCGCCAACAGCCTGGCCAGTGACGCCGTGCACGACGTCACCGTGGACAGTGGCTTCTCCTCCAACGACATTCTGGGGCTGCTGGCCGCGATGAGGAACCTGCATCCCTCCAGCATCCCCAGCTGGACCCTTCCCACCACCCAGGGCTACTCCTACTCGCTCGGTGATTACCTCGAGCCTGAGCCCGCCGCCGACCAGGCTGTCATCCAGCAGTGGCTCAACTACCGGGCGCCATCGTCCAAGCCGACGCCCGCTCCCAAGGCTTCCTCCACTCCGACCACCATCTCCCCCTCTTCGGTGACGGTGGCCGTGCGCAACGGCTCGGGCAAGGC